>Ga0315308_1000565_pt1 | contig 20850 bp, 20 predicted proteins | sample TDP3_MG_FD_203078 | JGI IMG/M metagenome (GOLD analysis project Ga0315308, IMG submission 203078) | Freshwater sediment microbial communities from Lake Towuti, South Sulawesi, Indonesia - TDP3 | ecosystem: Environmental > Aquatic > Freshwater > Lake > Sediment | place: Indonesia: South Sulawesi... | reverse complement strand
CGATGATCTTGATTTTCGCCCCAGGCAAGATGTTCAATGATAGCAGGCGTTCAACGGAACCTTTCTCCTCCGGGATCACCACCACCACGCACTCCCCACTTTCGGGCATGTCAGTTAGCTCATCAGCTTTAACTTTAGACATGTGCCCCTCCGATGTCGGGATCGGGCTCCCATGGGGGCAGGTGGTTGGCTTTCCGAGGGCCTCGTCCAATTTATCTGTTAGTTCGTCGTCCAAGACGTGCTCGAATTTACATGCCCACTCATGCACCTTTGGCAGCTCGTGTCCAAAAACATCGCTGAGCAACCTTTCAGCTAGCTCATGCCTTCGCACTACCCTGATGGCCTGTTCCTCCCCTTTCTTAGTCAATTCGACGCCTGAACGCTCGTAGTCGACCAATCCCTTCTTTCCGAGTTTCCTGAGCATCTGCACCACGCTTGGGGCTTTGACGTGAAGGCACTTGGAGAGTTCGCTGACCTTGACCCTCCCGCCGGTCTTTTGCCAGCACATGTAGATGGCCTCAAGGTATTCCTCTTCAGATGGGGTCAAACCCGGATCATCGACGTGCATCGGGTGGCATATCATAAACATCCCATAAATTAGGTATGCCTAACTCCTATTAAAACTATTAGGTACGCCTAATTTGAAGGTGTCCTCAGCGCGAGCACAACTTTTCCCACTTCACGCTTTAGCTTCTCTAACCCCTCGATATCGTTCTTGATCACGACCACATGTGCCGGAGCCTTTCTCCTTAACTCCTCCTCAGATTTCAAGAACAACCCCTCATAATCGTCGTAGCGATAATACTCCTCCATCAGATCTCTGGGCACGATGTGTTCGTCGAGGTTCCTCGCCCCTTCCTTAAACCTCCTGATGTTCCGCTCGAGGCAGACCTCATACGGACAGTAAATGTATACGATCAGGGATCGGCCGAGCACCTCGCGGTCGAAGTTCTTGAGCGCTTGGGCGTAGCCGCTCCGCGAGAACTCGACGAAGACCAACCTGCCGGGCCTCCGGAGCACTTTAATTCTGCGGTTCATCTCCTTCAGGACATCGTCATAGATCGATCGATCCGTGATCGTAAATCCTCCCTCAGAGCGGACATGTTTTTTAAATTCCTTGTCCTGCTCCGCGATCTCCTTCAGAACCGGAAAATCGTCGATGCGCATCACTTCATCGGCGAGCTTTTCTCGGCGAATTCGATCCGCCAGCAGCTGATACACCACCGACTTGCCGCAGCCCGGACGCCCGAGGAGGAAGACGTAGGAGAACATGTCAAAGCCCGAATGCTTCCCTTATGTACTTGCTCTCGTCAGATAAAATCCGCTCGTGATCGAGCACCTGCTCCACGCTTTGCATGGCGGTTTCCACCACCACCACTTCAACATTTTTCCGCTTCACGAGCCTCGCGTACCGCTCGAGGTTCCCCCACTTGAGAAATCCCAACCCGAGGTGGAGCGGGGGATGGAACTTGTGCTCGCCGGGCAAATAGTCGTTCAGGTGGAGTTCCTTGAGCATGTCCGGCGGCAACGGCTCGAGCACGCTTTCAGGGGGTTCGGGGATCGGCTTGCCCACATCGGCTCTTGTCAGCCAGTGTCCAATGTCGAAGTTGAAGTAAACATCGATGCCTCGCTCTCGGGCTTCTCTGACCATCGCCATACACTCCTCCACCTCGAAGAAGATGCCCTGGAAAGCGGTATTGTTTTCAAGGTGGAGTGCCAGGCCGCGGTCGGAAGCTAGCTCACCGAGTTCGACCAAACTTTTGATTAGGGCTCCGCGCGCGTAATCGCGGTACTTGCCGACGGTTTGATATGGCGGCATGCTGCCCGGGTGCATCACGAGGCACCTAGCTCCAATATCCGAGGCGAACTCGATGTAACGTTTGTGTAGCTCGACTGCGAGCGTCCGGTCGCTCTCCTGCGGGCAACATGTGCTGCAGCTGATGTAGCTGTATGGCAGGTGGAGGGAGAGGGTGACGTCGTGGGATTTCGCTGATTCCCGGATGGCTCGCTTTTGCTGGGCATCGTAGCCCAAGTAGGGGCTAGGCACGTCCGCGTCTAGCTCGACGTGTGAAAACCCGAGCTTCCGCGTGAGTTCGATCTCTCGCTCGACGTCCATTTTCGCTTTCTTAACTACGATGGCGCTCATCGATGCCAGATCTATTTGGCCTGATGCCACCATCCGCTTCTCGTCGTCGCTCAAGTAATCGTAGACCAAGCAATTCGTATAGTCCCTACCGAGCCTCATGCTACACCCCGAGCGGCTCAAACCGCTCATCGTGCATCGTTATTTTATGTAATAAACCTTAACATCAAAGGGTTTCAGGAGGAGATCTGATGGAGCCTTTCGAGGTTGAGAAACCCATCGTGGGCATGGTCCATCTCCTCCCGCTGCCTGGCTCCCCCAGATACGAAGGCTTGGGCCTTGACCGCATCTCGGAGCGCGCGGTCCAAGACGCCAAACACTTGAAAAGTGGGGGCATCGACGGCCTGATAATAGAGAATTTTGGGGATGCCCCATACTTGAAGGCAAACGTAGGCCCGGAGACGATTTCAGCGATGGCGTCGATAGCCAAAGAAGTGATAGACGCGGTGGATGTCCCCATCGGCATCAACGTGCTTAGGAACGATGCTAAGGCGGCGCTGGCGATAGCGTATGCCGCGGGCGGAAAGTTCATCCGCGTAAACGTCTTCACGGAGGCGATCGTTGGCGACCAGGGCATCATCGAGGCATGCGCACCGGAGTTGATCAGGTACCGCCGCCGTTTGGAGGCCGGGGAGATCAAGATCTTTGCGGATGTCCACGTGAAGCATGGAGCACTCTTAACTCCGAGGCCGATCGAGGAGTCCGCCATGGACGCGGCTTACAGGGGACTTGCGGATGCCTTGATAGTTACGGGGCTGAGGACGGGTGTTGAGCCAAAGCTAGAGGACCTGATGAGGGTGAAGAAGGCAGTCCCTGACAGACCAGTTCTCGTCGGAAGCGGTATCGACAAGGAAAACATCGCCAAGTTGTTGAAGCATACAGATGGCGCGATAGTCGGGACCAGCCTCAAAGCGGGCGGAGTTGTGGATAACCCCGTCGATGAAAAGCGCGTCAAAGCCCTAATGGCCGCCGTGAGAAAGCTTCGGGGGTAACCTCGCCGATGTTTATTAACGGGATGCCATCAAACCGCACATGGGTGACCTCATGAAGATCGTCTCGGCGGAACGGCCTGCGACGAAAGAAAAGCGCCAATATCACATCGCGTGCGCCCCGGGCGAAGTGGCGCGCTATGTGCTCATCCCGGGCGACCCTGAACGGGTGCCAAAGATAGCGAGCCTTTGGGATAAGGCAAAAGAGGTTGCATATCATCGGGAGTACCGCACTTTTACAGGTAATGTGGGCGGGGTGCCGATCAGCGCGATCTCAAGCGGCATAGGGAGCCCTAGCTTAGCTATAGCTGTGGAGGAACTCGCGGCGATAGGGGCGGACACCTTCGTCAGGGTTGGGAGTAGTGGGGGAATCCAGCGGGATGTCAAAGTAGGTGATTTGGTGATATCGAGTGGGGCGGTGAGGCTCGAGGGGACGAGCAAGCAGTACGTGAGGCCTGAATATCCTGCGGTCAGCAATTATGAGGTCCTGCTCGCGCTCATCCAAGCTGCTGAGGAGCTGGGCCATCGCTACCACATCGGCATAACCGCGTCGACGGACTCATTTTACACGGGGCAGGGCAGACCGGGTTTAAAGGGCTACACTCAATCATATTTGAAAGATATCGTCTCTGACCTTCAGGCCGCTCGAGTGCTCAACTTCGAGATGGAAACTGCTGCCCTCTTCACGATCGCCGGAGTCTACGGATTACGGGCTGGCAGCGTGTGCGCGGTCTTCGCGAACCGCGTGACCGGGGAGTTCAAGGCGGGCGCTGGGGAGATGGCGAGCGCCGAGGTGGCGACAGAGGCCGTCAAGATCCTCGCGAAAATGGACAAATCCAAACGAAAGAAGAAGGGCAAGTCCTGATATAAGGGCCTAAGCGAGGAGGATCGAATGGCTAAGAAAGTCTACCTATCTGTGCCATTAATCTCAAACCGGGACGCGCGGACTGCCATAGAAATCGCAGGAGCCATCAAATCGGCTGGCCATGAGCTAATCTCGCCCTGGGTCATCAGGGAAGACCCGAACGATGGCCTGACCGCAGCCGGAGTATTCGAGCGCGACACGAATGCAGTGAGGAGATGCGATACGATCATCGCGGATGTATCTACACCAAGCCTCGGCGTGGGCATGGAGGTCATGTTGGCGCACACCTTAGGAAAGGGGGTGATCTGCGTTTACCAGCAGGGCACCAAACTTTCGTGGATGGTCAAGGGTTTACCCGGCGCTGTTTTGATCGAATTTAAGGATGGACGAGATCTGAGGGAAAAGCTGTCGATGAAGCTAAGCGGGAAAAAATAAATGGTCGTACGTATTTGAACCGAAATAATCGTTTTACGCACCGAGCTCTTAACGACCACCTTATCCTCTACCCATAGGGTTTTGACATTATTTAATAAGCTAAGACAGAATTTTAACGCTGAATTCGGGGATGCGAATGGACCTGCTGATTCGAAAGGCCCGGATAATCGGCCAAAGGGGGTTAAGGGACATAGGCATCGAGGCTGGCAAAATCATCAAGATCGGGAAAATAACGAAGCGCGCGCGGAAAACCATCGACGCAAAGGGCATGTTGGCCTCTCCAGCCTTCATAGACCCCCACATCCACCTCGACAAAGTTTTGATCGCGGAGGAGCTCCGCCCAAACGTTTCCGGGACGCTTCGGGAGGCGATCGAGCTGATCTGGGAGCGAAAGCGCAGGTACACAGTTGCTGACATCAAGCGCCGCGCGGGGGAGGTTATCCGGATGGCGGCGCTCAATGGGACGACGCGGATGCGCACGCACGTCGATGTCGACACCATCGGAGGGCTGATGCCTTTGAAGGGCCTGCTCGCCACGCGCAAGGCCTTCAAGGACCTCATGGACATTCAAATCGTGGCCTTCCCCCAGGAGGGGATCATCCACGACCCAGGTACGGAGGAGCTCATGCGGAAGGCGATGGAGCTTGGAGCTGACCTGGTCGGAGGAATGCCCCACCACGAGCGCTCTCACGAGGAGGCGAAGCGCCACATCGACATCGCATTCGACATAGCGCGGGAATTCAACGCCGATATAGACATGCACGTCGACGAAACCGATGACCCGAACTCAAGGTCGCTCGAGTATCTGGCTGAGAAGACGATCGCGGAGGGCTACCAGGGGCGAGTTACCGCCGGCCACACTTGTGCGCTTGCAGCTTACCCGGACGACTACGCGCGCGAGGTCATTCGCAAGGTGAAGCTGGCGGACATCAACATGATCACAAACCCTGTGACGAACTTGGTCATCCAAGGTCGGGAGGACAAGCAGCCCATACGTCGAGGCATCACCAGGGTCAAGGAGTTGCTCGCTGCTGGAGTTAACGTGACATTTGGGCAGGATTGTGTCTATGATGCCTTCTACCCATTCGGGCGCGCTGACATGCTCGAGGTCGCTCTCATAACTGCACATGCGGCCCAACTGACGACGCCCGCCGAGATCGAAACCGTGTTCAAGATGATGACGACGAATGCAGCTCGAACGCTCGGGGTCCTCGATGATTACGGCATCGCGGTGGGCAAGCGAGCGGACATCGTCATCCTAGATGCTAAATCCCCGAAGGATGCAATCCGCAGGCAGGCGGACCGGCGCTATGTAATCAAGGGCGGAAGGGTCATCGCCGAGAGCAGCTCGCTAAAGAAATTAATTTAACCGTAAACTTACTTTCCTCGCCTGGGCCTTCTCCGTGGGGGATACCCCCATTCCCTGGCGTAGCGGGGCCCGTACTTCATCCCCCAGTGGACCCACACCGGAACGAGTATCGCGGCCACAACAAGGATCGATGCAAGTATGATCGCTAGATTCTTGTAAATGTTAAAACCCTCCGCGTAGAACGCTAAGTGAATCACGAGGAAAAGCAGCCAACCGAGTCCGACTGCGATGCTCACCGCAACTCTGGGAGCAAGGCCAGGCGGTATTTTTTCAGGTATACAATCACACATGCAAAACGTGCTTTTTCGTTCTTAAAGCTTTTTCGACCTTAAATAATTTTGGACTTAATTTAGCACAAGCTTTTATGAGTGTTAAGGGCATTTTGGATGAGGTAATGTCGCAAATCTCGGAGTAAGTGGACGACCGATTTCACTAACTATCAGGATTTGATTATATGATAAAAATGAACCCCAGAGCCCTCGCTTGGCTCACCCTCGCGATCGCCGCCGCTGCGATCGGCAGTTCCTACCCGCCGGCGCAGGGCCCCATGGCAGTAATTTTTTTCATCGCATTCATCGGGTTCTTCCACTCCCGCCTCCCGAGGCGAATCCCGACCAGCAGGGTATACCTGATTTCGGTCCTGCTTGGGATTTCCTTCGGCCTCCTCGCCCTCGTCACGGCAGGTGGGATTTACGAAATCCTATCCGGGGCCATACCCGAGCACGCGATAGCGGTCTCCGCAGCCCCATTCTACGAGGAGTTCCTGAAGGCGGGCGGCGTCTACGTGCTCGCCCTCAAGAGCAGGAAATTGCTGAAATCTTGGCGCGTTGCAGCTATCTGCGGGTTCCTAGGAGGCCTCGTCTTCGGTGTCGGCGAGGGGCTAGCGCAGCCGAGCATCTACCGCCCGATAACAGCCCCCATACATGCGCTCGAGACGATGGTGTTCGCGCTGGGAGTTCGATCCATGGTGGTCGGAAAGGGGCGTCGAGCTGTAATTCTCGCGGAGGTTTACATAGCAGCGGCGATCCTCTCCCACATGTTGTGGAACGCCTTCGCCCCTCTCGTTTTACCCTAGGCGACTCTATGAACAAAAACTTTAAACGTGCGTCCTTAGTAGCGATAGAATCGGTCTTTGGATGGTGAAAAAATCGAAAAGCGTGTGGAGCACGACTAACGTTGCCGCGATACTTGTCGTGATAGCGGCATTCTTTGCGGCGTTAAGCTGGATCACCTCCGGCAAGGCAGGTGGCGCGGGGAGTGATCGCAAAACGGCGGCCCTTGGTTTTATGATATTGCGATTGGAGTCCTCGACTGAAGCATCAACCGCGCGGGTACAGGTGCAAACTTATCTGACGCAGGCAGGGATGTACTACGCGTACGCCGAGAAGGAGGATAACGAGATTGTGAAGCGCTATTTGGAGAACCTGGGGGATATGTCATTGTCGATGTCAAATTTCTATGTTGGCGTGGCGGAAAATGAAGAAAATAGAGCGCAGATGTATTACGATTATTATGAAGAAGCACTAGATGCCGCAACTGCATTCGGCAAAGTCGCAGATTACAGGTCCACTGGCGCCCTCATTTTTAACATGTCGGCGGTCGTGGCCTCGTGTGGGGTGATCCTTAAACGTTGGGAGATTTTGTACGTTTATATCCCAATTTTTGCGCTTGGATTGAGTTACCTTGCCCTTTCACTTTGAGATTTGGGAAGCCTGCCCATCTTTTCCAAAGCATCTGCGACATCTTTTAGGCCCAATTCCTCGAGTTTTGCTCGAGTGGGCCAGCCGGTTTCCCTGTCCCACCCCCTCAGCTCGTAGTACTCATCCAGCATCGGGTCCTGAAGGGGGCCAGCGGAGTAGCCCTTCGCCCGACCGCTTCCGCCCTCGACCAAGATCCGTTTGGGCTGTGTGTCGTCCTTACGGCTGATCCCCTCTCGGACGTTGAAGCATCGCTGAAGGTTGTATATCCTCTCCCCAATTTTCTTCAATTCAGCGACGTTAAGCTTCATCCCCGTGGCCAAGCTTATCCCCTTCGCCAGTTCGGGCCAGTAATAACATGGTGGAAATTGAGTCCCAAACTTGCAGACTATCGCGCTGTCGGCTATCGCCCCGAGCTCCTCCCCATCCTTCACGACCATGGGTTTGTACTTCGCCGAGACCCCGTCCACTATCTCGGGCAGGTACTGCTTTCCGTACCTCTCGACCGCCGCATCTACGTAGCCGCTCTCGTCTATGCACGGGAAGCCCTTGAGGTGGTCAGCTCCCCGGGTGCTCGTGATGTGGGCGAGGATGTAGGACTGCTGGGCGCGGGGATCCTGGGCCGAGGTCTCCATCCCCTTGACGTGAATTGCGTAGTAATCAGCCCCCTTGTCGAACTTCTGGGCAGCCCTCCTCACCCCCTCCGCTAGCACGTTGCCAATCCCTTCCCTCCGGGCAATTTTTTCTATGAGTTGGAGGACCACCTCTGGATCTCCCCACTTGAGTTCCAAGCCGCCTGTATCTTTCTTGGTGATGATGCCTTTCTCGGCGCATTCAATGGCGAACGCGATGGCCCCGCCAGTTGAAATCGTGTCGAGGCCGTATGAATCGCATAGGAGATCACCCTTGAGGATGGAGGCCATGTCCCTGTTCCAAGCCCGAGCTCCAAGTGCATTAATGGTTTCGTACTCCACTCCTTCTGTGTAGGCGCCCTTGTATGGACCCTTCCTGACTTCAGCGGCTCGGCCGCACCCTATAGGGCAAGCGAAGCACCCAGTCCGCCTGACCAAGAAGTCCTTTTCGATGACCTCAGCTGAGATCTCGTTGACATGCTCGAAGTCCCCCCTCTGGAAGTTTTTCGTTGGAAATCGCCCGATCTCGTTCATCAGGGTGACCAGCCCTGGAGTGCCATAGCGGGAGGTGTTCGGGGTGTACTCATTTGCGAGGATTTGCTGGTGGATTTTGTAAGCGTAATCGTAAAATTCATCGTTTGCGACGTTGACATCTTTTGTCCCTCGGGCAGCGATGCACTTGAGATTTTTGCTGCCCATTATTGCACCTTGGCCCGTCCTCGCAGCTGCCCTGCCGCTGGTCATGATCGAGGCGAAGCGGACCTTGTTTTCTCCTGCCGGCCCAATGCTCGCGACCTTTATTTGATCGTCACCATGGTCTCGATGGATGGCCCTTTCGGTCTCCCAAGTGGTTTTTCCCCATAGGTGGGAAGCGTCGCGTAGTTCTGCGTTATCATCCTCGACCCAGAGGTATACGGGCTTCTCGCTTCGGCCCTGGAAGATGATCATATCATATCCGGCATACTTGAACTCGGGGGCAAAGTGTCCGCCAGAGTTGGCATCCCCGTAAATTCCCGTGAGGGGACTTTTGCCTATCACCTCCAGCCTCCCAGCCGTGGGCCAGATGGTGCCCGTCAGCGGCCCCGTGGCGAAGATGAGTCGATTTTCGGGGCTGAAGGGATCTATGCCCGCGGGGACTTCATCCCATAAGATCCTCGCACCAAATCCATTCCCGCCGAGGTAGAGACCGGCGCACAATTCCTCGGTTGGAACTTCGGAGACCTTTCCGCGGGTGAGGTCGACCCTGAGATATTTGCCAGTGTAACCCGAATACTTGAATGTCATTCTAACCCCCCTGTTCAGTATATCGAAGGACTCGCTGGGGACAATATTTAATGCAGGCGGGGCGGCCGCCACAAAGGTCACATTTGATCGCGATGTTTTTCTCGGGATGCATGAAGATGGCGTTAAACGGGCAACTCGGAATGCAGGCACCACAGCCATTGCATAGATCTTCACGAACCACCACGGCATTCGTCTTGGGATCGCGTACGATAGCTTTGGTTGGACAGGCCTCCATGCAGGGGGCATTTAGGCACTGGACGCAGACAACTAGATAACTTATGGCTGGCCCCTTTCGAGCTATGCGGATGCGGGATTTCTTTGGGTTGAATGTCTCGTCGTGCTCGAAAGAGCATGCGAGCTCACATGTCCGACAGCCTACACAGGTCTTGAGGGGAGGTTCCTCGACCAAAACGATCCTCTTCGCCATATTTATCCACTGACCCGAATTTTTATTCCTCAAACTCCTGACACGTTCTTTAGGCGGTAACGCCGAGGGCTTTTGCCTCTAGGCCATCTTCGCGGTCTCCTTGTTGGATATCGAAGGTTTGTATAAAGAACGAGTATTAATCTTTTACCCCTAGCTATCGAGAAGAAGTGAGGGCTTGGTGGTAGGATGTCTAGCCCAACGGACATTTTCGAACAGGCCTCCAAATTCCTCAAGGAAGGGAAAAAAGTAGCACTTTGCACCATCGTGGAGAAAATCGGCTCTGGGCCAGCCGAAAAGGGGACAAAGATATTGGTGACCGAGGATGGGGAGACCGTCGGAACGATAGGTGGAGGAAACTTTGAAAGGGGCGTCAGAGAGGGAGCTCTAAAGGCCATCAAGGAGGGCAAATCCAAGAGCTTGAGGTTCGCCCTTTATGGGGGGGCAAGGAAAGATGAGGTGGATACTGGTATGTGGTGCGGGGGGACGACGACGGTGTTCATCGATGTGATTGAGCCGAAGTCCAAACTGGTAATCGTCGGCTCTGGACACATAGCTTTGCCTACTTACAGGATGGCAGACCTCCTCGGCTTCAAAATAACGGTGGTGGACGACGAGCGAGGTACTCTGACCAAAGATCGATTTCCGAATGCAAAACGCATCTATCATGTAGACTTCCGAAAAGCGTTGAAAGAGACGAGCGTTGATGAACATACCTATGTGGCGATCGTTCACGGCGAGCCAAAGCATGACCTCGCGGCTTTACGGCATTTTGTTCGCGAAAAGCCAGCTTACTTGGGCCTGCTTGGGAGCAAGCGTAAGATAATTAAGTTAATGGAAATTTTGAAAAAAGAAGGAGTACCCAGGGCAACGATAAAAAGAATTCATGCCCCCATAGGTGTTGACATAGGGGCGGAGATTCCCGAGGAGATTGCAGTGAGCATAGCGGCCGAGCTTGTGAAGGAGAGAAGAACACCCTAAAATTTCCCTTCCATGAATTTCCGAAAACTCTCAGGAGTATCGAGATCGGTTACTGCCCATTCTCCAGCCTCCACTAAATGATGTTTGTCCCTATGACGGTGGATGACATCTCGGATCATCTCGTTCTCTCGAAGAGAGAAGATCTCATTGAATAAGCTTTGATCGAACAGGACTGGATGTCCCTTCTTCCCTTTGTGCACCGGACTTACGATCTTCGCCCCTTCCTTCCAAGCACCCACAGCTTTCACCAGAAAATCTCGATCCACAAGCGGCTGATCTCCCAAGGCGAGAAAGACCGCATCGCAATTTTTGAGTGGCTCGAGCCCTTTCTTGAAGGAGGAAACCATCCCCTCCTGGTAATTCTCGTTCACCACCCATCTCGTCCCAAGCTCCTCCAAAGTTGGTATCAGACTTTCCGGATCGTGCCCCAGGACCACGACGAGCTCGTCTACCACGCCCTTGAAGGAATCCACCACCCACTCGATCATCCGCTTGCCCTTGATTCGAAGGAGGAGCTTCGGTCCCCCCATCCGCCGAGATTCCCCGGCAGCTAAAATCACGGCCCCGACCACGCGAACCCACCATGCCCCAGCTCGGCGATCTCCTCCCGAGTTACTTTCTCCTTGGCGAGAATCCTCGGAAGGATGCGATCGAAACTCGTCCGTGCATCTGGAATCACGCACGCAGGAAGCCCGAGAACGGGAACTCCATCTAGGTAGGTCAGCATGATCATAGCTCCCGGAAAAATCGGGACACCACGGGAGACGACATCTGCCCCTGTTTTCCTTATCGCTGCAGGTGTCAGATCTCCGGAGTCCACCGCCATGCCGCCCGCGACCAAGATGAGTTCATGGCCCTTTCCCCTGAACTCGAGGATTTTTTCCATGATTTTTTCCTCATCATCCGGAAGTACGGCTGATTCTTGGACATCCAAACCGTAGTCTCCGAGCTTCTGCTTCAGAACGGGTACAAATGCATCCTCCACCCTCCCTTCATATACCTCGATCCCCGTCACTATGACCCCGATTTTGTTGATCTTTGGGGGGATCACCTCGAGGACGGGTTTGTTGCGTTCCAGGACCTCCTCCACTTCTCTCATCCGACTCTCATCTACGGTTAAGGGAACTATCTTAGCGACCCCAACCACCGCTCCCTCTCTCACGCCAGTGTTGTTCACACGGGTGGCGAAGACGAAATCATCGATGAGGTTGACCTGCTTGATGACATCGACCTTTACCTTCAATAGCCCAGGCTTTTCGACTATCAGGTTTATGCTTCCTCTGTCGGGCCCCTTGTAGGTAAGATTTTCGCCCATCGCGGCTCGGGCCATCCTTATCGCCGCTTCATCTTCATGAACTCCCTCCCCTCTTCCGACATAGACAAAGTAGTTCCCAGCATCCTTCAGTTGCTCCACGTCCTCCGCTCGGACCACGTGCCCCCGTTTGAACAGGACAATTTTTATCCTAGGTCCGTATCGAACGACATCGTGGGCCAGAGGCTCCCCTACGGCATCCTCTACCCTTATTTTTTTCATGAAATCCCAAATATCAGTATGAGAAAAACTTTTTAACACTTTGTAACGAAGGCGGACAGGAGGACGAGAATGAAAAAATATTCGTACGTAGGCAAGGGCGTCCCCCGCATAGATGCGTTTGAAAAAGTAACTGGCACGGCCCAGTACACCGCCGACCTAAGGCTTCCCGGAATGCTCCACGCCAAGCTGCTGAAGAGCCCTCATGCTCACGCTCGGATACTCAGAATAGACACGAACGAGGCCGAGAAGCTCACAGGCGTACGTGCAATTCTGATTGGGAAGGAGATACCCTACAGGTTCGGAATCTACATGCAGGACAAGGAGGTGCTCGCTCAAGAAAAAGTTCACCATGTTGGCGAGCCGGTGGTCGCGGTCGCGGCCGACACCGAGGAGATCGCGGAGCAAGCAGTCGAGCTCATAAAGGTGGAATACGAGGAGATGCACGCCGTCTTCGACCAGCGCGATGCCATAAAAGATGGCGCGCCGCTGGTGCACGAACGCCTTCACGAGTACATGCATGCTCCCTTCATCTTCCCGAAATCCCGCACGAACATCGCCAACCACTTCAAGCTCCGCAAAGGCGATGTGGAGCGCGGCTTCAGGGATGCCGATGTGATAGTGGAGAACGAGTTTTACCAGCCCCAAGTTCAGAACGTGCAGATGGAGACCCACACTTCCATCGGGCAGTGGCTCCCGGACGGGCAAATAAACATCTGGACGAGCGCCCAATCGCCCTTCGCCGTCCGACACCTCCTGAGCGCGGGATTGGGCGTCCCCATCCACAAGGTCAACGTCGTGGTCCCATATGTCGGTGGCGGGTTCGGGGGAAAGGCTGGGCTCCACTGGGAACCCTTGGTGGTCCTCCTCTCGAAGAAGGCTGGTGGAAGGCCTGTGAGGTTGGTGATGACCCGCGAGGAGCAATTCAACACGACTGCTGTCCGTCAAGGATTCTACGCGCACATCAAGACAGGGGCCAAGCGAGATGGAAGGATAGTCGCCGAGGAGCTCTTGTTCCTGTGGGATGCCGGAGCTTACGCGGACTATGGCGTCAACATCGGGCGGGCAGCTGGCTACTCTTGCACGGGCCCCTACAAGATACCGAACGTGAAGTGCGATAGCATTACCATTTACACTAATCATCCCTACGGCACGGCTTACCGGGGGTTCGGCCACCCGGAGTTCCACTTCGCGACGGAGCGGCAGATGGACCTTGTGGCCCGGGCGATAAGGATGGACCCCGTCGAGTTCCGCCTTAAAAATGCCGCGTTGCCAGGGAGCATCACCCCAACCGGGGAGAGGCTCCGCGAGGACGCCGGGCGGGTGGACGACTGCATCAAAGCCGTGGCCGAGGCGATAGGCTGGGGGAAGAAGGGGCCGAAGCAGGTCGGCGGAAAACTCCGGGGGAAGGGGATAGCCGCGCTCTGGAAGGCGCCCGCGATGCCTTCCTACACCTCTTCCTCGGCGATCCTGAAGCTCAACGAGGACGGGACTCTCACCCTTTCCATCAGCTCCATCGAGTTGGGCCAAGGTACCCCGACCGCTTTAGCTCAGATGGTGGCGGAGGAACTGCAGATGCCCATCGAAAAGGTCAAGGTCGTCACCAAGCGGGAGACGGATTTCGGCCCATACTCCTGGCAGACCGTCGCGAGCCGCGGCCTCTTTATGGAGGGAAACGCCACGCTCGATGCAGTCCGAAAGCTCAAGGAGCAAATCAAGGGGACGGCGGCGGAGTTGCTTGGGGTTCTGAAGGAGGAGCTCGTGGTGGCGGAAGAGAAGGTCTTCGTGCCTGGGAAGCCGGATAAGAGCATGCCCCTGGCGAAGCTTGCCACTGCAGGCGTCTTCCCAGATGGCAGGGGTATAGGAGGCCCTGTGCTCGGCTACGGGATGTATACCGCCGAGGGGCTGACGAACCTGGACCCGGAGACGGGCCAAGGGCTCCCCTCGCTCATGTGGACATTCGGAGCCCAAGGGGCGGAGGTGGAGGTGGACCCAGAAACGGGAGAGGTGAGGGTGCTCAAGATGGTTTCGGCATTCGACATCGGGAAGAGCATTAACCCAGTCATCCTGGATGGTCAGGTCTACGGCGGCATCGTTCAAGGCATCGGGAGCGCGCTCACTGAGGAGTTCATCTTCAACGAAAAGGGCGCACTGCTAAACAATAACCTCACCGACTACAAAATTTGCAGGGTGCAGGACATCCCCGACAAGTTCGTTTTCATCCCCATCGAGAACCCCCAGCACAACGCCCCTTACGGCGTGAGGGGCATCGGCGAGCATCCACGCATATCCGTCGAGCCAGCGATAGCGAACGCGATCCACGATGCGACGGGCGTGGACCTCTTCGAGATCCCGATGAACCGGGAGAGGGTTTGGCAGGCGCTTAAACAAAGAGGTGGGAAGGGTGCCTCTGCCTAAATTTGACTACATCAAGCCCCGTACGACGGAGGAGCTCTCCGTCGCGCTCGCCGAGCATGGGGCGGATGCAAAGCTGTTGGCGGGGGGCACCGACCTCCTTGTGTTGATGAGGGACAGGCTCGTCCGACCGAAGTACGTGATCGACATCAAGGGGATCGAGGACCTGCACAAGCTCTCGTGGGATGAAAGGCGGGGGCTGACGATAGGCGCTGCTGTGACGCTGAACGAGTTGATAGCCTCTAAGGTCATCAGGGAACGCTTTAGCGTGCTCTGGAAGGCGGTGGACACTCTTGCCGACCCGACGATAAGGAACCGCGCGACGCTCGTCGGGAACATCTGCAACGCATCACCTGCAGCTGACACCGCTCCCGCATTGCTCGTGCTCGATGCCGAGGTGGAAGTCGTAAGCGCGAAAGGCAGAAGGGTGATCCCCATCCGAGAATTCTTCAAGGGAGTCAAGCGCACGTCTCTCGAGCGGGGTGAGTTCGTCAAGGTCGTACGAATACCGAACCCGCCGGATGGTGCTAGGGGAGATTATCTTAAATGGGGACGTACGCGTGGGGAGGATTTAGCCGTCGTGGGAGTTGCGGCGTTGGTCGCAAATTCGGGGAAAAAAATTATGCGTATCGCCCTGTCGTCTGTGGCTCCGACACCATTACGAATTTTTGAGGTTGAAAAAATTCCAAAAGGAGGAGGCTCCGTAGCTGAGCAAATCAGTAAAGCAGTTTCGATTGTCAGAGAGAAGATTTCCCCGATTACGGATGTTCGGGGCGGGAAGGAGTACCGAATACACATGGCAGGTGTGCTGACCAAACGCACCCTCGAAGGACTATTGGAGGCGAACTGATGTCGAGGCACAAGATTTCACTCGTGGTGAACGGCGACCGGTATGAGGTTGAAGTCGAGGCGAATCGGACCCTACTCCAGCTCCTGCGGGAGGACCTTGATCTCACCGGAACCAAGCTGGCGTGCGAGCGGGGGGACTGCGGGCTCTGCACAGTGTTGGTCGACGGGGTGCCGACGAAATCATGCTTGGTGCTGGCGGTTGAAGTCGACGGACGGGACGTGACGACTATTGAAGGGCTAGCTGAGGAAGAGCAACTCAGCCCGGTCCAGCGAGCTTTCATCAAGCACGGATCTGTACAGTGCGGCTTTTGCACACCCGCGTTTATCCTCGCTGCGGAAGCCTTGTTGAAGCGAAATCCCAACCCGACGGAGGAAGAAGTAAAAGAGGCCGTTGGCGGGATCCTCTGCAGGTGCACGGGTTATCGGCAAATCATAGATGCGATCTTGGATGCCTCTAAAGAAAAATAGGTTTTCACGGTCCGAAAAATGAAAAAGTGCCCGTGTTTTGCGTTGACACGGGAAAGGAGCTTATTTTTTCGCGAGGAATGCGACTGTTCGGCACCAAGCTGATTCTCCGCCTTCGAACATCCACGGGAAACAACTGATGACGAGCCTTTTATTTTGGATCTCTGGAGCTGTGATCTGACCGCCCAAGTTCTCAAGATGGATGCAGTCGTGGGAGAATAGTTTGTTGTGCGTCAGCTGATAGTCCTCCGGCGGGAAGAGCTTGTCTACGGCTTCCTTGCCGCCGAACTTTTTCTCGGCGAGGGCGCGAACCCTCTCGCACTGACCAAAGGTGCCTTTCCCCAGAAATCTGCCTATCGGAAGGTTCATAGGGTGGTCGGTTGAAACCGCATCCATCCCCCAGATATGTATTTTTTTCTTCTTCAACCATTCCACCATTCGTCTGTCAGCTCCCGGGTGTAGATGTATATAGCGTTCCTCATCGGCTTCTGACCCACACCAAGTATATTTTTCCCAGCCCGTGTGGAGGATGATGATGTCTCCATCGTGCACGTCGACTCGCTTCTCGATCATCTCCGGGGTGTAGATGGCCAAGTCGTCCATTTCATCGGTGATGTCCACAACAACTCCCGGACCGCACATCCACTCCAGAGGCAGCTGGTCGATAGTCTTACCCCTAGTCAGGAAGTGCCTCGGGGCGTCGAGATGGGTCCCGATGTGAAGCGAGCTCTGGATGTACTGGGCGTTCACCCCATGCTCAGGTTTTCGCTTGAAGTACTTCACCTCGAAGGGCGGGTAGTAGGGCCAGAAGGGTGTATGGATTCCGAGCGGCTGTGAGAGATCGTACATCTTCACCTTCTTTCCTTCGAACAGTTCGAGCAATTTGTCCATTTTATAACCTCCTAGAAGGGATGACCTAGTGGGGGCTTATAAAGATTAGGGAATAAGGTGTTGAATTATCGGAAGATTTTTCTCCTCGAGCAAAAAACTCTTATGAAGTGATTTTTATGTGCGCCGAGTGAGGTTTCTGGGGGATGAAGAATGGGACTCCTGGATGACCTCATTAAAACCGTGAGCAAAAATGATGCCCCTGTGAGGGATGTCCGGGTCGGGATCACCTGGACTGGGGTATGGGGCAAACGCTGCGGGCTCGGCAGGACCTACGCCAGTCCAGCCACCGCTCACGCCACTGTCAAGGGTTTTGGGAAGCTGACCGAAATGACGACCCTGGAGTTGGCGAGGTATGCGAGATCTTGGCATTTGGTGGAAGCAGCCATAGGTGTCGCGGCGATAAACTCCATGATAAAGCCGAAGGGCGAGCGGGGCCTCAACGCGCTCGATTTCCTCATCAGGGAGGGTAAAAACAAGAAGATCACAGTGGTAGGCGCATTTCCGAGACTCCCCGAGCTGCGAGAGGTCTCGAAGGAACTCTGGGTCCTTGAGCTGGATCCTAACCTGGTCAACCCGAGCGAGGGGATACTCCCGGCGACCGCGGCCGAACACAAAATACCTCGGAGCGATCTTGTGGCGATCACGGGGTCCGCCCTCGTCAACAAGTCCCTCGAACACCTGCTCGAGCTCAGCAAGGACGCCTACACCATTGTCCTAGGCCCGAGCACCCCGATGTCCGATGTCCTGTTCAACTACGGGGCGGACATGCTCGCCGGCGTCGACGTGGTCAAGCCCGCGCAGATTATGATGAAGATCAGCCAGGGCGGCGGGATGGTGAGCCCGAAAAATTGCAAGGGCGAGATCGAGTTCGTGGTGATGGAGAAGTAGCATCATCCTCATAATCGAATATGCTTACGAAAATCAGTAAGTTTTAAATGTTCAAAATCGTGGTGAACTCAGGGTGCGTGATATTCCGAGAAAAATTGGTATCAGAAAAACTCTAGTCAGCTACCCAGCGCCGATAGGAATACTGATTTTCGGCTCAATTTGGGGGTTACTCCAGGGCACGATAGGGGCGGCTTTTGGACAGTTAGATTCTTTCTTCAAGAGTCAACTGCACATTTGCCCCTGCCCAATAGTGGGGGCAATCCTAGGTATCCCGATCATGACCGCGGCTTTAGCCATCTACAAAAGGCCAGCGATGTTAGTCGGCATAGGCCTAGCTGCAATACCCTTCAGCTTCCTCGTCATCCCAATCCAGCACATACCAGCATTCACGACGCCAGCCACAACTTATCCGATCATAAACCCAGTTATAGCGATGATATTCTCTTCAATCATCTTTTCCCTGACGGCCACTTTGATGATGAGAAGGTTCGAGATTACCACCCCGGTTCTCATCGGGGCCGGGGCGTTGTCCGGATTTTTGAGTTCGATAGCTTTCATATACACGGTGGTTGCGCTGGGTGCACCCATCCTAAAGGCAACAGGGATAAGCAGTCAGCTTGCTTACATCGCCACTAACGGCATGGTTTGGACTGCTATAAGCGCCGCAACCTCACCTGTGGGATATGCAACGACACCGAAGCTGCAGTCGAAGATCTCACCATTGATTTCTAGGAATACATGGTCCTACCGTCTGGCACCTGTCGTCCTCATAGCTGTCTGCTGGGCGGTTAGCGCAGCTGCAGCTGCTGCCGGACTCCGCGCTCTGTAAAATTGAATTTAATTTATATAAGTCTCCTCCATAATTTCTATCCGTATCAAAGGTGACCGTGGTAGAATGGTGGTCAAAAGTTTAGTTAAGAAGAACGAGTATCGCGATTCAGTTGTCCTGATGCGAATTTCCGAGGGGCTTGAAAAGTCAGAAGGAGTGCGAAAAGCTTCGGCGATGATGGCCACCGACAACAACAAGCATATGTTAAAGGAGGCAGGGTTGCTCACCGACGAAATCAAAGCTGCTGGTGCAAACGACCTAGTAATAGCGATCGAAGCCGTGAGCGAAGAGGCGGCGAGACAGGCACTCGCGAAGGTCGACGCATTACTTGCAGCAAGGGAGGTAGAAAAAGGTGAGGTGATTTACAAGACCCTAGGCTCTGCACTTTCATCTCTGCCGGATGCTAATTTGATCATCATCTCGACCCCCGGAGAATTTGCTGCGCGGGAGGCGATGCACGGGCTTAACTCCGATAAACACGTTATGATCTTCAGCGATGCTGTGCCGCTTGAGGACGAAATCGAGCTGAAGCAAGTGGCGCTCGACAAGGGGCTGCTACTTCTCGGCCCCGAAGCTGGGACTTCGATCATCGGCGGGATCGGCCTCGGCTTTGCGAATGCTGTAAAACGTGGTCCTATTGGAGTGGTGGGAGCTGCCGGCACGGGCATCCAGGAGATCACGCGATTGATAGACGTCGAATCTGGGATTACCCATGCCCTAGGCGTCGGTGGCCGTGACCTCTCGCAAAGGGTCGGCGGGCTGGGCACGCTCGGCTCCTTAAGATTTCTGGCCAAAGATCCAGAAACGAAAGTCACCGTCCTCGTTGCGAAAGCCCCGACGACGAGCGTTACGAAAAAAGTGCTCAAAGCCGCGAAGGAAACGCGAAAACCGATCGTCGCATGTTTATTGGGGGCACCAAAAACCCTGATCACACGTTATGGGGCAAACTACGCCGCAACTTTGGGGGATGCGGCGGCCAAAGCGGTTGCTCTATCTCAAGGCAAGAAGCCGGTGGAGGTGCTCTTCACCGCCTCGCCAAAACAGATCGAGGCAATAGTTGAGCGCGAGAGCGAGAATTTTGCACCCGGCCAAAAATACATCCGTGGTCTCTTCTCCGGTGGCACGCTTTGCGCGGAGGCCATGCTTATCCTGCAGGAGTTGGTGGGCGACATTTACTCAAACGTTCCGCTCAGGCCGAGGCTAAAACTGCCTAGCGACAGGAGCAAACGCCACACTTGCATCGACATGGGTACAGAGGAATTCACGCGTGGCACCCCGCACCCGATGATCTTCTTCAAGCCACGGTGCGAGCGTTTGCTGCGGGAGGCGAAGGACTGGAAAGTAGCAGTAGTTTTGCTCGACGTGGTACTGGGCCACGGCGCAAATCTGGATCCGGCAGGAGAACTCGTGGGTGCGATCAAGGAGGCGAAGAAAATCGTGGAGAAAAGCAACGGTTATCTTTCGGTCGTCGCATCCATCTGTGGCACGGCTCGCGACCCGCAGAACCTCGATCTGCAGAAGAAGAAGCTCGAGGGTGCCGGCGTGGTGGTGATGCCCAGCAATGCCGAAGCCGCGAGAATCGCCGCGCTGATAGCCACTAAAGGTAAGGCATGGGGAAAGTTGAGATGAAGCTGGATAAGCCAAAACTGATAAACGTCGGGCTGCGCTCCTTCTACGACAGCATGCGCGCTCAGGGGGCCGATGTGGTTCACGTTGACTGGCGCCCGCCCGCAGGAGGCGACCCCGAGCTAGCGCGGTTGCTGGCGAAACTCGACCGCCCAGAAATCGACGAGGCGAACAAAAGGGCCGTGGCGAAAATCCTCGCCGCGAGGCCAACGCTGGTCGACATCAAGACTGCGAAAGATGTGATCCCGGGCATGACCGAGCACACGATCTTGCATTCTGGGCCTCCGATCGAGTGGGAGCGGATGTCCGGCCCAACGAAGGGGGCGGTGTGGGGCGCGCTGATATACGAGGGCTTGGCGGAGGACCAAGAAGAGGCGAACGAGCTAGCTAGAAGCGGGAAGATAAAGTTTGGGGCCTGCCACGACCACGACTCCGTCGGCCCTATGGCGGGGATAATCTCACCTTCCATGCCGGTGTTCGTCGTAGAGAACAAGGAGAACGGAAACCGCGCGTATTCGAACCTCAACGAGGGGCTGG
>Ga0315308_1000564_pt1 | contig 20852 bp, 16 predicted proteins | sample TDP3_MG_FD_203078 | JGI IMG/M metagenome (GOLD analysis project Ga0315308, IMG submission 203078) | Freshwater sediment microbial communities from Lake Towuti, South Sulawesi, Indonesia - TDP3 | ecosystem: Environmental > Aquatic > Freshwater > Lake > Sediment | place: Indonesia: South Sulawesi... | reverse complement strand
GTTAATCCTCTAGTAATACAGATACCAACATTTTCTATTGCCATATTTACAATCGTGGTCTTCATTCTTAAGCCCCCAAAGAAAAAAAGGGGACAGGCTACTTTTTAGCACCTTTCCCGCTTTTGGCGAGCGAGAAAAAAGTACCTGTCACCTTTTTGAGGAGTAGTCTATGATATTGGAGAAGATGAGTCTTAAAGGTAGAACAGGGATAGTGACCGGAGCAAGCCGCGGCATGGGTAAAGGGATCGCTATTGGTCTTGCTCAGGCGGGAGCAAATCTTGCTATAACCAGCAGGGACCTGGAAAAAATTTTGAAAGTGGCTGAGGAAATCAAGAGTTGGGGAGGAGAAGTGCTTCCCCTCCGGGTTGACGTAACTAATAAGGAAGACATTGATAGAATGGTTGAGGAAACGCTGGAAAAATTTGGAAAGATAGATTTTCTTTTCAACAATGCTGGGAGGATAACCAGGGTTCCTCCGGAAAACTTTTTAGAAAGAGATTGGGACGAGGAAATCAATACCAATTTGAAAGGGACTTTCTTGTGTTGCCAGGCAGTGGGGAAAGTAATGATTAAGCAGAGGAGAGGGAAAATCATAAACATCTCTTCGGTAGCCAGTTTTATCGGAGGGAAGAATATCCCTGCTTATGCGGCGAGTAAAGGAGGAGTTTCTCAACTTACTAAGTCCCTTGCCAACGATTGGGCAAAATATAACATCAGGGTTAACGCTATTGGACCGGGCTATTTTATTACCGATTTGACCGAGGCCTTGCGGCGAGACCCAGAAAGATTTTCAGCAATAAACGCAAGGATTCCTTTGGGAAGATGGGGTGTGCCTGAAGATTTGGCAGGGATAGCTGTATTTCTTGCTTCCGATGCTTCAGATTACATAACCGGACAGACAATCTTTGTGGATGGGGGCTGGCTTGCAGTCTGAGGAGAAAGCTCTGTAAGAAAAAGTAGCCTGTCGCCTTTTTTTGAGGACGGGAATCAAATGAAAAGAATCTTGAATATCGCTTTATTCATATGTTTTGTTACGCTGGCAGGGTGTGCAGTAAATCCGGTTACGGGGAAAAAAGAGATTCGACTTCTCTCTACTGGAGAGGAGATTGCACTGGGGAAAGAAACTGCCGAGCAGGTAGAGAAAGAGTTTGGTGTTTACGATGACCCAGAGCTAAGAGACTATGTAAATGGAGTAGGGCAGAAACTGGCTAGTGTGAGCGAGAGGAAAGAGATAACCTACTACTTTAATATTCTCAATACTCCAATGGTGAACGCTTTTGCTGCTCCCGGAGGATTCGTTTTTGTGACCAGGGGAATACTTAAAGAGCTGGATGACGAAGCTCAACTAGCGGGGGTTATTGGACACGAGATTGGACATGTTGCCTATCGCCATGGTGCAAAGCAATTCGAGAAGGTATTCGGCTATCAGGCGATTCTGCTCATAGGGGAGATAATTACTAAGAGAGATTTGAGCCAGTTGAGGCAATATACTAATTTCTTTGTTTCTTTGATGCTCCTGGGATATAGCCGCAAGAACGAGTTTGAGGCGGATAATTCCGGGGTAAGATATTCGCTTGCTGCGGGATATGACCCTAAGGCAATGGTTGAGTTTTTTGAGAAACTCAAAGCTATGGAAAAAAGGGCTCCGAGTGAGTTTGAAACTCTCTTTCGCTCTCATCCACCTACAGGCGATAGAATTGAGAGGGTCGAACTCTATATAGACCAGGCTAGCGTAGAGGGGGGCGGACTTTTGAGAAATCAGGAAAAGTTTAAAATGATGACTCGAAATATCCCTGCCGAGAAGTCTGCGAAGTAATTACACTTCCTGGAGCGGTTGAAAAAGGTGTCAAAATATGTTAAAATCAGGCAATAATTTATTCTGAAGGAGCTTTTATGGATAATCTGGTAAATCTGGAGAAGTTAAATAGAAATGTCAGGAAGGTTGTGGCGCCTTTCAGCCAGGCAATGATTGCCCTGCACGGAGATAACCTCAAATCTATATCCCTATACGGGAGTGCAGTGGGAGAAGATTTTATTCCCAGGCAATCGAACTTCAATCTCCTTTTTATTATGAAGAGGATAGGGCCTGCCGATTTAAGGAACAGCTTGAAACTTGTCAGCCGGGGTAGGAAGAAAGGCATTGTTCCCTTGCTTCTTACTGTTGAGCATATGGAGTCTTCTACGGATGCATTTCCTATCGAGTTTCTGGAAATGAAAGAAAATTATGTTCACCTTTATGGAGATGACATATTAGGGAAACTGGGAGTAGATAGTCGAAATGTGAGGCGGCAATGTGAGGAACAACTTAAGGGAGGACTAATCAGGCTCCATCAGCTCTACCTGGAGACAGGGATGAAGGGAAAAAGGATTCGTGCTCTTCTCATCAACTCGCTCACTTCCCTTATTCCTATTTTCCGCAGCCTGTTGCGGCTTAAGGCAAAAGTCTTGCCCGTCAGGAAGAAAGATATTATCACTGAGCTGGGAAAAGAGTTCTCTATTAATGGTGACATCTTCTTAAGGGTTCTCCAGTGGAAAGAAGGGAGAAAAGTGGAAGGCAATTTGGAGAAAAATTTTGGTGAGTATATAGAAGAGATTGAGAAACTCTGCATAATCTGCGATAGAATGAAAGTGTAATGGAAAAAGTTGGAATAAATAGAATAGTACTGGTGATACTGGCGGCACTATTTCTCTTTCAGGTGCCTTGTTTTGGAAGAAAGGCTTCCTTTCCCAATCCGGTCGGTTATGTTAATGACTTTGCTCACATCCTTTCATCGAGCGATATAGCTCGATTAACAGACCTAATTACTGAACTGGAAAGAAAGACTACTTCTGAAATCGCCATAGTGACCCTGGATAGGATTCCGGAAGGGGACATAGAAAGCTATGCCGTAGACCTATTTGAGGCTTGGGGAATTGGGAAAAAAGGCGAGGATAACGGCCTTCTGGTCCTCGTTTCTGTTGGTGAGCGCTTGATCAGGATAGAAGTGGGTTATGGTTTAGAAGGCATCATAACCGACGGTATCGCCGGAGAGGTCATCAGGCAGAAGATTGCCCCCAATTTCCAGAAAGGGAACTTTGGCGAAGGGCTTTTCCAGGGCGCGGCCGCTCTGGCAAATCTAATTGCAAAAGAAAAAGGAGTAGAGTTATCTACTCTGAGTTCCCTTCCGGAAGAATATTACGGGATGCCCCGCGAAGGCAGTACTCATTCCAGAAGAGTCGAATTGAATCTTCTCTATCTATTTTTGATTCTCTTCTTTTTGGGAGGCAGGTTCTTCTTCTTGCCCTGGTTGTTCTTCATCCCAAGAGGCTTTTGGGGCAGAGGCAGCGGAGGATTTGGGGGTGGATTTGGCGGATTTGGTGGAGGAAGTTCAGGTGGCGGAGGCGCTACCGGGAGATGGTGATAAACAAGGAAAGTTGATTTTTAGGGCGCTGAGGAATTTTTTATCGCTCGGAAACTTCGGCTTCTGTAGGGCACAGAATTAAACTCGTCCCGATAAATCGGGGCTCAAACAGAATTCTGCTTGAAAGTGTTATTGTCAGCCTCGTTTCCTCGCTAAAATTCCAATGCTCTTCAAAATCAACCTTTCTTAAAGATGGAGATTGTCGTCGTCGTTTTTTGGCAGAAATTCCGAGCGTTCTTCAAACTATTTTATCCAGATTGGGAAAGGAAAGCATTTACTGATTCATAAGAGGAGGTTGAAGGATGAGAAAGGCATGGGTTTTTCTTGCTATTATTCTGTTTTTAGTTGTTGTTGGCATTGCCTGGTATGTTTCTGGGCTTAATCGGGTAGTTAGAATGGACGAGGAAGTGAACGAGGCTTGGGCCCAGATTGATACCCAGCTCAAAAGGAGAAGCGAACTTATTCCTGATTTAGTGGCTACAGTCAAAGGATATGCCAAACATGAGAGGGAAGTATTTACCCGGATAGCTGATGCCCGCTCAGCTCTCGCTGGAGCAAGGACGGTTGCCGAAAAACTTGAGGCAGCCAGGGAACTGGAGAGCGCTTTAGCTCGTCTTCTGGCGATCGTTGAGCGGTATCCAAATTTAAAAGCGAATCAGACCTTCATCAGGCTAATGGATGAACTGGCGGGAACTACAAATAGGATCGCTGTAGCCAGGGTGAGGTATAATCGGGCGGTGAAGGCGTTTAATGCGCACATCAGAGAAGTCTTTGGACGCTTCTTTGCGAGAAGAAGGGGTCTGGCTGAGCCCAGAACCTATTTCTTGGTTGAAGAAGAAGAGGCAGAACTGGAACGGGTTGAATTCTAGCCGGGACGCAGCCTGCCACGTCCCGCCACGTCCCGTTAGGACTCCGCTTTTGGCGGGATTCTGTGCGGGATCGGAACTCCCCGACCTGTCGGGGGATCCCTTGCGGGAAAGGTTTGCGGCTACTATATTTTCTAAAGGGTTGAGGATGGTAGAGAAATGCGGAAATTGAAGAACGAGTTTTCCTGGTCAAAGTCGAGAAATGATATCTTCAGGGAGTGCCACCGGAAATACTATTACTCTTACTATGGGCATTGGGGAGGATGGGAGTTTGATGCTCCTGATGAAGTCAGGCAGATATATATTCTGGGAAAACTTAAGAACAGGTTTATGTGGGTAGGTGGAATAATTCACAACTCTATCAAGAATGTTCTGGAAGAGACCAGAACCGGTAGAGTGCCCTTACTAAATCGCCTCATAGATTTGACCAGGGAGCAGATGCGATATGATTTCGAATCCTCGAAGAACAAAAGGTACTGGCAAGATCCCAAAAGCTGCGCCTTGTTTGAGCACGAATATGGTGTCGAAGTGAAAGACGAGCAATGGAAAGATCTGTGGAACCATATTGAGACGTGCATGCGAAATTTCTACAGTTCAGATATTTTCGCTATGGTTAAGAACATTGACTCTTCGCTCTGGTTACCCATTGAGGAGTTTCAGGATTTTCTTTTCGAAGATACAAAAATTAATGTCAAGTTGGATTTTGCCTACAGAGACCGAGACGGGGGAGTTACCATAATAGACTGGAAAACTGGTAAGTCTGAACTTGCCGGAAGCGACGTTCAACTGGCTTGCTACGCCCTATTTGCAATCAATTGCTGGAATGTGGGCCCAGAAAAAGTTAGAACGATTGAATACAATTTACACCATAAGAGGGGTACGACAGGCAAGTTGGATGCCGGAGAAATAGAAGAGATTAAGGAATATATCAGAAAGAGTATCAATGAAATGAAGGCGTTGCTTGTGGATCCGGTGGAGAACATAGCTGTAGAAGATAGTTTTGCGAAAACAATCAACCGGGACATCTGCAGCTCCTGTAATTTTAAGAGAGTTTGCCTGGGCGTAGTTTAGATTAAGGAAGTTACCGAAGATGCCGGATAGGATGAGTTTTTTCAAAGTTGTGGAAGAAATCGTGGCCAAGGATTTGCGGTATAAAGTGGAGGCCTATGATTTCGTTGCCGGAGCTTTAGATTACACGCAAAGCAAGCTTGATAAGCCGAGACACGTTAGTGGCCAAGAGCTGCTGGAAGGCATCAGAGAATACGGTCTGGAGCGTTTCGGCCTGATGGCGCGCACAGTTTTTGAAAACTGGGGAGTTAGGACGACAGTAGATTTCGGTAACATAGTCTTCAATATGGTTAATGCAGGACTTCTGGCTAAGACGGAGAAAGATAGTATTGAAGATTTCAAGGATGGCTACGATTTCAAGGAAGCCTTTGACAAAGGCTACAAATATTGACATCATTAAAACATAGTTTGTTCATCGCCCCAGGAATTTCTACAACGCCAAAAAACTTCGGACTCTGCAGGGCGCAAAAATAAACTCCTCCGATAAATCGGAGTCGAACAAATTTTTGCTTGGAAGAGAAAAGGTCGTCCTCGTTTTTTGGCTAAAATTCCAAGGGCTCCTCACAAACTATGTCTTAAGTCTAACATCAAGAAGAGGAAGCGAAGGGTAAACTTCGCAAGGCAATAAAGATGGTTGAGCCGAAGAAATACCAGAAAGGTCGTCACGTCTATACCAAGTGGGGAGGACAAGTCAAGGAGGTTAAAGTTATGCCCGAGCAAGAAGGGAGAGAGGTGCAGGTTCGGATTGAAATGGATGATGCTATGGCGCAAGGGGCTTATGTTAATTTAGCTTTCATAAGACATGCCGAGACCGAATTTACAATGGATTTCATTTACGTTCAGCCCCAGGAGCCGAAAGCGAAGGTGAGAGCGAGAATAATTTCCAGTCCAGGCCACACCAAGAGGTTCCTCGTTGCTTTGCAAGAGAACATTAAGAAGTATGAAGAGAAATACGGAGCAATAAAAGTAGCGGGCGAGCCGTCCAAAAAAATCGGATTCTAAGAAGGGGGTCAAAGATAGTTAGTTCATCGCTCAGGAATTTTTTTCGCCAAAAAACTGCGGACTCTGTGAGGTGCAAATCGAAACTCCTCGCCCCCGATATGCATCGGGGGCTCGTCAAACAGCGATTTGCTTTTGTGGTAAGAAAGTCGTGCTTGTTTTTTGGCTAAAATTCCAATAGCTCTTCACCAACTATCTTTTAGTAGAGAATGTTATTTTGCAAGGGAGACATAGATGAGACAATGTAATGAGGATGTAAATCGCAAGAATTGCACCTGCACCTACGAGCCTTGTTCCAGGAAAGGGATTTGTTGCGAGTGCCTTAGATACCACTGGAAAGCGAGAGAACTGCCAGGCTGCTTTTTTCCTCCCAAAGTGGAGAGGACTTACGACAGGTCTTTGGAAAGATTCATTGAATGTTACAAGTGAAGGGTTTTTGATGTTCAAGGTGAAGCGAGATGAAGAAGTTTCTTACTTTCTTGATACTGTGGTTACCTGTCGGCTTGTGGTGCGGTGTTATCTTCTACTTCTCCAGCCTTCCCCACCTGGCAACGCCCTGGGGAACATGGGATATAATCCTGAGAAAAATTGCCCATATTGTTGAATATGGGATACTCGCTTTTCTCAGCTGGCGTGCGATTTTCTATTCGGTAAAGATAGATCTCTCAAAAACATATGCGTGGTCCGGGGCGTTTTCCCTACTTTATGCAATTTCTGACGAAATCCATCAGAGTTTTGTTCCGATGAGGAACCCGTCCGTTATTGATGTCCTGATTGATGGGTTGGGAATAGGTCTGGTGCTCTTTTCTTTGATGGTTAGGAAGAAAGATGTTGATCGCTGACTTTCATATACATTCTCGATATTCAAGGGCTACCTCGAGCGATATGACGATTCGAGGCGTAAGCGAGTACGCTAAATTGAAAGGAATTGATATCTTAGGGACAGGAGACTTTACCCATCCCCACTGGCTGGACGAACTCGAAGATTCTCTGAAGCCAGAGAGCCATGGCGTCTATGAGTGTAATGGTGTCCATTTCTTCCTCACGGGCGAGATAAGTTGTATTTATTCCCAGGGCGGAGCAGTGAGGAAAATTCATATTCTCATCTTTGCTCCCAGTTTTGAGGTTGTCCACAGGTTGAATAGGGAGCTCTCAAAGATTGGCAATCTGTATTCTGACGGAAGACCTATTCTCGGAATTTCGGCAAGGGAGCTAACAAAGATCGTATTGGAAGCCTCCAATGAATGTTTTGTCGTGCCGGCCCATATCTGGACTCCCTGGTTTTCGCTGTTCGGAGCAAATTCTGGATTTGATGATATAAGAGAATGTTTCGGTGAATTGACTCCTCAAATCTATGCTTTAGAGACAGGGTTATCCAGCGATCCGGAAATGAACTGGGCCCTTTCCAGTCTCGACAGGTTCACTCTAATTTCTAATAGTGACGCCCATTCTCCTGCGAACCTGGGAAGGGAAGCCAATATATTTAATTGCAGGATTGACTATAGAGAAATAGTTTCTGCAATCAAGAATAAGGACAGGAATAAGTTTCTCGGTACTATAGAGTTCTTTCCCCAGCAAGGTAAGTACCATTACGATGGTCACCGGAATTGTAATGTCTGTCTTTCCCCGGAAGAGACAAAGAGTTACAATAACATTTGTCCCCGTTGTGGCAAAACTCTGACTATAGGAGTAATGCATCGGGTGCATCAACTCGCCGACAGAGAAATCGGCTTCAAACCGCAAGACGCAATTCCTTTTACCAGTCTGGTCTTGCTAAAGGAAGTAATAGCGAAGGGAATTAGGAAAACCTCGAAGTCATCAGAAGTGGACAAGTTGTACAACTATATGGTAGAAAATTTTGGTAGTGAATTTAAGATTATGTTAGAAGTTCCTATTGATGAGCTTTGTCGGGTCCATCCGCGAGTTGCCGAAGGCGTCGCCAGAGTGAGGGAAAGGAAAGTGAAGATTTCCCCGGGACACGATGGAGTATATGGAGAAGTGCAAATATTTGAAGAGGAAAAGAAAATAGAGCCCGAACAGATGACTCTTCTATGAATTTTGGGAAAGGAAATTTGGAATGGGAAAGAACGCACTCTATCGAATCAGGAATTTTGGACAGAGCGTCTGGTATGACAATATTGAAAGGTCCATTCTCACTTCAGGAAAGCTGAAAAAAATGGTTGAAGAAGATGGCATATGTGGAGTTACATCCAATCCCGCTATATTTGAAAAAGCAATTACCGAGAGTAGCGAGTACGACCTCGAAATTAAAGAGTTAGCCGGGAAGAACAAAACTGTGGAAGAGATCTGTGACAACTTGACAATAAAGGATGTAACTCTAGCGGCAGATATTCTTTGCAAAACATATAAAGAAACGGAAGAAAAAGATGGATATGTGAGCATAGAAGTTCCGCCGAGATTTGCCTACGATGTTGACCAAACCGTAAGCCAGGCGCAAAAGCTGTTTGAGAGAATAGGAAAGGATAATATTATGATAAAAGTCCCGGCCACAAAGGAAGGGGCTCTGTCAATAGAGCAACTAATAGCAAAAGGCATCAATATAAATGCTACCCTCATATTCTCGCTTTCCCATTACGAAAGTGTTGCATTGGCCTACATCAGGGGATTGGAACAGCTTTTGAGAAAGGGGGGAGATTTGAAGAGAGTGGCTTCGGTTGCCAGCCTTTTCGTTAGCCGGATAGATACGCTCGTGGACAAGCAGATTAATTCCCTTATCCAGTTGGAGAAAAACCCGGAAAAGAAGAAAGATTTGGAAGAGCTGAAAGGAAAGGCAGCAATAGCCAATTCGAAGAAAGTCTATCAAAAGTTCAAAGAGATATTCTCTCGAGAAAATTTCAAGAAGCTGGAAAGAAAGGGAGCAAAAGTTCAAAGGCCGCTCTGGGCGAGCACCTCTACCAAAGATGCGGCTTATAGTGACGTGAAATACGTAGAAGAATTGATTGGTCCAGATACTGTGAATACCGTCCCTCAAGTTACGCTGGACGCCTTTAGAAACCACGGCAAGCCGAGATTATCCCTGGAAGAGAATATGGGTGTGGTAGAAGATGTTCTTTGCCGATTAGAAGGATATGGAATAGACCTGGAAGAGGTTTGTGAGACGCTCCAGAGAGAGGGAGTAGAGGCATTTGAAAAATCTTTTCATAATCTTCTTAGCACTTTAAAGGAAAAAATTAAGATGGAGTAGCGGAGCGATGGCTCAGCGTGATTACAGGAGTAGCGGAGCAAAGCTCCGCGATAAGGAGAGAAAATGGAAGTTCTGCTAAAAAATACGAATATAAAGCTCTTTCAAGGAGATATTACCACTCTCCGGGTAGACGCCATTGTCAATGCGGCTAATAACAGGTTCTGGATGGGAGGAGGAGTGGCTGGGGCAATCAAGAAGAAAGGCGGGACCATTATTGAGAAAGAGGCAGTTGCCCAAGGACCAAAACCAGTGGGGGAGGTCGTCGCCTCAAATGCAGGAGATTTATCGGCAAGATATGTTATTCACGCAGCGGTAATGGGACAGGACTTAGTAACCAATGCCGAGATAATAAGGAAGGCGACTCTGAATACACTTAAGAAAGCGGAAGAACTGGGAGCTGGTTCTTTAGCATTTCCCGCTTTTGGAACCGGCGTGGGTGGATTTCCTCTTGAGGAGTGCGCCAGGACTATGCTTGGGGAGGCCTTCGCTTTCCTAAGAAAAGCGAAGGATGTAAAACTTAAATTGATTATTTTCGCCCTTTATGATAAGGCGGCTTTTGTAGCCTTCCAAAAGGAGCTGGAGAAGTTATTGTAGCCGCAGAGCGAAACTCTGCTAACACCGGCAAAGATTACGCTTTGCTGCTACAAAGTGGAAATTTCGAAGGGGAAATGGTCGCTGTCCCTATTTAGGACAGTTGAGGACGTAAGGTGGATATTCTGAACAACTTGAATGATGCACAAAGGGAGGCGGTGGCCCAGCGAGGGAGACCGCTTCTTCTTTTAGGACCAGCAGGTTCGGGCAAGACCGAGGTTCTAAAGAAGAGAATCGAATATATCATATCCTCTGGAATTGCTCCGCCGGAAAGAATTCTTGTCTTTACCGATAGAGAGGAGATGGTCGGGGATTTAAAGGTACATCTCCAGCCGGGATATGGAGAGTTCTGGGTGAATAGTTTCACCAGTTTCTGCAAGAGAGTTCTTCGACAAAATTATAGCAGGGTTCCTGGCATCTATCCCAACTTTCAGGTGCTGGATGGCTTAGAGGAGAGGCTGGTTCTGAGCAAAATCCTCCGGGCTTTGCAGCTGAAATATTACCGGAAAGTCCAGCAGATTTCGGGTTTCCTGGACGAGGTTGTCGACCTGATTGACCTTTTGAAACTGAATCCCCAGGTCAGATTGCCCGACTATGGCAAATTCAAAGATTTGAACAGGATTTTCAGATGCTACCAGGATTACTTGCACAAAGAGAACCGGTTAGATTTCCGCGATCTGGTTTTGAAAACCATTCAGCTTTTTCAGGACCATCCTGATATTCTTGAGAATTACAGGGGAAGATTTATTCACATTCTCCTCGACGACTTTCAGAATATGGATTTGAACCAGTATAAACTTTTCTCTCTTTTGGCATCAGGGAAAGAGAATGTGCTCTTTTCGGGAAATGAAGAGGAGAGCGTCTTTCGTTTTCGTGGAGCTTTGCCCGGAGAGGTGAAGAAAAGATTCTTAGATGAGTTTGAGCCGCACATAATTTCACTTTCCGAGCTTCCCTCCCCACCCGCCAAGATAAGTGTAGTGAAATGTGCGAGTGGAAACGAAGAGGCTTTGTTCATTGCCCGTAAGATCTATAGTCTGACTCGCCAGGGTTACCACTATCGGGATATTGCCATTCTCTGTCGTGGTGTATCTCGAGACATAAGGAATTTAGAAGATGGGCTGAAAATCTACAATATTGATTATACGGTAACAGGAGGCATAGCATTTTTCAAGCAGCCAGAAATTGTCCAGATTATTTCCATCCTGAAGTGCATCTGGGGAAAAAAAGATGAGATGGATGCCCATCTTCTGAGGGCTCTCTCGGCGCCTGAGTTCAAGATTGACCCTGTTGATGTTCAGAGGCTCTTAACTTATAGCGAAAGGAAAGGATTACCTTTTCTGGCTGTAATAAGAATGGCGGCGGAGAAGCTCCCGCAGGACTTCTCTCAAGGCGAGTCCAGCACAAGTTATCCCGGATGGGGTTTGAAAGAGGAGACCGTCTCTGCGCTTAAAGAATTTCTGGCAGCATTGAGAGAAATGGAGGAAAAGGCAAGAGAAGAGTCCCTGGAAAGGCTTATCTATAGAGTCTTCTCCAATTTTGGCTATCTAAGGAGAGGAACGCAGAGTAAGAGACTGGCTCAGAACTTGAGCTATTTTCTGGAAGTGGTGAAGAAGTTCCAGAAGATAGAAAACAACCTATCTTTTCCTGATTTTATGACTTACCTCGACGAGATGCTTGCTTCCTACGGTCGGGAGGAGGCGATTACCTTTATTCCCCAGGAAGACAGCGTCCAGATTATGACCGTGCAAAGGGCGAGTGGGGAGTTCTTCCCGGTAGTCTTCGTAAGCGGCCTTGTGGAGGGAAAGTTTCCCCGAGATTTGCCCGAATCTTCCCTTTTAGGCCTTCAAGAGAAGAAGAGACTGGGATTGAAGCCCCTGCCTGAACTTTCCGAACACCTGAAAGAGGAGGAGAGAATCTTCAGCTTAGCTATAAGCAGGGCAAAGGATAGACTATATTTGACTTATGGAAAAACATACGAGTCAAATCGCGATTCTCTTCTCTCTTCTCTAATTTTGAAATTCGTCGGAGTAGAAAGGGAAGAGGAACTTCTGGAAAAATGCAGGAATAGAGGGATAGAATTTCTCGATAAGCCCTCCGTTCTGGGCCCTGAAGAGAAGGATGAAATTCTGACCCGGGAGGACTTGGTCAACTTCTGGCTTTTGACCGGAAATAAAGATTTGGAGGGACTGCTCCAGGAGATTGATAGAGAGAAATATAATGAAATAATGGCGATAAGAGGAGAGTTCAACCAGGAAGCTCTCTGGGATAGAGTAAGGATTCCTCCTGACTATTCGTTCTCCTCCTATAAGCTCGAGTCGTACAGTGAATGCCCGGCAAAGTTTTTCTTCTCATTTCTCCTGAAAATATGGATTAAACCGAGACCTTCCTTAATTTTTGGCAGGCTTCTGCACACCATTCTTGCTTCGTTTCATGAGAAATATAATAGTAGAGATGCTTTAGATTCTTCCAGTGCCGAGAGGGATATGGAGAAGGAGGTCGAGAAGGTTTTCTCTGCAGAAGGGGGGAGTTTCTCCACTCTATTTGAGAAAGATGTGTACCAGAGATTGGCGGCAAAGATTCTACTGAGGTATCTGGAGAATGAGAGAAAAAGAGAGAGTTTCGTTATTGAGGAGATGGAGAAAGAATTCACCTGGCAGATGGACGGGTTGACCATTTCTGGAAGAATAGACCGACTCGACCGCCTCGAGGGAGAAATCGGCGAAGTTATCGATTATAAGACCAGTAAGAGTTCGTTTATGGAATTCAGCCTGTGTCGGAAAATGTTTGAGGGAGAAAGTTTCCAGTTACCGATCTACTTTTTTGGCATCAGGGAAGACTTGAAGAGGCAAGTAGATAGGCTTTCTATTTACTGGCTCCGCAAAGACCTCCAGAAGCCTAAGGCAAATATTAAAGCAACGGCGGAGCTGGGCAAGCAATACTCTACAGGCGGAGTAGTGCTTTCTACCAAGGAGTCGCTTGAAGAGGCTTTAAAGCATCTCAAAGAAAACGCAAAGGAGATTCTCCAGGGATACTATCCCCAGAAGCCAAAGAACTGCTGGAATTGCGACTTCAATTTCCTTTGCGATAAGAAAATAGAAAAAAAGTGACAGGTACAATATTTACAGAGAAAAGGGGGCTGCCCCCCTTCTTGAAAAAGTAGCCTGTCCCCTTTTTGGGAGAAAAAAGTATTGTGTCCCCTTTTTTAACTTTAGAGCAGAAAAGAGCAGTTGATGAGACCGAAGGTACCGTCTGCTTGAAGGCAGGAGCGGGCACAGGTAAGACATCTGTTCTGGTAAGCAGGTACCTGAAGGTATTCTTTAATCTGTTAGAGAAGAAAATATCTCCAGAAGAGGCAGTGGAGACTATTCTGGCAGTGACATTCACCAATAAGGCTGCCGGAGAGATGAGGGAAAGGTTAGAAGAAGAGCTGGAGAAGATGCATCTTCCCCGAGAAGTCCTGTCAAGAAAAGCATATATAAGCACGATTGATTCCTTCTGTGCCCGTCTTCTTAGAGAGAATGCTTTTGAAGTCGGTCTGGAACCGAATTTCAGGGTAATTGACGAGATAGAGGGCAAAATCATTTTTTGTAAAGTGGGTAAGGCACTACTCGAGGAAGGGAAGTTGCCTCGGGTAGTTATTGACCAGTGGCTGGATGAATTCCTGGACAGGATTTTTGAATATATTCAGGATTTAAGAAATAAGGCAATATCTCCTTCAAAATTCTTGCATGAAATCCCAAAAGCAAAAAGTGAGGACAAGATAAATTTAGCCCACCTCATTGCTGAGGTTTATGCTTCTTATGAACAGGAACTCAGAAGACGCCACTACTTCGACTTTTCCGGGATTCTCCTGGAGACTCTGTATCTTCTCCAGAATAATGCAAAGATAAGAGAGAAGTATCGGAAGCAGTTCAAGTATGTCTTGGTTGATGAGTACCAGGACACTACTCCTCTGCAGGATAAGCTCTTGCGCCAGTTCTCTTATAACTACTTTGTAGTGGGCGATATCAAACAATCCATCTATGCGTTTCGCGGAGCCAAGCCAGAGAATATTGAAGAGTTTAGCAAGGAATCCGAATTGAGTCTTTCCTTGACCAGGAATTTCCGCTCCTTTAATCAGATTCTGAAAGTGGTCAATAAAGCTTTAGATAAAGAGATTCCCAATTACGAACCCATTAGTTCAGAAAAGGAAGGCAAAGAAGTTGCTGTCGAGATTTTTCTGGCGGAATCCCAGGAGGAAGAGGCAGAATTTGTTGCTCAGAGGATTCTCCAACTTCTGAGAGACTACCAGTTGAATAATCCGATGAGAGAGGAATATCGAGGCAGGAGTTTAGAGCTCAAGGACATAGCGATACTGTTGAGAGGAATTAAGACTCCAGTGGGGATATATGAGGAAGCACTGAGGAGGCATGGAATTCCTTTCGTCACTACTGGCGGGACTGGCTACTATGAGAGGCCGGAAATAAGAGACCTGGTAGCGCTTTTGACCTCAATTAACAATCCTTTTGACGACATCTCCTTGGTGAGGTTATTGAGGTCGCCCGTTTTCAGAATTAAGAATTCTAGTCTTTCATCTCTAGCCAGTGTCTTTGTGGAGCGAGAAATCGAAGACGAGGAGAAGACTGTAAGGAAGCGTTATCCCCTTTACGATGTCCTGGCGAAATTAGATGGCCTCGATATCGGAGAGGAGGATAAGAGGGCGCTCAAAAGCTGCAGAGCGCTTTTAGAGAGGTTCTTCTCGGAGAAGAGTAACTACAGTTTGGCTGAACTGGTGTATAAGGTGGTTAGTCAGAGCAACTATTTGCATTATGCCCAGAACTTGCCACCTACGGAGAGGAGAAGAACACTGGCAAATATCAAGAAGTTCTTCAGCCTGGTCCAGGAATTTGAGGAAAGAAATATCTTTTCTACGCTGGAAGATTTCATTGCCTATGTTAAGGAAGTTACTCAACAGGGAGTAGTAGAGAGCGAAGCTAGGCCGGGCGAGGAGAACGCTGTGCGCTTGATGAGCATCCACCAGGCAAAAGGATTGGAATTTCCCATCGTTTTTTTAGCTAATGTGAAAGAAAAGGCTTTCCCCATCGTGGGAGGAACTACACCATTTTATGCCTATGATAAAGAATCCATCATAGTTACACGGGAGGAAAGGAAAGCGAAGAAGAGAGACATCGAAACGGAAGAGAAGCGGCTTCTCTATGTGAGCATGACCAGGCCACGAGAGAAGTTGATAATTTCTGGTGCCAGGAATCAACAAGGAAAGATGAGCCCCTTTATGTCCTATTTTTTCGATGATAAAGGAGAATTGAGAGACGAATTCTCTTTATTGATTGAGAATAGGAGAGGGAAGTTTTTAGAAGAGAGGATACTATGGGAGAAAGAAATCTATCCCGGAGGCCGAGGAGAGAAGGAAATCGGAGGCCTTCCGCTGGAGGAGATAAGAAAAGTAGTATTCTCATCCTACAAACCGATACCTGCACATGAAATTTCACCTCCCTCTTTCACCGTTACGCAGCTTGCCACATTTGACCAGTGTCCCTTAAGGTACAAATATCTCTACCTGTTCAATCTCCCTTCCGACCCCGGGCGGGAAAGAGATAGGGAAGGCGAAATGGTTGAGGAGTCAACATTCGGCACAGTAATCCACAAAACTCTGGAAGAATATATTTTATCCAGAAAAGAAGGTAAGGAATGGAGAGAAGCGAAGTTAATAAGTAAATTCCGTTCGCTCGCCAAGGCTCAGGGGATTGCTGACAGAGAAATTCGAGATATCTATGAGAAAGAAGCGAAAGCGATACTTGTAGGATTTTTGGAGAATTCAGGAGATGAGATTGATAATATTGTTACAGTGGAGCAGCCGTTCCATCTTTTCCTTGAAGACAGTGAAATCAGGGGAATAATTGACCGAATTGATAGAACTCCGGGGAATGGATACCGTATCGTAGACTATAAGACCAACCGCCAGAAGAATGGGGAGCCCTATATTTTACCTATGCTTCTTTATAAGTGGGGAGCCGAAAAAGTCCTGGGATATAGACCAGTGGAAAAATTGAGCTTATACTGGTTGAGGCATAATGAGCTCGCCAGCATAGAAATTGGGAAAGATACGGAGCGCAATCTGGAAAAGAGAATAAGGACGATTATAAAGAGAATTCGGGAAGAAGATTTTGCTACAGCCGTTCCGCCAAAAGGATGCGAATTTTGCGATTACAGGTTAATCTGCGAGATAAAACCATCTTCTACCTGATGATGATAGGATAAACGTGACGGGTTTCCCTCTCCCCTTGGGGGAGAGGGTTTAGGGTGAGGGGGAGATGGCCAGAGGAGGTAAAATATGGAATACAGTTTCTATACTCCTACGAGAATTATTTTCGGTGAGGGAACTTTGAAAAGAGTAGGCGAAGAGGCCAGAAAATTTGGACAGAAGGCCCTGGTAGTTACCGGGAAGGGCTCGTCCAAGAAGTCGGGTAGTCTGGATGAGGTAGCAAATTCGCTTATTTCGAATGATGTGCGCGTCGAGCTGTTCAATAGGGTAGAGCCTGACCCGAGCGTGGAGACAGTTGAGGAAGGAGCAAAATTTGCCCAAAACTGTGCCGTGGATGTAGTCATTGGTCTTGGCGGCGGGAGTGCGATGGATGCGGCGAAGGCGATAGCGCTCCTGATGACGAATAAGGGGAAAATTAGTGATTATTTCGGAATGGACAGGGTGAAGGTAGCAGCTCTCCCGGTTATAGCTATTCCGACTACAGCGGGAACGGGGAGCGAAGTGACAAAATATGCGGTTGTTACCGAGATAGAAAAAAAGTTAAAACAATTAATCGGCAGTAACCATATTAGCCCTAAACTTGCCATCCTCGACCCGTTTACAACGATGACCATGCCCCGCTCTGTTACCGCCCATACGGGGATGGATGCCCTGAGTCATGCCATTGAATGTTATGTCTGCACGCAGGCAAATCCGGTTAGTGATATCCTGGCCCTGGAGGCAATCCGCTTAATTTCTCAGGCTTTGCCAGTAGCAGTCTCTGAACCGCAGAATATAGAAATCAGAGGGAAGATGCTCTTCGCTTCCTTAATTGCCGGCATTGCTCTTAGTTCCTCTGGTGCCGGCATAATTCACGGTATGGGATATTCAATCACACTTTTCTATAATGCTCCCCATGGGTTGGCAAATGCATTGCTTATGCCTCAAGTGATGGAGTTCAACTCCGTAGCTAATCCCTTAAAGTATAAAAAGATTGCTGAAGCTATGGGTAAGAATGTGGAAGGTCTGTCGGATAAGGAGGCTGCTAAGCTGAGTGCGGTGGCTGTAAGGGAGCTTTCAGAGAAGATAGGGATACCCCGGGGCCTGAAAGAAATAGGAGTGAAGGAAGAGGCTCTCCCTAGCTTTGCTGAGACCGTGAGCAAGAATGAGCGCATCCTTTCTTTAAACCCTCGCCGTCCCACTATCAAAGAGATAGAAGAAATATACAGGAGATCAATGTAAATCATCCTTGTTTAAGATCCTTGAATTTGTTACAATAGCCTCTAGTAATTTGAAATTCCTCATCATAGGCTTTATGCCCATAATTGGAATGAAGGGATAGTTTTCGGAGTCGCTCGGTAGTGTAGGGCTTTATGCCCGTAGTAATTACGCCCATAAAGGGCTACACTACAAGAAACCTGGCGGATTTGAAGCTCCTGTAACTATCCCTTCATCCCCAGAAATCTAGGGGTTCGATGAATCGAACCCGTAAATGATGAAGCCGCAGAGCGAAGCTCTGCTTTTGACTGGAGGAGAAATAATGGGATTGAGTATATGGTTCTTACTCGGAGGAGTCGGGATTCTGGTTATTCTTATGGTCTGGATGGGTGTGAACACAAGAAGGAGAATTAAGGAGTTGGAGGGCAAGAGAGGAACCGAGCAGGCTCTCTTCGTTATGGAGCAGCAGATAGCTAACCTGACCACGCAGCTGACAAGCCAGTTAAATGCTATTACCAGCCAGGTCAGCGAACGGCTGGGCAGTACTACCGAGGTAGTGACTTCCCTAAAGGAGAGTCTGGGCAGAATGGAGGAGGTCAACCGAAGAATTTACGAAGTAGGGAAAGACATATCCAGCCTCCAGGACCTCCTCAGAGCGCCTACCTTTCGTGGCGAAGTGGGTGAATTCCTGCTTGCAAACCTCTTAGGACAGATTCTGCCGCAAGAACATTTCACCCTCAAGCATAAATTCAAGAGTGGAGAAATTGTAGATGCGGTTATTCGCCTGGGGAATAGACTCGTTCCAGTAGATTCAAAGTTTCCGTTAGAGAATTTCAAAAAAATGTTGGAAAGCATTAGCGAAGGTGAGAAGCAGAGTAGTCGCCGCGACTTTGTCCGGGATGTCAAAAAACATATTGACGACGTCTCGGCTAAATACATATTGCCGGACGAAGATACTTTCGACTTTGCCCTTCTTTACATTCCCGCTGAAAATGTATATTATGAGACGATAATTAAGGAAGAACCTTTATGCGAGGGGAAAGGAATCTGTTCTTACGCCCTTTCCCGGAAAGTTATCCCGGTATCGCCCAATAGCTTCTATGCCTATTTGCAGGCTTTAGTCCTCGGGTTGAAAGGACTGAGAATTGAGAAGGCGGCGGAAGAGATTTTAGGTAATCTTACTCGCCTGCATGGAGACTTAATCAAGTTTAGAGAAGATTTTGAGGTATTGGGGAAACATCTTTTCAATAGCAGAACCAAATACGAGGAAGCTGAGAAGAAACTCGATAAACTGGGCGAGAAATTATTAAGTGTGGGAGAACAAAGACATCTAGAAATCCCTGAAGAATAATGCCCTCATCGACTAGTGGTTAGGTCGCCACCCTCTCAAGGTGGAAACAGGGGTTCAACTCCCCTTGAGGGCAGGAGCTAAATATTCGGATACGAAGGGTTGGCTCTAGAATTAAGGCCTGTTCAAACTTTCCCACCATTTTCTCCACATTGTTTATCAAACCAAGAAAGGAAATTTTAAGGCCATACCAGATTTGCATTTTCAATTGACATAGCAGGTCTTATGGTATATTATTGTATAGTGGAAAAGGCTTAGAAATCTATTACAGAGCAGATCTACAGGAACATATTGGGCTGTCATAAGGATATAGTAAAAATCGAGTTCTTTCTTATAAAAGCTGGAACGGTAAAGCAGATGGATGAAGGGATATAGAGGATGATAGGCGAGCTGATAGAAGGTCGATACAAAGTGATAGATAAGCTTGGCGAAGGTGGGATGAGCCTGGTCTATCGAGCCGAAGATATAGAGGCTGGGCAGATGGTAGCGTTGAAGTTTTTGAAGGAAGGGATAACTTCAAGGCGAGTAGAGGACGTATTGCGATTTCACCGCGAAGCAGGGGCAATAGCCAAATTGGAGCACCCAGGCATAGTGAAGGTATACGGAACGGGAGAATATAATCAGGCTCCTTATATAGTGATGGAGCTTCTGCAAGGTAAGAGTTTGGCCGATTTGTTTAAAGAGGAAAAACGCTTTAGTGTTAAAGAGGCAGTAGGGATAGTCCTTCAAATCAGTGAGGTGTTAAACTACGTTCACGCGAAGGGTATTATCCATCGTGACCTGAAACCCGGAAATATCATGTTCCTCTGGCAAGCCGCTACCCAACAGCCCCTATCCAGTAAATACCAAGTTAAGATCGTAGACTTTGGTTTGGCCCAGATTTTGGAGTTAACAGAGATAAAATCCGAAGAAGAGATAGTTGGCACATTTGGATATATGTCTCCCGAGCAGTCGGGGATAGTAAGGAAGCCAGTAGATGAAAGGAGTGACTTATACTCCTTAGGGATTATCTTCTATGAACTTCTTACAGGAGAAATCCCCTTTAAAGGTAAGGATGTAGTGACTATCCTGCACCAGCAGGTGGCCAGTAAGCCTCCTTCACCTAAGAAGATAAAACAGGAGATTCCAGAGGTAATAGAGGAGATGGTGCTAAAGCTCCTAAACAAGGAGCCTGGGGAACGGTATCAAACCGCCAAAGGTCTATCAGCTGATTTGACTAAATACCAGGCTGGAGAAGTTTCCTTTATTATAGGCAAGGAGGATGTGCTCAAGAAGTTGACCTACCGCACCAGGCTTATTGGCCGAGAAGAAGAACTGAATAGACTTAAGGAGTTATTTGAGCAAGCCAGGCAGGGTAAAGGAGGGGTCTGTTTGGTCTCTGGTGGGATAGGTATGGGGAAGAGCCGGCTGATTGAAGAGATGCGAGGCTACATCTATGAAAGAGGGTCCATATTTATCTCGGGTAAATGCTTTGCCCAGGAGAACAAGATACCTTATCAACCCTTTAAGGATGCACTAAATGAATATATAGGTAGACTGGAAAGGCTCAAGACAGGAGAAAAAGAGGAAACTCAAAGGAAGATGAAAGGGGTCTTAGGTGAATTAGGCCAGATCATTATCAAGCTCAATCCCAATATGAGAGATGTTTTAGGAGAGCAGCCAGAATTAGTCCCCTTAGAACCAGAAAGGGAGAACAAGCGATTTCTTATGGTATCGAGCAGATTCTTCTGCAACTTAGGGGAAGAAGGTAAGCCCTGTGTGATATTCTTAGACGATTTGCAGTGGGCAGATGGAGGAAGTCTGAGTTTATTAGCAGAGATAGTCAGTGAGATAGAGGGATTCCCCATTTTGCTCTTGGGTGCCTACAGGGACGATGAAGTAACTGAAGAGCACAGTCTAATCAAACTAAAGAATG
>Ga0315308_1000563_pt1 | contig 20885 bp, 22 predicted proteins | sample TDP3_MG_FD_203078 | JGI IMG/M metagenome (GOLD analysis project Ga0315308, IMG submission 203078) | Freshwater sediment microbial communities from Lake Towuti, South Sulawesi, Indonesia - TDP3 | ecosystem: Environmental > Aquatic > Freshwater > Lake > Sediment | place: Indonesia: South Sulawesi... | reverse complement strand
AGACAACGCGCGTCCTAACAGTTTACAGTGAGGCATGGTTCCAGCATAGCGTGGTCTATTGCCGTTTTCAAGCGCGCGCTTTAAATTTTAGTTTTTTTGTCATTTACTACTCTTGCCTTGTTTGGCATTCGTTTCTTGCGGTTCTTTTGTGTGGTTTTATGGTTGAAAAAGGCTTCTTTTTGGAGGGAACAGCCAAAACAAGCCCGTCAGAATTTGTGCGGGTGCTTATCTGAGCTCTTCTTTTTCTTCCGGCGTTTCTGCTTCTTTTTTCAATTTGGGAATTAGGTTCCTTGCCCATTCTGTCTTAGTGGAGTAAGCTTCACGCAATTGTGGAGAAGTAATGGGTTTCCATTCTTGAGCCACTGCAAGCATTCGAGTTTTGGATTTACTAGTCTTGCCTTTTCGTTTGGGCTTTTCTTTCCTTATCGGTTTATAATGTTCTGGTTTCATATTCGATCCCCGCTAGTTCAAGCTTAGATACCCAACATATATAGAAGTTTTGTCACCTTTTTGATTTAGCGCGCTACTACCAAAGGGTTGATACAGGCTATTTCCATGAACGAAACAAACCCCACACGAACACCCAAAACAACATCAAAAACAGGTAGTATTCAAGTAGACCAGACACTACAAGTGTACAGGTAAACACATAACCCCACCTAACCACCTACATTAAACAAGACAATGCCATTAGTGTAACCATAAAATACCATTAGCGTGCGCCAACCTTCGCTTATGGTTAAACATATAACCAGTCAAGATAACATTCTGATTAGGGGAAGAAGTGAATGCAGGAAAGGGCTAAGCGAAAGTGTAAAGCTTGTGGAAGACTGTTCATGCCAGACAATGATTTTCAAGGCTTCTGCTCAGACAGGTGCTACCGAGTTTTCAAAGGAGAAATAAAACCAAGTGCTTAGTATAATCTAGCCTTTCGCGCCCATTTAGAGGCAGCCTTTTGAGAACTTGGGCGAGTGAGCAAGGCACTATTTGTTGTTAAATGATAGACGAAAAGTATAACTTGACTGAATCGATTAGTGGTAATGGTACATGGAGGAATAAAGGTTTGTCTGCGCAAACAGGTGGTGTACCTGTTCTAATTCTGAGGGAAGGAACTGGAAGATCCAGGGGAAGGGATGCCCAACGTAATAACAGTATGGCTGCAAGAACAATAGCGGAAGCGGTCAAAAGTTCATTAGGCCCCAAAGGTATGGATAAGATGTTGGTGGATAGTTCTGGCGATGTAACCATTACCAGTGATGGAAGAACAATCCTTGACAAGATGGATATTGATCATCCAGCTGCCAAGATGATGGTGGAAGTAGCTAAGACTCAAGACACGGAGGTGGGAGATGGAACCACCACGGTGGTCATAGTGGCAGGCGAACTTTTGGGAAAGGCTGAAGACTTGATAAACAAGGGCGTTCATCCAACAGTAATCGTTGAAGGATACAGTAAAGCAGCTGATAAAGCTCTCGAAACCCTTGAAAAGATTGCGATTCCAGTTAAGCCTACAGAAAAGGAGTTCTTGGAGAAGGTCGCTGCAACCTCTATGGCCAGTAAGCTGGTGTCTGAGAACAAGGAGCAACTTGCCGAAATAGCTGTTGAAGCCGTTTTACATGTGGCCCAAAAAGTTGGAGACGAGTACAAAGTAGACTTAGACGATATAATGGTGGAGAAGAAGCCCGGCGAATCTGCGGCTGAAACCAAGCTCATTGAAGGATTGGTTCTCGATAAGGAAGTTGTGCATTCAGGCATGCCTAAACGGGTCGAAAAGGCAAAGATAGCATTGTTAGAAAGCGCACTTGAAGTTAAAAAGACTGAATTCGATGCTAAAATTAACATTGAACGCCCAGAACAGATGGAATCCTTCTTACGTGAAGAGGAGAATATGCTCAAAAAAATGGTTGAAAAGATAGTTGCCTCAGGCGCCAACGCCGTTGTCTGCCAGAAAGGCATAGACGACATGATCCAGCACTTCTTGGCCAGAAAAGGAATCCTAGCCGTGCAACGGGCTAAGGAGTCAGATATGGAGAAACTCGGAAAGGCAACAGGTGGAAAAGTTGTCACTAACCTGGAAGGGCTCTCGGAAAGCGATTTGGGCTATGCTGAACTCGTGGAGGAGCGGAAAATAGGAGACGACAAGATGACCTTCATCGAAGGATGCAAGAATCCGCACTCAGTTGCTATTCTAATAAGAGGTGGAACTGAACGCTTCGTTGATGAAGCTGAACGCTCAGTTCACGATGCATTATGCGTAGTCCGAGATGTAGTTCAGGAACCCAAAATCCTTGCAGGAGGAGGATCTCCAGAGATGGAGATCGCTAGAGCACTAAGAGGCTATGCTGAGACTCTGCCAGGTAGAGAGCAACTTGCCGTCCAGAGCTTCAGCGAGGCCATAGAGATCGTGCCGTTAACCTTAGGTGAAAATGCCGGCCTTGACCCAATTGATATTCTGTCAGGGCTCAGGGCTCGCCATGAGAAGGGCGAAAAATGGGCGGGCGTCGATGTCTTCGCAGGAAAAATAAAAGACATGTGGAAACTAGGAGTCTACGAACCCCTCGCCGTTAAGAAACAGATAATCAAGTCTGCCACTGAAGCTGCCACAATGTTACTGAGGATCGATGATGTCATTGCTGCTGGAAAGATGAAGGCTCCACCAATGCCTCCAGGCGGCGGTTACGGCGGTATGCCTCCGGAATACTAAGCGCGCGCTGATGATGATATGTGTGTACATTGTGAGCATACTTTGAGCATATTTTTACCGGTAAAGTTGGGTGGGGGTCCCACCCCCCGCATCTGAAATTTAGCTGTATTCTGAGCTTATCTGGGCAAAATAAACCCAATTTAGGACGTTGTGGAAGCCTTGAGCGGGGGTTGAAAATTGAACACATGTTTACCGGTAAAAATATAGACGACTCAGAGTCAAGAAGATGAGGGACAAATCAGAATGCGAATTTCAGTTTAAGGTGTCAAATAACTTTGATCGTGCTTTCCGTTTTGCAATGGTTTCATCTTCCCATATTACAGCGATTCCTTCTTCGTTAAACAGTTGCTCAACCAGTTTCATACGATGGAGGTCTTTGGGCAACTTTGGAAAGATTACTCCAGGCGATACATCTTTTCCCAATTCCAACTGTGATTCGATGTAATCCCAAATCTGGTATGCTTGGCGTCTAACGTTTCGACGAACAGCTGCTAAGGTCATTCTATCCCAATCTGAACATTTGACTTCTGCCACTGCAACTAGTATTTGTTTGCTAGCGACAAAAATATCGATTCTGCCCTTCCGCCCACATGGTTTAGTGATCGTTTTCTCATCAATAACAAATCCTTCTGCACTTCTATGCCATCCTCTCTGAATTCTCTTGTGAACCTCCTTACCTTGACGTAAGCGTCTAGGCTCATGGTTCAAAGGCTATCATCATATTTGTCTTTTGGCACACTCGAACTTAAATTGATCTGATAATGTGATCTGGACTTGAATCTTTCTAGATACGGGTGCCCGACATCTTCAAGCGCGTTTTGCAGATGAGTCCGAGTTATCGCACTTAGGGCACATGTGTGTGTTGTTCCACGATCTGAACATCAGGCGCTATCAGAGTAGATCTAATATCGCGTCTCATTTTTTCTATTAGAGCACGTTTTGTATCAGCGAGTAGGACTAGTTGAACACCTTTCACATGTATGTCAAACAAATCAGCAGAAAGACCAGCTGGGTTCCTAAGATTAGGTCTTTCCCACTGCTGTAGGATATCTGAGAGTTTAAGAAGAAAGGCAACTGGTGCTCTTGAGCGATCAATCTTTTTATTGACAAACCATTCATCTGCAAGATTATGGATGTAAATCGCAGTGCAGGCAGAAACTACATCTCTTTCGAAGTAGGTTTGGTTGAAGTTTACCTTTGTGCTTTCTTTTCTTATGATTATGTCTCTGTGTTCCCTTTTTGGGTTGTATTTTTGATAAAGCAAATCTATCAGATAAAGAACTGATAGCGCGCTGACTATGCCATGGTTAGCTTGCCCTGAATTAGTCATCTCTTTATATGCAGCTTCGGCATCGACGTTCAGATTCCAGTCTGTTAGTTGATTTTGAATAAGGTCAAACGCATTTCTGTCGTTCTGCAATTCTGCAAGCCCAGAAAAATCAGTCGGGAATCGGATATCTGGAGTATCGATGCCGATCTGTTCTTTGCTTCTGTTGATTGTTTTCACGTATTTCCCCATCACTGCCTTCGTCGCCAACTCCACTGGATAACCGACATCGTGGAACAAGCCTGCAAGTTTCCATTGGAAAGCATCAACAGATGCCTCCCAAAACCTTCGAAGAACTCCTTCATTCACATAGATCCCGAGAACAAAGCTGAACAATGCGTGAACAACATGATCCCGCTGATTTGGCTCTAACTCACGGATACCTTGTTCCACCCTTGCAAGCTCTATTACAGTTCCTATCAGATTCCCTTTTCCATGCGCCGTCATAATACGTCTAACAATCTCAATTGCACAACGCTGTCTGCTAGAAAAGCTTCTTGTTTGAAACAGAAATGGGCTGATCATGTCTTCAGATAGGTCATATTCACTCAATGCTGGGCGGGGGTTAAGATAAGGTCTTATTTCTCTTAATAGACGTTCGTTGATGCTCATTTTCGGATCACAAATGATCATACGGATAGTCGCTATTTAAGACGTTATATCGGCCTTGTGCGGGGGTCATGAATTGAACATATCGAATTGTATCTTCTAGCGCTCTCTCTCACTCAATATTGGCGAGGTTGAATGCTATCTCTCGCAAGGCTGGGAGTACGTCGCGAATCTCCCGAACAAGAAGGCCATCATCAAACTGAATGAGTGAGGCCCGCTCAGAGCGCGCTATTTTGTCGCCGGGTTGGGGTCGAGGATACTAGTCAAATAACTCGCTAATTTTTGAAAGTTACATCTTCGTAATTTTTTTGACCTCGCAAAACATCTTCGAGTTCCTTGATTTCTTCAGGAAAGATTTGTTCTAATATGCCTTTGAGCTTTGAGATTTCTTCCTTTTTTGGTAACTCATCAACTTTTGGAACGTAAACCAGACCTAGGTCTCCATCGACTTCGAAAGTTCTTTTCTGAGGCGCTGAAGGGGTAGTTTCATTCCTTGATAGATCAAGCGAATTCCAAACAAAGGGGTCAGCTCCTCTTATGAGTTTTCCCGCCTCCGCCAGCCAATCGGAATTATTCTCCTCCAATGCCTTCAGAAGAACGAAAAGGTGGAAAACACCTAATCTTCTTCCTACAGCCTCTAATCTTTCTTTCAAGTCTTCCTTCTCTTTCTTAATGGTTATAAGTAATTTGTCCCGGTCTAGTTGTTCCCAGTGTATCTTCAAACCAAGAATGTAAGGCAAAGCATTCACAGCGAATAGTACTGGTTCGACGCTTTTCTTCCCTTCAACTGATAATCTTTCGTGGGGCTGCAGCACGTTCAAGATTCTTCCTTCAACGTATTCTTTCTTTATTATCCCCTCTTCCTCCAGTTTCTTCAAGTGCTGACTTACGACGGCCCGGCTTAACCTAGATTCTCGAATTAGCTCGGTGAATGTTAAATGCCTTTGGCTGAGTATGCTGATTATTCTGTTTCTATTGCTTTTCCAAGTTTGCTTTTGATAAGGTTCTATCGTCATCACCGAACTGCAGTATGGTGACAAGACTATTTAAATATTGGTACAGTGTAAAAGACTAAAAGAGTGGACGGAGTATGGTGAGCATACCGTTGCAGGAAGCAAGGTCAAACAGAAATTCAGAGACAGTCATCATCACTAGGAAAATAAACATTAAACAACTGAAGGAATTTGTCTTCACTAAAATCCATCGTGACTCACCGCTGTATGCGGTTTTCTTAGCCGAGTCGTCAGATGAGATGGACGCCGCAGAATTCATAATCAAGACAAGATTGTGGCTCAGATTAGCAAAAGGGAAGCTCATACGATAAACGCTCATTTTGCACCTGCAACACTGCTTCCCTCCCAATTAATGTGAAAGAGAGAAAACAAGTGTCCAACAGTCTCGAGACTCTGGCAAAGAGAGCCTATCTGGAAGCCGAAGAGGAAATCGTACCAAGGTGAAACTACAACGTGGATGGCCAACCTAAACCTCCCTGTCCTAAATGCGGGTCAAGAGATACCATCCGAAAATACATCAGACATAACAAGCGTATTCCTCCCGTGAGGGTATTCCACTGCAAGTCATGCAATAGAAGCTTCAGCGAAAACAGCGTGATAACAAGGGAATTACCCCATCACACAGCAAAAAAATACTTGACAGGTTTTACGTCTTTGAAATCGATGGTGGAGAACATGGCACTTGACATATCCAAGACCACTCTTCACAGGAGAATTATTGCCCTATCAAACAAAGCTCCCGACTGGTATGAAGTCTCAAAGTCGATGAAAGAAGAAGGTAAATGGGGATTCATCATGGGTATCGACACTTCCGGTCTTAAAATTAAAGGCAAAAATTATGTGTATCTTCATGTTGCAGATATCCCATCAAAGGACGACATCGCCTACGATGTATGCAACAACGAAGACACAGCTACCGTGAAACCAATTCTACGTCAGCTCAGGAACATAGGATACATGCCGAAAATTGTTGTTCTAGATCTTGCACAAGAGTTACTTACCAGTGTCAAAGAAGTTTTCCCTTGCGCAATAATACAGGGCTGCGTTTTTCACGTACGTCTGTGGCTCGAAAAGGAATTACCGACAAGGAAAACCACTAAAAAATTCGGCATAGAGAAAGTAGAGCTTTACGCAAAGGTAAAGGAATTAATCAACTATGCTTGCATATCGAAAGATGAGGATACAAGACAGCAATTGTTGCGGAAACTCGAGTGTTTGAATTTGGATGAAAAAGCAAAAAAAGTTGTCGAGTTGTTCTTAGCAAACCTGAAATATTATCACACGCTGGACGATGAAGATTTCAAGTGCTATGGAACCTTTATCTTGTACAACAACTTGTGTGAACGCCATATTGGGCTTGTCAAAGACCTCAAGAACAAAATGAAGGGTTTCAAGAGCTTCGGCTCCGCCCGAAACATCATAAAACTCTTCTGGTATTATGCAAGAAGAGATTCTGCATGGCTTGCAGAACAGAAAGAAGATACCTCGGCGTATTGTATACCCGAAAGGGAAGATATTTCGAGGTACAATATTCCATTGTCTTTTTACTTTGACGATCCGGCGAACTTAGCCCTGTTTTCAAAAGTGAGCGGTGTGCCCAGAGAGATTCTATACAAAGCCGCCCAAGCAATGGGACGCATAACTATTGGTGACTACGCTTTTACAGGAACTAAACTGGGCGATATACAAGACAGAATTTCAAAAATGACTGAAAAATCATTCAAATTAATTATGCAGGAAATAGGGTGTGATCAGGCGGCCACAGTGGAACTCTTGCATAAATTCGGATTTAAAGTTATGTACAAGTCGTTTGATGCTTCTGGTATGGTAATTTCTTCTTAGGACTCGAATGGAACAGAAACAAAAAAATCTGTATTCATATCCGAGTATAGGTCACGAATGGAACAGACTTAAGAAGGACTCGATTATGGGATAGAACCAGTGTTGGTTCTATTTCATTTCGGTGCCCTTCTGCAAACTGTTCCAAAACGAGGCTTGACCGAGAATCATAGCACATCGTTTTTAGACTGTTCCAAATCGTGACCTAAAAACTCAGATGAGTTTATTTTTTACGTTTTTCAAGTAAGGAAAGCCATCTTCCATCTTTCATGTTAGCGGGCGTCTTATTGCCAAGCGCCATGTGAGGTCTGATGCAGTTGTAATAAAGATAGTATCCCTCAATAAGTTTTTGAGACTGGTTTCTTAACCCTCTTTTAGTTTTTGTCCAGTCTTTAATGGTTCCTTGGAGTCTTTCGATTCTATTATTGTTGTCTTTTTGACTTGCCAGCCCTACATTACTTACATGTTTGATAAGACTGTTTGGAAGCTCTTTCAATGCTTTTGAGTAAGATTTCAAACCGTCCGTTACAAACTTCTGAGGCTGTTTTCCAGCCTTCCTGATGGCCTGTTTTATGACGGTTGATGCTTCTTTTGCACCCCTTCCCTCGGTCAATAGATGGGCTATATGGCATCTTGTTTCGTTATCCATGATGCTCCAAAGATACTTCTCTTTCCCGTTAACCTTTAGGACTGTTTCGTCTGCCAACCACTTATTGCCAAGTTCGAGTTTGAGATCATCCAGCACTTTGCACATGATTTCCGTCAACTTGACTATCCAGCGGTGTAAAGTGGAAACTGGCTTGTCAATGCAGTACACTTGCCAAATGTGGTTTTTGATATCCCTGAGGCTCAGTCCTTTGTAGTGAAGGTCGAGAGCTATAATCGCTAAAGCTGTATTGTTTCCATTGCTCTCTAACATTAAGTCATCTTTAAACCTTTTTTTGCAGATCTTGCACTTGCGAAGCCTAATTGCTCCCGTCTTGTTGTATCTGAAGCCTTTCATAGTGGTCTCATTGGAGCCGCAGCGAGGGCATTTCCTTTCAAGCGCCCGTGTATTTGACAAGACGATTAGAGGAAGCGCGAGCATAAAATTCACTGCATAGACGTGTTTGCATGGCTTACTTCTCTTTATATAATCTTGGCAATCACACGACCACTTACCATTAACCCACGCGACTCTGTGGAAGGTATCAGTGCTTTGGGACTTAACGAAAAATAGCTTATCACTTAGCCTCTCTATCTGACCCCCAATAGCTACTATGCCAAGACCACGTAGCTCTCTTCTGTTAAACTCCACTTTTCTCACCACAGCAAAGACCTCAAGAACGGAGCATGTGTTCGTCTACGCTTGCCATCTGTGTGACTGCATCATGTATCCTAGCTTGTAATTCCCGCAGCGCCTGTCTCAACTGCGTATCTAACTGTTTTACATCCTCGGTTATTCCTTGGGCGGTCGTTTCAATTCGCCGTGCTTTGTACTTGATCTTTCTAACCCACTCACAGTAATCATAGGCATCTTTGATTGCTTGATTGATTTTCTGATCTGCGAAAAGTTTGTGGAAATCGATTTCCTTGTGACAGAAAGGATGCAACGCTATCAAGGCAGACCTAACTGCGCCGTATGAGATTCTGAAATTTTCTCGATCCGTAACCAGAATCACGCCCTCTGGACAGTTCTCAACTAGAAAACCACTAGCTGTTTCAGGCATCATGTCAACAGCGAGAATCGCGAATCGTTCGCCTCTCAGCTTCATCTGATTCCTAACTTGGTGAACAAATGACCTATCCCAGCCGCTACTGTTCTTCTTCGATTCTACAAGGATCTTGTGACCTAGATTTGATCCATTAAACCTAGGTACTGCCAGAATGTCAATTTCTCCAGAATGACCCAGATGCTCACATTCATCTTCAGGATAAAATTCCTTCAGCTCTTGAATTAGGTCTAGTTCGCCTCGCTCTCCTTTCTCTTTTGGAACCTTTTGGAAGCGCAGTAGCTCTTCCAGCAAAGGCAATGTTGAGGGTATCAGTTGCGCCAGCAGCTTCATCTGTTCAGCTTTAGGAAAGCCCATTCTCTCAAGTGTCTCTTTGAATTTACTGGAGAGTTCTCGTTTGATTTCTTCCATTTTTCTTTCTGTAACTTGATTCAGCGTGTCAGTAATTGTTTGTATTACATTGAGGGTATCTTTAAACGTGGGTGTTGCCTCTCGAAGTGTCTTGAATTCGCTTTCCAGCTTTGTTCTTGTCTCTTGGAATTCCTCTTTAACATCTTCTCTAAGATCTTGGGGTAGTTTTTCAATGAGTTTGGGAAAAGTCTCTGTGAAAATGCTTATTGGTTCAAGAATCCCATTGATCTGCCTTTGAGTGTTCTCTAGTAAAGACTTTGAAAGTTCGTCGATGATTAGCTTTGAATCAGCGGTAAGTCTTAGTTGAGGAACATTCTCCCATACGATTCGGGTCATCGAAATGGCAGCGTTGATTTCATTTTTCTCCTTTAGATGACTCAGAAAACCCAGATTCGTTGTATCTATCAGAAATCGGTTTGATTTACCGCCACATACTGGGCAGATCCTCTGCTCACAGGCCACGGGCAGAACCTTCTGGGATGTCTTTGCACTTGGGCATAATGCGCTTGGATCTACAACGTTACCCATAACAGCATCTATAAGTACACTGGTTGATGCACTGATTTAAGTTTATCGGTAACCTCACCTATAAATATATAAGTCAAACCCATGAACCTTTAAGGTATGCAGAACGGCTTAACCAAGAAGATTTTAGAGATAATCGACTCTTCTCACGAACCTTTAGAAACCAAGGAAGTGGAAGGAAAATTGAAGGAGTTTTCGAGGGCAATGATATTTTACAGACTTCATGACCTAAGGGGAGAAGGATTGATCAAGGGCAAAAAAGTGGGACCAGGAAAGGGCGTTTGGATTTGGTGGAAATATCCACCGAAATGAAAGGCGAGTTTCGTGCCGCCGCCTGTGGTTAAGTCTATTCGCGATTTGATTTTTTGGCAGTATGCTAAGATTATTTCGGAGTCTGCCGGCGCTGGAAAGAGGCAGTATGGCTTTGTGATGGACAGGTTCAAGAAACTTACTTCTGAAGAGATTTCATGGTCGACCTCTATCAGGGAGTATGTGAAGGAGCGTGAGAAAGCAGAGGAGGGCGCCACAGCACGACTAAGCTACTGCAAGGAAAAAACAGTACGTGAGTTTAGCGCAATATCCTTGAAGAAGTGTCGAATTTATGTGGAGATTTGATGATTTCGAATAGTCTTTCTCTCTTTGTTGCTTGTTGAACGCAGTTGAGAAGATAATTCTTCGTCACAAATATTACATCTGGAGTATCTTCAAGTATGCTTGTAACCAGGCTGAGAGATTCTGCATCAAGTGTTCCTTCATAAATCAACAGAACAGAATTTGGTTTGACTTCAGCAATCATCTGCTGATATGTCAAAATTTCCTTTGGTACACTCTTATTGCTTAGAGGAGCTTTCCACTCTCCGATGCTCTTACATTCAACTAGACTTTCTATACCATTTGTGATTAGGATATCCGGATTATTTTCAAAGAATCTTATCGTGTGCTTTTTTGCGCACCTATCAGCCATTTGTCCTTGGTACTTATTTGCGTTAAAATCAAGTATCCTTAAGAACAGGGCAACTTCCTTTTCAAAATCGCTTCTATATTGGCTTAAGACTCCTACAGACGGCATAACGGAGGAAACCTTTGTAAGAATGGGTTCTGAGACTGTAGCCGTCCTAGTGGCAAAAGATTCTGTTTCCTTTAGTGTTAAATATAATGTAAATGTGTCCGAAAAACCATTATTTCAGCCTTTCTATCGGACAAAATGAGACAAATCTTCTCTATCCCTTTAAGCAACCTAATACTCTCGTGAATACAACATTGCTTTGCCGAAATTCGCTTTTTGAACACTACGGGAGTTTTTCAGAGGCTTCTCACAGTTCTTTTTCTATTCTTGTTCTCAACTTTTTGAGTTTAATCATACGCTCTAGAGTTTGGAGAGGTTTATAGATATGTGAAGTCTCGACTTCGGACATTATTTGAAATAGAAAGTCTTTTGTGACTTCGCTAAACCTCATTGCAAATCTAAGATGCCCAATTACCCAATTTTCCGAAATACACTTTACACCTCTAATATATTGTTCAATATCTCCCCTTGCTGTTGCCTTATCCCATTCCTTCCCAAATATTGAAACCATTTCCTACCCCTCTTTTTCCTCTATTGGAGGCGAATCCACTAGAACTTCCTTCTCGCCTCTCTTCCTTATGGCATCCGTAATGCTTTCGCCCTTGTAAAGCTTGTACCATTTATCCCTGCGTCCAAATGTCTCACATTTCTTGTAAACAAACTCACCCATGGTGACCTGCTTTCTTTCACTCAATGGAAGGTTTTTTCTCGGGTATCTTCTTTTGTACCTATAAACATACTTTCTGCCTTTAGGTGCTATTGTTACAGTCATCGTCTTGACAGGTATAGGGACATCCGGTTTTGCACGTTGAACCTTTCTTCTACGTGGATGGTCATCATCCTTGTTGTAAGTTGTTTGTCCTTGCGTATCTGCTTGTTCGCTACTCATTTACTTTTCACGATTCCATTAATTGCCTTCGGTTCTGCTATAAGTTTTTACACCCATAGCCTCACTGTAAAAAATGCATGTCTGCAGGTACAACTGTTTGCCATGACTGATCAACAAATGAATGTCGGCGTAATAATTAAGTCGATCGACCTGACTTGGGTTTATGGTAGCCCGGGATAGCTTCAAACATTTTCCGCATACTATCAATTTGAGAGTAAGAACTAGCATAAATGCGATTGAAACAGCTACGTTTTACTCACATTTTAACTAGTCACCCGAGAGCTCAAGAATTTTGGTCGGCATGTTATGTCGCAAATATGCCATATAGGAGATTCGAACATAGGTTTGCACTCTGCATACTGAGTCATCTCAGCGCAACTTTCTCGCCTGTTGCGAGGTAGACAACTGATTCGCAGATGTATGTTGCATGATCAGCTATTCGTTCAAGGTACCTTATTATAAGTACGCTGGAAATTGTGCACTTGTTTGTTGCGGGTGCCTTTTCGATCAGTTTGTCAAGATATTCAAAATACATTTTGTCTACTTCTTGTTCTGTTTTAGAGACGGTTCTAGCAAGTTGTGTGTCGTGGCTTCTGAGCGAGTCAATGCTTGTTCGAACCATATTTAGGACTTTTTCGCTCATCTTCTTGATGTATTCGAATATCCACTCTTCGCATTCTTTCAGTCCGCCAAGCTGTTCATTGATGTAGGATATGTCAAGGGCATATCTGCCATATCGAGCAAAATCGTAAGCTATTTTCATATAGGATTTTATGGTTCTGAGATCAGATGCTACTGGTTGAAACCTTGCAATAAGCTCAAAGGTTTTGTCCTCAGCCTGATCAGCCATGGAAACAAGCGCATCTGACATTTCACGAACTTGAGAGTACACCTTAGCGCCGTTGAGGCATCCTTGTATCGATAGGGAAACCGTTTGGTGCGTGAGTTCTCCCATTCTGCAAAGCGTCACTGACAGTTCTTCCAAACCAACGTCTATTATTCTGCTCATTGTTTCTTCACCTAGCCAAATTCTCCTGTTATATATTTCTCTGTCAATTCACTCCTTGGATTTTCAAAAATATCCTTGGTTGATCCATATTCCACAAGCCTCCCCAGATAGAGAAAGGCAGTAAAATCTGAAACCCTTGCAGCCTGCTGCATGTTATGGGTAACGATGATTACTGTATAGTCTTCTGCTAAAACTCGTATGAGTTGCTCTATTTTCGCTGCAGCCGTTGGATCCAAAGCCGATGTTGGCTCATCCATTAGAATCACTTCTGGCTCAATTGCTAATGCTCTGGCAATGCACAGCCTTTGCTGTTGCCCTCCTGAAAGGCTTGCACCTGATTTCCCTAACTCCAATTTAACTTCGTCCCACAGGTGAGCCGCTCTTAGACTTTTTTCAACTATCTCATCTAACTTATGCTTGTCAGCCACACCATTTAGTTTTAATCCGGCTGCAGTGTTGTCATAGATTGACATCATTGGAAATGGATTTGGCTTCTGGAAAACCATGCCTATTCTTCTTCTGACAGTCACTGGGTCAACGTTTTCGCCATAGATGTCTTCTCTATCTAGCAGAACTCTTCCAGTGATCTTCGCCCTTGGTGTTAGCTCGTGCATTCTGTTAAGGCATCTTATAAGCGTGGTTTTTCCACATCCAGACGGACCTATTATGGCTGTTACTACGTTTTCCTTTATTTTCATCGTGATATCTTGCAAGACCTGTTTGCTTCCAAACCACGCGCTTAGGCTTTGAATTTCGATCTTGTAGCTCATGCGTTAGTCTATCCGTATTTTTCTCTGGTCGCATATCTTACAATTATGTTGATAGTAAGTACGATGAAAATAAGGATTAAAGACGCGCCCCACGCTCGAGGTAAATCGACAGTTCTGAAGGGCGATTGGGAAAAATTGAATATTGCCAAGGGCAGTGCAGCGGTGGGCTGGGTAAACCCGCTGAACCAGAATCTGCTACCAAGTATTGTTAGGAGTAAAGGGGCTGTCTCGCCAGATATTCTTGCGACTGCAAGAAGAATCCCTGTAGCAATGCCTTTTTTGGCGCTACTTAGAACTACTGTCAGAGTTGTTTTCCATCGTGGCACACCAAGCGCAATTGCTGCCTCTCTAATAGTCATAGGCACGAGCTTTATCGCCTCTTCTGTGGTTCTTGTGACTATTGGAATCATCATAATCGCCAAAGCTACCGCACCTGCGATAACAGACCAGCCTATAACAACAACTATTAACGCCCAACCAAAAATTCCAAGCACTATCGAGGGCACGTTCGTTAGAACGTCATTTAGGAACCTAGCTACCGAAGCAATGTGGGATTGCCGAAATTCAGCTAGATATATTCCTGAGAAAACACCAATCGGAATCCCAATAATAGACGCCAACGCGACTATGATTAACGTTCCTTCAATAGCTGGTCCAATGCCTCCGCCAAGCTGACCCAATGGAGGAATCTCCTCGAAGAGAAGGCTGAAACTCATTGCAGATAATCCTCTGCTGATCGTCTCAATGAGAATGCTAGCAAGCGGGATCAACGCAATGATAAGAGCCGCATAAGCCAGCAAAGTCATTATCCGATCTTCCAGTTTTCTGAATCTGTAACTTCTCAATTCAAAACATCTCCACTTCCTTGACGTTTCTTGTGGAACGCCAAATTATCAATCTCGCCGAAGCATTCACTACTATTGCAAGAGCAAAAAGTATTAACCCAACTTCCATTAATGCAGAAATGTAAACCGGTGGAGAACTGGCTTCCGTGAACTCATTTGCCACAATCGACGCCAATGTGGAACTAGGTTCAAAAAGAGAAGTAAACATGTTAAACGAGTTCCCAATAACCATAGTGACAGCCATTGTTTCTCCAACAGCTCTGCCTAATCCAAGCATTATTGCCCCTATGACGCCAGAGCGTCCATAGCTCATGACAATTCTTGCCTTTTCCCATCTAGTGGCGCCTAATGCAATTATAGCCTCCCTTTGACTGTTTGGAACAGCGGCAAAAACATCTCTCGATATGGCTGATACTGTTGGAATAATCATTATCGCAAGAATAATGCCTCCCGTTAACACTGACGAACCACGTATTGTGCCTTGGAAGAATGGTAGAAAACCCAGTACTGTTTGCAGTTGTGGGTACACATTATTCTGAAGAAACGGAATCAGAACGAGTATTCCCCACAAGCCATATATTACGCTTGGGATTGCGGCAAGTAGTTCTACAAAAAAAGAAATCACATAGTTAAAACTCTTTGGTGCAAACTCAGAAAGGGCCAGACTTATTCCGAGGCTGATTGGAACGCCTAAGAAAAGGGCAATTGATGACGTGATTAGAGTGCCCCAGATGAGTGGCAATGCTCCAAAAGAAGGTGGAGCATTTGGGTTTGGAGGAAATGGCTGCCATGTTGTTCCCCACAGAAAGTTTATGCCATAAGTTTGAATTGACAGCCATGAACTTTGGACAATCTTGAAGATCATTAATCCCAAGATCAGGAAGATGTTACATGCAATCAACATAACTATCGTTTTAAATGCTGAATCACCTGACAATCTCTTCTTAGAAATAGTGTTGAGCTTTGAAAGAAAACTTGGGTGTTTCTTGTGTGTGTTCATCGACTTCTCTTCTATGTCCAGTTGTTAACTTGCTGACCGTTGAAAGCTATCAATCGCAGGGTGCCTTCGTTGTGCGTTACAACTGCTTGGGGCAAAGGAACGTATGAAAGTCCAGACGCGAAGTGTTGGCCGTCATGAATTGCCCACCATAAGAACCAAGTCAAAGCCTTAGCCTTGTCCAAAGTCATTCCAGACCTGACGTTGAGTTCTTTGTAAACCAGTATGTAGGAAAAGCTAGTGATTGGATAGGCGTTGTCTGCTTCCTCTACATTGTGGAGGTTGAAATAACTTCCTACTGATGCCCAGCTCGCGTCTCCTGAGGGAAGTATGAACGATACAGCGGATGCTGCAACCGCCAGCGTTTCTAATGTAGGTTCAACGAATTTACCAGCCGCATTCTGCACATTCCCGTAAGGGATGTCACTTTGCAAGGCATAGGAAAGCTCTACATAGCCTATCGAATTTTGGTTTTGCTGCACTGCAGCTGCTACGCCTGGGTTACCTTTTCCGCCCACGGTTTGCGAAGGCCAATTGATGACGTTGGATGCACTGTAAGTGGCGTTCCATGCTACACTTTCATCTGAGAGGAAGCTTGTGAAGACTTTGGTTGTTCCGCTAGAATCTGATCTATGACAGACAACTATTTCGGAATCTGGTAAAGTTATGCTTGGATTAAGAGTTGCAAGTCTCGAATCATTCCATCGGGTGATGTTCAGGCTGAATATATCTGCGAGCACTTGCCCTGAAAAGTTGAGTCCCTTTGATATTCCTTGGATGTTGTAGATGGGCACAACTCCCCCAATTGTGATTGGAATGTGCAATGTTCCTAGCGCTGCTGAGAACTCTGAATCTTTCATTGGTGGATCGCTTGCGCCAAAGTCGACGGTTTTGTCGGTGAACTGCTTTACGCCGCCGCCACTACCTATTCCTTCGTAGTCTATTTGTATTCCTGTCATATCTTTGAATTCCGCACTCCATTTTTGAATTAGTGGAGCTGGGAATGTCGCCCCTGCACCGCTCAATCTGATTGGCGGATTAGCGAAATAGAAACCATAGACTGAGAAGCTTACAATGACTGCGATAAGGACTACCGCTTCTACGATCGCGATAATTTTATAGTTCAATCTTTCCACATCTCCTTTTCATGTTTGTCTTTTCAAGCTTGCAGAACGTTGGCTGCAGTTATATATGTTCTCCCAATAATATATTGAATATATATAGCAGAAATGTTTATCAATAGATTTGTGATGTTAGTACATAGGCGAATAAAATGGGAAACGTTTCTAGAACAGAGGATGGAGAAGCCAGAAAACTGCAGGTAACTGGGGGATCAACTTACATAATTTCACTACCGAGAAAATGGGTAACGCGTAATCAACTACGAAAAGGAAGCTCCCTAATTCTCCGTGAAGAAAGAGACGGCTCACTATCACTGGCACCTTCAGGATTGGCAAAGCAAGAAAAGAAAGAAGATGCATTCATAAAAGTGTCCAGAAAAGATGAGTCGAACGCCATAATAAGGAAGGCAGTCTCCGCCTATCTGGTTGGGTATAACTTGATACATCTGAGAGCCCAAAGCCAAGAGCAGCTCTCCTCGCAACAACGAAATGCGGTAAAAGATTTTGCACGGCATTACTTGGTTGGAACCGAGATCGTAACAGACACGTCTAGTGAGTTGACTCTGCAAATTCTGCTCAGTTATCCTGAACTCACTGTTGAAAGCGCGCTGAGAAGGATGTCTATCATAACCTCTTCTATGCATAGAGACTCAATGGTAGCTCTCAGAGAGCTGGACAATCAACTGGCTAAAGCTGTGATCGATACGGACACCGAGGTTGACAGATTCAACCTATACATAATACGTCAACTAAAACTGGCCATCACTAACCCACGAATCATCACGGAAATTGGGCTATCAGGTGCGAGAGACTGTCTTGGCTACAGGCTCATAACTAAGTCGGTGGAAAGAACGGCCGACCATGCAGTGAATATTGCTGAGAATGTTCTGCTCTTGAAGAAGAGAATAAGCGAAGAGGTTCTCAGAAAAATCGAGAACATGAGCGCATTAGCCATTTCCATGTTTGATGATGCAATAGATTCACTCTTCAAACATGATTTCAACTTAGCAGAAATCGTCATAGAGAAAGCCAAAGGAGTCACAAAGCTAGAGAAAGAAGCTATAGCTTGCTTCGAAAAAGGTGGAGATGGAGAAATCGCTAGTCTAAGGCTACTGATAGAAAGCGTGAGAAGGACGGCAGAATATGCTAGCGATATTGCGGAAATAGTGCTCAATTTGAACGTGGAATCAGTGCTAGCTTAGTGCATTATGTAATTTCCTAACCAAGGTTCAAATGGATCGGTGAGGTTGATTTGAATAGTTGGTTAAGCAGATGAAGGTTCTATTTGTCTGTGTCGAGAACGCTGGAAGAAGCCAGATGGCAAAAGCTTTCGCGAAAACCTATGGCAAAGGAAAAGTTGAAGCCGAAAGTGCCGGCACTATGCCCGCAAAGGAAGTCAATTCCGTTGTTGTTCAAGTCATGCGAGAGAAAGGAATTGACCTGTCAGCGAATAAGCCAAAACTCGTTACTAATCAGATGGTACGGAAAGCAGACAAGATAATTGTGATGGGATGTAGTGCTCAAGGATTCTGTCCTGCCCCTTTGTTGAATAAGGTGATAGATTGGGGAATTGAAGACCCGAAAGACAAGTCAATAGAGAAAGTCAGAGAGATCAGAGATGAAATTGAAGGAAGAGTAAAGAAGCTGATTGAGGAAATGAACTGACATCCACGATAAACTCGCGAATCATAGCTATTTCATATAAGGAATGCTATCAAATCATAGCGGTTTTGATAGTAGCCCGGGATAACTTCAAACTCTCGCTTCAAACTTTTCGCAGATACTATCAATTTGCGAATAAGAACTAGCCTAAATGCGATTGAAACAACTACTCTTCACTCGCTTTTTGATAGCTCACCCGAGAGTTCGGCTTTTTTTGCCGTCATGTTATGTCTCTGATTTCTCATTCAGACTCTAGCCAATAGAAGCGGCGCGTATTGGATTTCACATGCAGAACAGGAAGGATTTTGAAGACCAAAAGCGGAATTACTTCCAGTCTGCACGCAATCGAAGTCAATCCACGCGCAGAAGTCTAAGCGAGTTGAACAGACCCACTAAAGCATTGCTCTCATGAACTATGGAAGCCAGCAAAGGCGGAAGAACGCCACCCATTGAAAAAGCGATTCCGAGAACGTTAACAGCCATTGCAATCGCTATGTTGACTCTTATTATCGTTATTGTTGTCCTGCTAATCTTGAATAGTTTCGGAATTCGGTTAAGGTCGTCTGTTGCGAGGACTATGCCCGCTGTCTCGATAGCCACGTCTGTTCCTCTCAAACCCATTGCTATCCCCACATCGGAACTAGCCAGTGCCGGCGCATCATTGATACCGTCGCCTACCATGGCAACGTGGTGACCTTGGGCCCGGAGTTCTTTAACATAATCTACTTTGTCAGAGGGCATTAAGTCAAACTTGACTTCATCGACGCCTATCTGTTCTCCCACCAACTTAGCGGTACGTTCGTTGTCGCCGGTCAGCATCACCGTTTTTGTCACACCATTAATCTTGGCCTTGTTTAAGGCGTCTTTGGCATCGTCTCTTACTGTGTCTGACAGCAATATTGCTCCAATCACGTTACTGTTCTTTGCCACGAAGATCGTTGTTCCTGCGTTCACATGCCTTGCCAGATAGCTTGTTCCATCGTTGCCCAAGGAAACAGAGTATTCTCTCAGCATTCTCTCGTTGCCCACGACTATACTGTCTCCTTCGCACTCGACTCGGACTCCTAAGCCTGGATGAACTTTGAAGCACTTCATTTCTTCTGCTTCGATCCTCATCTCCTTCGCTTTACTGACTATTGCCTGTGCTACCGGGTGCTCTGACAGCTTTTCGGCTGCAACTGCGAGCCTCATGACCTCAGACTCGGAATGGCCGTTGAATCCTGTGATGCAGACTACTTGAAGTCGGCCTCTTGTGATTGTGCCAGTCTTGTCCAGAACCAACGTATCAACGTCGCTCAGTTTCTCCAAACTCTCTCCGTTACGAATCAGGATTCCTTTTCTTGCTGAATTCCCTATGCTTGCCGCGATTGCCGTAGGAGTGGCCAAAACCAGGGCACACGGACATGCGATGACGAAAACTGAGGCTAGTCTTAGTGGGTCTCCAGTCACCGCGTACACTCCGATACCCAGAGCGAGGATCGCCGGAGTGAAGTATTTTGCGTATTTGTCCGCGATCCTTTCTATTGGGGCACGGTTCTCTTCTGCTTCTTCAACCATCTGTATGATCTTGCCGTAGGTGCTTTGTTCTTTTACCGCTGTTGTCTTAATCTCTAGAGCTCCGAGCTGGACGATGGTTCCGCTGTAGACCTTATCGTTCTTAGATTTTTCTGCTGGCATTGACTCGCCAGTTACCGATGACTGATTCACAGTGGCCTCACCATTTAGGACGATGCCATCAACCGGAATTTTTCCGCCGGGTTTGGTCACCACTGTTTCTCCTATCTTCACGTCATCAACTTTCACTTCGATCTCTCTCCCGTCCCTGATTACGGTGGCAGTTTTCGGAGAAGCCTCTATCAGCTTCTGAATCGCACTGGAAACTCGGCTTGATGCAAAGTCCTCGAGGATTTCGCCTCCCCCCAGCATTATCGCGATTACGGCTGCTGCTAAATACTCGCCGACAGCAATTGAAACAACGACGGCTGCAGTCGCAAGCACGTCAACACCGAAGATGCCTTCCAGCAGAGAGGTCACAGCGCTAAATGCTATGAACGAAGCCCCAATGGCAGCCGCAACGAGGGCAAGATCGATGCTTACTACTTCTGGAAGAAGCGATAATGCTGACGAAAGCCAGCTTGTCAAAGCAACAACAATGCACAGGAATATAACAGCAATTTTCCATCTTTCAATCATTTATATTCCTTCTCATACAGAATCCGTGTGAAACTCACTGCGCTAGAGGAATTTGGAAAGTGCTTCTTTGAGCTCGGTCATGCTTTCATCAGCTTTTCCGGACTTCACCGCTTCAAGCAAGCACGTTTCCATATGATCTTCCAAAATTACCTTTGCAACCTTGTCCAAAGCAGACCTTACAGCTGCTATCTGA
>Ga0315308_1000560_pt1 | contig 20917 bp, 20 predicted proteins | sample TDP3_MG_FD_203078 | JGI IMG/M metagenome (GOLD analysis project Ga0315308, IMG submission 203078) | Freshwater sediment microbial communities from Lake Towuti, South Sulawesi, Indonesia - TDP3 | ecosystem: Environmental > Aquatic > Freshwater > Lake > Sediment | place: Indonesia: South Sulawesi... | reverse complement strand
GACTTCATAACTCAAGACAAGAGTCGAAAGTACAGCCTAAACGATCGGGGGCAGTTGCTTTATCGCTCATTGATGGAGGGCAGTGTTTCACCAGCGTTGACTTTAGGAAGCGAAGCTTTGAGCCATCGGCTGGGCCGCTGGCTATTTCTCTCACCTGTTTTCGCACGAACGACTCGCTTGGAGTTTTCTCTACCTGCCGCCTCAGCCATCCTAATTATTGGGGCCATCGGAGCAGCTCTGGCTAAGCTTGAGCCAGTTTTCTTCTTCTACTTCCCTTCCAGCCGCAACTTCGACACTACTGCGCTACTATTCATCTTTTATTGGGTAGGCATATTCCTACTAGCCGAGATCATCATCTCCATTCTTTTCAGAAGGACTGGCGGAGAGCTGCAGCTTTTCGCATGTTTGGGCTTGTCAGCTCTGCCCTTAACTGTTTTTCCTATCGTCTACATGGCTGTTCCAGCCGATTACTCGTGGCTATCCAGATACGTGCTCCTTATACTTCAAGTCTGGACTCTGTTACTGCTCTCGGCGGCTTTTTCGTTTGGCAAAGGCCTCCGCCTAGACCGCTCAATCATCGTCACTCTCATCATCCTATATCTCAACATCGCCGTGTTGATTCTGACGGGACGTTTGGGCTAGAAGTTCTAGGTTCCTCGAAACGATTTGATTAAAAGTGGCTTTTCGCAGAGATTTCCCGCACGAAAAACCTTGAAAATGGGGAGAAATGGCTTGCGAAAGAGTGTGGGCTGAATGGTCACAACCACACGCGACTGCGATGCGCCTCAATTTCTCGCAAAGCAAGACACAATCTCTCCTTTCTCTCTCGACGCGCAGCCGCGTGTGCGGGCCAACCAGCATGAACCCACACTCCGCACCCACTTTTTCAAGGCTTATCTGGACAGGAAGGTGTAAACATTGAAGATTGAAAGAAATTGGTTCGCGGCGAGCTTTCTGACAGTTCTCTTGGCATCTTTGGCCACGCCTTTGATTGCCTCTTCAACATACGCTTCCGAAGACGACAGCGAAGTCAGAATTGTTCCAGGCACATGGTACAAGTTGGAGTCAGATATTGTCACCGTGTTGTTTCCAGCGGGTGGAAGCAAACCAATGTTCATCTGGTGGTACACCGGTTCTCCTAATCAGATTTATGCCGTTAAGTATCAGGGACTATTTGAATACTTGACCTTCGAGCACATGTCGCTACCGCTTAGGGCCGAATATTATCATCACCTACGCGAGGCGTGGCAGGAAACTTGGCGCGAAAGATTTCACAACTGGTACTTTGAACCTGAAGAAGAGCATTGGATGAGCATGAGCGGCATGAACGCAATGCAAAGACTGACGCTACTGCATCAAATAATGAGCCAAATGTGGCTTGAAATGGAAGCCAAATGGCACTCCCCGTTCCTGCCTTTCAACGCTGGACGCTGGTCTCTGAGCGACATAGCCAATATAACAACGCCTGAGGGAAAGACCATAGGCTTGTCTTTCGCGTTCAGACTTCTAGAACTGCCGTACTGGATGCCCAACCTGCAGTTTGCAGAAAACAACATAATGATACGAGTCCGCTTCTACAACGAAACCGTCGAAGAAACCGTTCCTGACACAAGCTTCAGCTACACAGTGAATAAGGGCGAAATGAAGATGGACTTTGTGGTCAACAACTGGATCTGGAACATCGACACAATAAAGCATCTGATAGCAGAGTTACGCGACGCCGGCTTCGACATCAATATCCCTGAAGCACGGTCAAGACTTGCACTTTGGGTGAACTTGGCCTCGTTCAACATAACCCAGCTGCCTATCGCAAGGGAAGAACCTGAAGAAATTGAAGAGTGCTCAATGACGACACACATGGAAATCCAAGACCACATGGAAGACATAAGAGAGAACAAAACGGCAACCGTAGGGGAAACACCAATCGAAATCTCACTGCCGAAATACATCAGCCTCAGATTTGCCAACCAAACCAAAAAACTCGGTGGGTTCTTCCGATTTGTTTCCTCAGCCAAAACAACCAACTACCCCAACGATGACGACGTGAACATGGTGTCAGTTAAAGCCGCATACATTGCAGCCGGAGCGCACATGCGCCTATACATCGGCTACCCATACTTCGGCAACGGCACGCTCGAACACGACCCCAGCATCGGAGTTGACGTGCCAAACCTTGACACCACACCAAAATACACAGTGCAGGCACCGACTGGAACAAACGAGACTCCTGTTGTGATCGGAAAGTATGTCCTACCGCCGTTCACCACAGAGCTAATGATTGCATTGACAGTCGTGGTTTCAGGAACCGCAATAATACTGTACGCTGCAAAATGGAAACGCAAGACGCCGGTCAACATGGTCGGCGTCAGGACAACAGGTTAGAGGTGTTTCGCCCCTCCCATCCCCCATTTTTTGTTTTCAGAATCCAATAAACACAAGATGCAGCTTCAAAACGCTTGGTTGAATGGCCTATGACGGATGAGAGACTAGAAAGCGAGCTTAAAGGAAACACGTTACGAGTCTATTGGATGCTTCTCAGATCGCCAACCAACACCATAGGCGTGAGGGAGGTCCAGCGCACTCTGAGATTTTCAAGCCCAGCTTTAGCTTCCTACCACCTGACCAAACTTGAGGAGTTAGGATTGGCTGAGAAGACCAACGGGGAATACAGGCTCAAAAGAGAGGTACGGGTTGGCGTCCTAAAGCAATTCACCAAAATCGGAAGCTTGATGCTACCTAGATACACGTTCTACGCTGCAATGCTGACTACGCTGTTAATTTTCTTTTTGACACAATTCAGAGACATCAACTTCTACAGCGTATTCGCACTCATCTTCGGACTACTAAGCACCTGTATATTATGGTACGAGACCTTCAGGGCATGGAAACAGAAACCTTAGCCTCTTCCGACTGCCTTCAGACTTCGCTCACATCTCACGATTTACAGAATATTTCGATGATAGAGGTCTGGGTTCCTGTTACTCGGACAAGCCTCTCAGCTCGCAGGCGAGACGTATCGATATTCAGAACATGATGAGTCACGATGAATTTTGCTTCTATAGGTCAGTACCTTATCGGTTTATTTTTGAGCAAAAACGACATAAAACATGACAACGTAAACAAGCTTAATCGAGAGTAGATAGAGATGCGAAAACGAAAACTCAGCTTAATAACTCTAGTACTAGTCACAACACTTGCAATGTCTTGTCTTGCTGTCTTGTCTGCAACTAACCAAAATAAAAGCGTGATCATCTCAAAGCTTGAGGAATTAAGGGACAGAGTTAAAGCTGAGAGACCAGCCCTTGAGAACAAAGTCAACGCAGTTATCCATCAAATCGAAGCAGGAGCCTACCACGGCGCATTAAACAAACTCCAAAACGACGTAAAAAAATCAATTCTGGCCTGGGTTGACGACCCAGAAGATCTGATCAGACTTGTAGACGAGATCATCGACCTCATCAAAGGTATAACTCCCCCGCTGCCTCCAGCTCCAGACTTCAAAGTTACCGCAGACCACGTAAGACTGGAAATTGAGCAAGGCAATTCTGACACTGCAAACATAACCATAACCTCAAAAAACGGCTTCAATCAAGAAGTAACATTGACAAACTCAACCACAGCGCCTTCGGGAGTCAGACTTTCACTCAACCCCTCAACGCTCACTCCACCTCCAAATGAGTCCACAAACTCCACTCTAATAGTTGAGGTCTCCGCTGACACAGAACCTGACGACTACACGATCACCGTAACGGCCACGAGCGGCTCACTGACACGCAGTGTACAACTTCTGTTAAGAGTTGTTGCCGCCCCGCCTCCGCCACCACATCCTGACTTCTCAATATCAGCAAATCCAAGTGCGTTGACCATTCAAAAGGGGGATTCTGACAGCTCGGTCATAACCATAACATCTGTCGAAGGCTTCAACCAACCTGTCGACCTAGCAGTCACTTCGAATCAGATCGAAGGCATCACCACCTCACTCAACCCGACGCAAGTCACCCCGCCATCAGGTTCATCTGAAATCTCAGTCTTGACTATAGACGTTGCACCTGACACATCCCCAGGTTCCTACACCATATTGATAACTGGAAACAGTGGCACTCTGACGCATAGCACAACGATCTCACTGGAGGTTGTTGCTCCACCGACTCCTCCCGCTCCAGACTTCTCCGTCAACACATCTCCAGCTACACTGACCGTTGATCAAGGCAACTCCGCAACATCAACCATAATAGTTGTATCGCTCAGAGGCTTCAGCCAATCAGTCGACCTAGCTGTGACATGGGAGCCAATCAATCAATTTGAAGCAACAATTGACCCACTTGAGGTCACACCAGAGCCAAACGGCTTTGCCACATCAACGCTCACCGTCACCGTAGGAAAAACGGCTACACCAAACGATTACGTGATAACTGTTACGGGAACAAACGGAACAATCACACGAACAGCTGCTGTCTCCTTGAAGATAGTTGCCGAGAAAACGCCTCCTGAAATAGTAAGCGTGCTCAGGCTTCCTGAAACACCGAGCTACAACCAAACCGTCACCATCTTAACATCAATCACGGATGCAGTGAGCGGTATCCAAGAAGCCATTCTAAGCTACTCTCACGGCACAACAGAGAAAAATGTTACAATGACCCAAGAAGCAGGCGGTTACACTGCAAATATCCCAGCCATGCCTTTTGCCACCTTAGTGAGTTACAGCGTCCTTGCCTCAGACAAAGCAGGCAACTGGGCAGAGTCAGACATCTACTCCTATATTGTTGATGACCCGTATCCTCCAGTCATCGGTGTTCCTAGTTGGTCACCTCTTCAGCCTGCTGCCTTCGAAGCAATAGCAATCAATGTTACGGTCAGCGAACCGGTCACCGCAAGCGGCGTCGACAGAGTTCTTCTATCCTACAAGAATAAGACAATGGATGAATGGTTGTCTCTGCCGATGGTTCTCAAGAGCGGAAATTGGACTATAACTCTGAAAGACCAAGTTGACACTACGGTGGAGTTTTCCATCATGGCGGTTGACACTGCTGGCAACTCAGCAGAAAGCCCAGAACAGGGATTCACTGTGTCTTCTCCTGTTGGGATTCCCTTAGCTTGGATCCTAGCTGCAATATTAGCCATAGCGTCTGTGATCGGTGGATCTGCCTATTACGTGAGGAAACAGAAGAGGAAAACGTCAGTTGCAATGCCTTCGTTTGGTTTGTATAGACGCCTTTGAACCTCTGTCTTTCCTTTTTCACAATATTGTAGAGATGCTGAGAATGGATTTTAAGCCCATGACAGCTTATTCTGATGGAGAAGATGCGTCAACCAATGAACTTCCCTAGATTTATGGTACTGTTTCACCTATCCTTTCTACTCTTGGGTCTATTATCCTCGTTTATGATAGTCACCAATATCATATCGCTTGACTGGTCTGCTTTCATGATAATTATGATCGCCGTTCTTGTTAACGCGTTCTTTGAAGTATATTGGATTGACGAAGCTGGCAGAACAAGAGTTGAAAAACCCAAACCAGTGTCTGCATTAAAGCGCGTCTTTCCCATGGTTTCTTTTGTCGTTCCAGCCCATAACAACGAACAGGACATCGCGCAATGTGTCAACAGCCTGCTGAAATGCGCCGCGGAATATCGCGGTCCGAGCGAGATTATCGTTGTTGACGATGGCAGCACCGATAATACTCTCGACGTTGCTTGGGCTACGATAAACTCCAAGCGAGGTGAGCTTATGCAAATTCGGTCCACAGCAGTGAAACACATGTCAAGTCTTGGCAAAGATGAGGCTGTGAGAGCTGGAGTGAACAAGGCCATGGGTGAGTTCATAGCCGTGATTGACGCTTCGATTTCATGTGATCCAGCGTGGTTCAGTAATCTTGTCGATTACATGAGTGCCACTGGACAAAAAGTGGTTAGCTCCCAAGTTCAGCCATTAAGAGCAACCCTTCCCCCTGTTCCAACTACCATTACGCTTTATCGTGCTGATGTTCTGCGACGCCAATTGAACGAGAAGCCGAATATTCAAGCGTGAGGGCTACTTAATCGTGCTTTTCCTTCAAAAGTTTCCTTCTCAAGTCTCGCATTGTCTCTGCCTTGGCTTTGAGTAGCTGTATGTCTTCTTGTTCTCCAGCCTGAAGTCCCAGTTTGTGGCTGATTCTTTCGTAGACATGACCTTGCCAGATTAAGGGAGCTGATGAGCTCACTTTCGATCTCTGCCACCATTGTTGCCGGTCATGTACAGAGCTTTGATGGCGCCTCCCCCACAAAAAGCCAGCAACAGCTCCAAGTGAGGCTTATTCAACCTTGCACTTCCACTCTGCTGTCGGCTTGCTAAGTCTTGCGAAGGGGTTTCATCGTTTGTCGGCTCCTCAACGTGCTGGGGCCTCATCGAGAGAGAGAAAGGAGAAGACGGCCTACAAGAAAAGATGCGGCTCCGGCACGTTTCTGAAGCTGTGCCCTCTCGACCCAATGATGATTGGGCTTGAGTTTGCTTCAACCTCAACCACTCTCGCGCATCGCAAGACACAATAAATCATACGTAGTCCGCCTTAAAAACCTTCTCAACCACAAATTAACATCCACCCGCACCGCACAACAGTCACCTACAGCAACATTGAAGGTCAATTTCAACAACATAGAACGTGCCTTTCAACAACATAGAAAGTGCGCCCAACAGACCACAGACAAAACCCAAAACACAAACACAAACAGCCCAACCCAAACCACAAAAAAACTTTCCACACTCAGACTATCTAGACCTAAAAGCCCTAATCTATATAGCCCACACTCGACTTGTCAAAGCCCTTAATCAACTCAATTTGCAGGTCCCGCGGAATCGGCGTGCTACGCGTGAAATACGTCACCTTAGGAAAATAGAACGCCAAACCACGCTCAGCCATAACCGTCGCCGGATTATCCTTGCCCAAGGCTGAGCTACATATTCTGTGAACAAGATCTCTAACGCGCTCCTCGCTGACATAGCCCAAAGAATGCAGATACTCGTGAAGCAGAAGATGATAACAGTAGGCATTGAAGACCTTCTTGTCGGTCGTACTAAGAGCAACCTCAAAAGGCGCCCTGTTCACAACGATAATGTTGGAGCCAACGGGATGAAAGGCCCCAACAAAGAAGCCTCTTCTCATGCCCAGATTGGCTAGACCTAGCATGAGTCCGGCTCGGTGCTGATTGAGAAACCGTTTAACTGACTGCTTAACCAACTCAAAAATGTCTGCTAGGTTGTCACATTCATCGAGTTTGTCCCTGACAATCTCCAAACGGCTCACCCTCCCCACGAGTCAATGAAAATGTATCAGACCCTATACCTCGTCTTAAACGTTGCCCACGTTGCACTGAAAGCTTAGATGATTGGCAATATCGGCGCAAGACATAGAATAAAGATTGCGACAAGCACCAACGTTGCAAGTTTGCGACTGCCAGACAATTGTGAAACATCATCCAAAGGAGGAGGATGCCTAACTCTAGAAACAAGAAAGGCAATGAAGGCCATAGGCCAAGAGATAAAAAACAAGGCTATAATAGAGACCACAGAAAGCACGTTTCTTGATCTCTCTCCCAAAAGCACATGCGCGACATGGCCACCGTCCAACTGACCCACAGGTATCAAGTTAAGCATGGTCACGACCATTCCTATGTAGCCAGCAAAGGCAAGCGGATGCAACTCAATCACAACAAAGCTTGGAGCACTAACAGGAGGAATCGTCAGCAAAGCGTTCACCAAGAACTCAAGCAGGAGGGGCGGCGGGAAAACGCCTTGCGGCAACTCCGAAGGTGTACTTATGGTTGACATGGAAATGCCAATAATGGTAACTACGATTGTGATGAGGAATCCAAGCACGGGTCCACTCATGCCTAAATCAAACAGTGCATCCTTATTCGGCGGCAGAGATTTCTGCTGAATCACTGCGCCAAATGTTGGAAAAAATGGCGGTATGCCAGGTATGAAATAAGGGTAAGTAGCCTCCACGTTATGCATGTTAGCTGTGAGCTTGTGTCCCATTTCATGCGCTACTAGAATCGACATTAAAGCTCCGGAGAAGAAAATCGCTCCTTCCAACGGATTAGGCAGCGTCTCCGAGAGTACGTAGCCAGTTATCAGCGTGGTTCCAATTGTGGCTAATAATAGCACTATGTTGATTGTGGGCCTGTTTGGCCTTATAGCCGGTTTCGGGACAACTTGCAGCAGAAGCCTATTTTCTCTTCTCCTGAGGATGGGCACAAGTTGCTTTGAGTCAAGCTGCTTGTACAGCCGCATGAACGCCTGTTTCAGGTCGGGTTTTGAGCTTATGTAGAATGTTGGCGTGTTGTATTCTATGAAGCCCTCTTCGATATTGAACTCTGCGGCTACAGCTGAGTGAATCTGCTCATACTGGATCGTCTCCATCGATTGCTGCGGCGGCTGCTCTGGTTCCATATCAGTCTGACCTTTTGCTAGAAACTTATGCTCGAGGTATTAGAACGTTATGCATTTGCTTTCTCAGAATCCCACTGGACGCAGAGATCAGCTGGTTGCCTTAGCCGCCAAACCACTGATTTAAAATGTCACGCATAGCCCCCGTCTTTCGCCGGCTTCTTAACGACCTCTTCATGGGTAAATCCGTTTCTCATATAGGATTGAACGCGATTTCCCAGCCTGAGGGAGGCATGCGCTGGCCCAAAAGACTCAGTGTACTCAGACAGAGCACATAAGCGGGGCTTTATCCCAACCTTGTTCCTTATTACATCAATGCGAACTGAAGGCTTAAAAGGTAAACTCAACGCACACGCATACTGAAGGGGAGATCAGCCATGAACGAAAAACGGTCCATTCTCGTCGTTACAACACCAACCGCTCCAGGCTATGAAATTGTGAAGGTCCTAGGCACTGTAAGCGGAATAACAGTGCGAACAAGGGGCGTCGGAGGCAAAATAATCGCTGGAATCGAAGGCGTTCTTGGAGGAGAGGTCACAGCGTACACGTCAGAGTGTGAAAAAGCTAGGCGAGAATCGCTGGAGAGACTGATCGAAAACGCTCAGAGAATGGGCGCAAACGCTGTCATAGGAACAGACTTTGAAACCAGCGAAATATTGCAAAGCACCGCCACCGTGTTCTCTGCGTACGGAACAGCCGTAATCGTCAAACCAATCGAGAAGGATCAAGCCGCAATCTAGCTGAAGCATTTCCAGTAGTTCTTCAGCAGCTTCTTCAGCTCTTTTAAGGTATCGTCGACCTTGCCGCGCACGTAAGCAGGCTCAACCGGCGGTGTATAAGGATCTTCCACGTCGACCTTCTCCAAGCCGACAACTCCCGCGGCGAGAGCATACCAACACTGCGGCAAAACTGCTGGATTGTAACCGCTTCCCGGCATAAGCACAACCCTGCCATCACACACTCCCTCTGCAGTTTCAACAATTGTGCGAGACAGCTGGAAGAAGCCTTGAACTGTGAGCCCCAAGTTTCCAAGCATGTCAGCGAAATGCGAATCACTTCCACCATTGCCAACTATGAGCTCAGGCTTGAACTCCTCGGCTAAAGGCACGAAAACCTCCCTCAAAGTATGTAGATAGGTCTCATCTCCGGTTAAAGGCGGCAATGGCACGTTCACGTTGTAGCCTTCACCCGCACCATGCCCAATCTGATCGACAAAACCAGTTCCTGGATAAAATCCTCTAGGATCCTGATGCATCGAAATGAAAAGCACCCTAGGATCCTCATAGTAAATGTCGCTTGTTCCGTTTCCTGCGTGAACGTCATAGTCAATAACCATCACACGTTTTAGACCATGCTTTCGACGAATATATTCAACCGTGATAGCTATGTCGTTGAAGAGACAGAAGCCTCCACCGTAGCTTCGACCCGCGTGATGGAAGCCGCAGCCAATAGCCACTGCACGATTCGCTCTTCCGTCAAACACTGATTTTCCAGCCTCAATGGCGCCGCCTATAATCAACATGACTGCTTCCAGAATCTGAGGCGAAACGGGAGTTTCAATGTCATAAGGGCGGCTTTCAGCGCCCAAACGAAAGATGAGATCAACATAGTTAGGATCATGCACTCTCAGCAAATCCTCACGTGACGCCGGGGGATAACTGAGCCTAAAGACGCCGGGCACCCTGAACAGACCCTGTGCTTCAAAAAGTTTCAGGGCAGTAATGAAACGGTCGCCTCTAAAGGGATGCCCCTCGCCCAAGTCATATTTGACATATCTCTCATCGTAGGCTATGCCTATTTTCAGGTCCATCCCTCTTCATCTTGAACAAAAGCGTTTGACAGCGCACTTGCTATTTCAAAGTTACTGTTAAAAGAGGCACAAAACACAAAGAAAAAAGAAGAGGTTATAACAAGACGAAAGCTAAGCTGACCCTTCCTTTTTCTCCTCCTGTGAAGGAGCTGAATCAGTCACTGGAACCTCAGTCGGCACCTCGACTTGCTCCGCTCCAACCTCGGCTGTAGCAGTAGTCATTGCAACTGGCACCTCAACAGGCACGTTGGAGGTTGTCTCCACTGTTTTCTCTGGGCTCGCTTCAAGTGTGATCTCCTCAGCAGATTCTGCAGGTGGCGACGCAGGTGTTGAAACTACTGTCTCACTTTCCTTAGGGACCAGCTGGACTATGACTTCTTTTATCCAGTTAAGCTGTGTTTTGGTGGCTTCTAGTCCAAGGTCTAAAGCGCTGCCCTCTTTAGCGTAGATCTCCCCGCCGATCTCACCTGCGGCGTAAGACATCTCAGTGTTAGCCAGAAACATCTCTAATGCTATGCGTTGCTCCTCGAGCTCGTTGAGTTTGCGAGTCATCTTCTCAGCCAAGGCCTTTCGCCGAGCCTCGATCTGCTCGATGTCTTCGGTCAATCCCTTGCTCAGGCAATCATACACAAACTGCGAGATTCTGTCAGCGCCATGCAAATCATCCAGTGCCTGCTTCTTCCGCTTGGTCAGTTCAAGCTCAGTGTTCAGTCTTTCAAAAGAATCTTTCCAAGTCACCAAATTGTGCACCTTGGACGTATGGACTAGAAGAGCGCACATATTTTTTATTAATATGCAGATATATCTCTAACAGTAAAAAAAGGCTTGATTTCGATTTTTCTTCAAAAAATACGTTTAAATTTAGGCTTAACAATCAAGCAATATCGACTCGAAGATGTACTTTATGCCGAGAGTTGCTTGTTGAAGATTGTTTGCTGGCTTCTGAATTAGACATGGTTTTGGTTGTCAATCCATATGGAAACTGTGAGCTTCATATATATTTGGGTCACAAACTTTATATTTGATTAAACATGTCTATACATAGATCTCGGTGATGACATGGAGTCGATCAAAGTTCTGAAAAACATGCATCGCCGAATAATCAGAAATTTCTTGGATGTGCTGATTCTCGCCGAGTTGCGCAGTGGTCCAATGAGCGGATACGACTTCATTGCGTACATACATGATAAGTTTCACCTTCTCATAAGTTCTGGATCGGTCTATTCCCTTTTGTACTCTTTGGAGAGACAAGGACTGATCACGGGCGTCTGGAATCAGCGTAGAAGGGTGTATAGGCTCACAGAAAAGGGCGAACAGACCATAAAAGCGATTGTGAACGCCAACAATAGGATGGGACAGTGTATGTCAAGGCTGCTGGAAATCCGCAAATAGCTTCTTGATAGGTTCCACTGGAACTGCTTTAGAAACCAATGCAATGTACTACGATGGCGAGACAGTCTCGCTGGACAGTTTCGGTGCCAACTTGTCTATTGCACCTTTAACTCTTTCCCATTCTTGAAGGTCTCTAATCTGGAACTTGTGTTTGCGCTTCCACTGATCGTTTCGCTTCTGCCAAAGGTACATAGCTATAGAGCGGCGCCCAAACGATTCGATGACAACTATTGCTTCCCACCATTTCTCGCTTCTAAAAAGAGTGACGTAGTCGATAACCTTATAGAAACTGGAAAGTGGCAGCGCCTGTTCATTCGGGGCATTTTGTGTGCTCGGCTGTGTGTTTGCATGGCTATGTTCTGCCATATTTGTTCATCTCCCTTGCATAAAGATGAATAAACTCGCATTTAAGACCTTTCGACAACAGGCTGGCTCTAATCTAGGGTTTCAATTGTTGATTTGCGTTTCAAAAGAGTTATATTTGGGAGCTGATATGTGGGTTGGTGGCGGGTGTGAATATGTACGAAGGTGGCCGCCAAATTCAAGGCTGATTCTTCTGAGCGTTGGCTTACGTTAGACTATCACCCGCTTGAACTTGAAAAACAAGTCCGTGAGTTCTGGGAGAAGAGCAAGGTCAGAGCGAAACTTGAGCAGCTGAGGGAAAGGACCAACAGAGGCGTTTTGGGGTTCGTTGAGGGACCCCCGACATTAAACGGCGTGCCTCACGTCGGTCACGCCCGTGGACGAGTCATGAAAGACCTTCGTTATCGATTGAAGAGCATGCAAGGCTTTTATGTTCCATTCTGGGCAGGCTGGGACTGCCAAGGCTTGCCGGTGGAGTTGGAGGTTGAACGCGAGCTAAACGTGCGAAACAAGCGAGATCTATTGGAGAAGGTGGGCGAAGAACGCTTCGTGGCTGAATGCAAGAAAACTGTGATGAAGTATCACAAAGAATGGTTTGACGCGGACAAGAGACTTGGCGTGTTCATGAATCACGACAAAGCCTACTGGACGTACCTTGACGAGTACATAGAACGGGAATGGCAGTATCTGAAACACGCTTGGGATCAGGGCCTCTTGGGCGAGGGCTACTATGTGGTTGCATATTGCCCACATTGCCAAACCTCATTGAGCAACGCTGAAGTTGGGTTAGGCTATGAGGAAGTTGAGGATCCGTCGCTATACTTCAAGATGAAAGTGCGCGAGACACAAAACGAATACTTCCTAGTCTGGACCACCATGCCATTCACGCTTGTAACCGACCTAATGCTGGCAGTTCACCCAGATGCAGACTACGCCAAGGTCAAGGTGGGCGACGAAACATGGATCGTGGCGAAACAGCGAGTGGAACCAGTCATGCAGGAGCTGAAGGTGAAAAGCTATCAGGTCTTAGATGTGGTTTCCGGCAAGTCCTTGGAAGGAGTAAAGTACGACTATCCCTTCCTTGAAACCGTTCCCAAGCAGCTCGAACTCGACAAATATCCGACGGTGCACACCGTCGTGACAGAAGACTTCGTGGATGTTACAGCAGCCACTGGCGTTGTCCATCTGTCTCCTGGAAACGGTGAAGACGATTTCAGAGCTGCACAGAGACGCAGCGTACCAGTTTATGTTCCCTTCGACGATGAAGTCAAGTTCACAGCCGACGGTGGAGAGTTTGCCGGTCTATTCGCCAGAGATGCAGACTCACTTGTGATAGACCTGATGCGCAAGAAAGGGCTTTTGGTCTCGGCTGAAACCGTTACGCACGAATATCCACTTTGCTGGCGTTCTCATCACAAGCTCGTGTGGCTTGCTCGCAGGGAATACTTCCTCTGGACCGACAAGATAAACAGCAGAGTAGTAGAGGCGGCTGAAAAAGTCGCCTACTTCTTTGAGAGCCCCAAGAATCGCTTTCTCTCCTTCCTAAAAGAAGGAAAACCATGGTGCGTTTCAAGAGAACGAGTCTGGGGGGCGCCACTGCCCGTCTGGGTCTGCCAAAACTGCGGGAATAAGGTGCTCGTAGCGAGCAAAAAGGAACTTTTCGAGAGGGCTAACACTGAGCCTCCTTCCGACTTTGAGTTGCATAAGCCGTGGGTGGATAGATTGGCCCTGAAATGCGAGAAGTGCGGTGCCACTATGAAGCGCGAGCCCTTTGTGCTAGACACTTGGCACAACAGTGGTGCTTCACCACACGCACGCTTCACACATGAGGAATTCAACAGATTCGTGCCGGCTGACTTCTTAACCGAAGGGATAGACCAGACCCGAGGCTGGGCAAACACACTGCTACTCGAACACGTAATACTCACGGGCAGGGCTGAGCCACCATACAAAGCCTTTCTGTTTCAAGGACTCGCTCAAGACGCGAAGGGCAGGAAAATGAGCAAGAGCTTGGGCAACTTTCTGGAAGCCAACACAGTCCTACAGTCACACTCAGCTGATGTCTTCAGATTCTACGCTCTCTGGAAGTGCTCCCCTGTAGAGCCCTTGAACTACGACCTTAAGGAACTAAGCAGGCGACCGTATCAAGTCTTAGGCACGCTCTATCATCTGCATCGTTTCTTCATGCAGAACGCCGAGTACGACCGCTTCAACCCACAACAACACACGCTGGAATGGGCAGAGACGAACCGTGTACTAAAACCGGCAGATCGATGGCTAGTCTCAAAACTCCAACAGACAGTAGCAGAATACACAGCTGAACTTGAGACCTGCGAGTTCAACTCAGCATTGGAAAAACTGGAGAAATTTGTGGTCGACGTTGTCAGCCGCCAATACGTGCCCATGGTGCGCCGCGACCTCTGGAGCGACGACCCTCAGACACTAAACAGGCGCCTAGCCGTCTATGCAACACTCTGGCACACTCTAAGAACACTGACCTTACTGTTCAACCCAGTCACACCCTTCCTCAGCGAGTTTCTACATCAATCTGTATATCGAGCACTAGACGAAACGTTGCCAGAGTCGGTGAACCTTGAAGATTGGCCCACGCCAAATGAAAGCCTGCGGAATGAAGAACTTGACGGAGACTTTGATACGCTGATGCGCGCAGTGGCTCTGACCTATTCGGCTCGGCAGACAGCTCGGCTTAAGCGTCGATGGCCCCTGCAGAGGGTTGTTCTAGTAGCGCCTAAGACCGAGCAAGAATCGCTGAAAAAACTTGAAGACCTGTTTCTTGAGCTTGCCAATGTGAAAGCAGTTGGATATCTCGATGAGTTCGGCAGCCTCCATAAAGGTGCTGAAGCGAAGAGATGGGCAACCGCCTCAGAAGGGAATCTGGAAGTTCTCTTGGACACTAGACGGGACAAGGCTCTGCTAGGCGCAGGAATAATGCGTGACCTGGCCCGTCGAGTACAGGCTCTGCGCAAGGAACTGGGATTCACGCCCACAGATATACTCGAAGCCGTGCATTTGGCTGAACTCGACGACGAAGCCGCCCGGCTTCTGGAGCCATACTTACAGGAAATGGCGGAGCTCGTGAGAACCAGAAAGGTGAGCCTCCACAAAGAGAAGGCAGAAGTCAAGGCCGATTGGCATGAATATGTAGTTGACGACAGAAAAGTCTACGTTGCCATATCACACAAAGGAACATCCAAAGAGTAATCCTCTGCTTCTTGCTTGAGGCAAGTTAGCCTCCTGGTGCCCCGTGAAATGGGACGTTCTTCCACAGCATTTCCCACCACTCGTCGTCGGTGATCGCCTCACCTTTTACAACTATATCCATTATAGCGTCGAGAAGCTGATGGTGTCTCTTCTCATCAGCCGCTATCGCTTTGAGTAAGAACTTGATTCTCCTGTTGTCGGTTTTTTTAACCGCATCGTTCAAACGTTTGATCACCTTGTTCTCGTTGTCAATGTGCCACTTGACAACCTTCCTCAAGTTGTCGAGTTCACTTTCTGTTAACGCAGGAGCCACTTGCACAATCTTTTCTGCAGCGCTGTAGATGGCTGCATGCTTTGAAGAGTCCAGCGCCATGCCTTTCAAAATTGATTTGACAACGGCGTTTCTGATGTTGAGCAGTGCGTCATTGACCGACGAAACTATCTCTTCTTCAAGTCTGGCCTGCTCACGAAAGAACTCAACCATTTCCTTCTGTGTAGACACCAAAGGAAAACCTCACAGATTTCTACTGAAAATTCATAACCTTAGATTACCTTTTATGCCTTTTCGCCTAAAGAACAGACTGGAAGAGATACAAATGAGCAAGGAAAAAGCGGCGAAAAATGCAGCCCTGCAATTTCTGAGCGGATACAACTGCGCTGAAAGCGTTCTTCTTGCCTTAGCCAGACATCAAAACGTGGAAAGCCCAATTGTCCCCAAAATAGCGACACCGTTCGGAGGAGGCATGGCAAGAACCGGCTCAATCTGCGGATGCGTAACAGGCGCACTTATGGGGATAGGACTGAGACTGGGACGCACCAGAAGCACTGAAGACAGACAAAAAGCCTACTCGGCTGCCACTGATTTTCTGAACGGCTTCGAGAAGAGATTTGGAAGCCTAACGTGCCGTGACCTAATCGGCTGCGACCTTCGAACACCAGAAGGCCACAAACGCTTGGAAAAAGTGAAGGAGAGCAAATGCGCGAAATTCGTAGAAGGCGCAGTAGAACTTGTGATCGAACGAGAGCACGACCACAGATAGCACGCGCTCGCCGAGACTCGAACTCGAGTTAGATTTCTCGATGCCGAGAAATCGATTCCATTATTTGGTTCTCAACCTCAGCGACAGAGTTGTCAGCATCTATGAAAGTCCATTTTCCTAGTAACGCCAAGGAAATCGCCTTCTCCCTTGTTTTCTTTAGTTCTGCAAGAGTTTCGAACATTTCTCGCTCGCTTCTCACTTGCTCTATTCGACGGCGAGCCTCCGCTGGACTGACATCCAAAAAGAACATGAGGTTCGAGGTGGGGACCATGAAGGCGAAGAAGTGGTATGCCATTCTGTGAAGCGGTGAAGGCAGATAGGCCGTTCCCATCAGATAGCGTACGAAAACGATGTAGTCGTATCTTTGCCATGAGTAGAGCAGGATTGAGCGGATAACATCAATCATGTAAAATAAGGCTGATGCAAAATGCGCGCTTCTTCCCTTCATTGACAGAAACTGCTTGGTTTTGGCTCCGAAAATATTGTCGTCCGAGGGATGGTGGCGAAGATAAACGGTTTTTCCGCTCTTGGTCAGCAGGCAGTAGAGGTTGAGTGCTTGAGTGTTTTTTCCGGACGCATCAAGTCCGTCTATGATTATGAGAACCAACGGTTTACAGGCCTCTGAAGAATAGCCAAAACGTCAAAGCACTAAAGACGGGCACTGTCAAATTGTCAAAACCCATTGGTGACAAAGCCTCAACAGCAGTTGCGACAGCTGCAACCGCTAAAGCTGGAACTATCGTTTCCGTAACTTGGAATGAGTACAACGATAAGAAAAATACCAAGCTGAGCGTGAAACTGACAAAGCTAATAAAAAACATCCCTGCCGAACCTTCAAGGCTCTTCTCTGCCAGAACCTTGTATCGCCGTTTCGAATATTTCTCGCCGATCACAGAAGCCAAGCTGTCACCATAGGCCATTGGCAGAATCCCCGCGGCTATCACATATGGTTGAGGAGCAAAGACTAGGGCTAAGGAGGTGTAAGCAATAGTGTAGAAAACCAAGCCAAAATGATGACCTTCTTCTGTCAGATCAGCGAGTCCCTTCAGAGCCCTGTTGGAGTTCTTTAAAGCAGAATAGGGCGTCGCAAGGTATGTAACAACTATGAAAGGGGCGGCTACAAGAACAGGGTAAACGTTTGCAGTAAAGAACGGTATGACAAAAGGAAGGTTGCCTATCATAGCATGCAAGAATTTCCGCGATGCCTTATGCGAAACATTGAAAAACTGATGCATCTTGCTTGAAGCCAAAATTACGAGTAGTATGTAGCCATAGCAAAGGAACATCAGTGCGACGTTTCTCAGGACTTCGCCGTTTGGCATGTACTCACCTGTACGTGCCGGCAACAAATGCTAGAAGTCCGACTATGAACCATATTAAGACTATCTTCTTGATTTTTCTGGCGTTATCCCTTGAATGGTCCCTGAGGAGCATGAGTGAAGAGGCTAGGAGTCCCAGATCCGTCACTACCACAAGTGGAATGAACCGCAGTGACACCAAGTCAAGAACCCACGGCAACGGGGTTAACAGCACTGCTGAAACATAGAATGCCGACGCCGCGACTGCTGCCGTTCTCTCTCCAAAACGCACTGCAATGGTCTTAACGTTTTGGTTCTCATCACCTTTGACATCGACTATTCCCTTGGTTATTTCCCGTCCTGTATTTGACAGGAATGCCATGGCGGCGAAGATTAACACGTTCAGTTCAACAGTGTTGGCCACGGCGTAGCTGCCGTAGATGAAGGGAATAGCAACGCAGATACTAACCAAAAAGTTGCCCGGTAGTCCACTGCGTTTTCCAATAGTCGTATAGATTGCGAAAACTATCCAAGCTGTCACTGCCAGTGCGAGCGAGCCGATGCTGGTCAAAGAAGCTGCTATAAGGCCTGTCGCTGAGAGCAAGGAAGCTGTGACTAAGGCTTCTCTTGGTTTGATCACCCCGCTCGGAATGGGACGGCTTGGCTCGTTTATGGCGTCTATTTGCCTGTCGTAGTAGTCGTTTATCGCCATTGATGCGCCAGTTAGCGTGAAGCCTGTGATGAATCCGTACATCAGGTTCTGCCAAAGAAAATTTGAGGCTTGTTGGCTGGTTAGTGTTGCGCCTACTGCGACTGCAAATCCCATCATTAAGCAGTTTACTGGTCTCATCAGCCGCAAGTATTGGCTCAGCTTATTCATACTGTTCAAGCCCTAAGTGTTGGCAAGCAACTGTTTTATATCTTGCTCATTAGAGGCTAAACCGGTGGTTTGTTGGGCTCTGTTGAAAGAACTGTGCATTACTTCAAGTTCTGTGGTGAAATCAACACTGACAGCTTGTTACGGATAGTGAGGAATCGCTGCACCGATTAGGGCCTAAGACTGTAGTGGTTGCCTCGGAGACTGGAAGGAGCGCAGTAAAAGCTCTTGACATATTCAAAGGAAGCAGCGTCAGAATTGTTGTGGTAACGCACTATCCTGCCAAAACATGGGGACCTAAGGGAGACATACCTATCGGATTAAAACGAAATGAATATCGTAGAAATCTGAAGAAACTGCTTGACAGCAACGTAACAGTGGTTCAGGGTACAAGACCCTTCGCGCCCCCATCTCGCACGTTGAACTGGGACTCAACCTTAGAAGGCATTTTGGACAAGACGCTCGAACTGTTCGGCGCTGGAACCAAGATTGCCGTAGAAGCAGCCATAATGGCGACTGACGCGGGCGAATTAAGTGAGGACGAGGAAGTCATTTCATGTGGAGGAACCTTCAAGGGTCTGGACACAGCCTTGCTTGTTAAGACCGCCTACAGCATGAACTTCTTCAAGAAATTCGAGGTTAAGGAAATCATAGCCAAGCCATCATGTCGTGTCAGGAAGCTTCCAGAGTATAAGTACAAAAACTGGAAAGGCGATCTCGACCAATACTACAAGTAGATTTCTTAGGAATAGCCAGCTCTACAACCAAACGAGAGAATTCGAGGCAATAGTGCATATTGCTGGGGCGCTTGTTAAGCTATCTTTTTCCTAGGCACCTTTCCCAAGTTCACTATCAAGTCTCGTGTGTTCTTTAGGTCTTCAAGATAAACGAACTCGTCTAAACCGTGATAATTCGTGTCTGCTCTGATGGGTCCATAGCATATCACAGGAATTTTGTTCTTTGCGAAGAATGTGCCGTCGTTTCCACCCAGCTCTGCGGCTAAGGGCAAAGACTTGCCTATTGTCTTTCTGATGCTTCCGGAAACTGTTTTGACGAAGACCAAGCTTTCAGGCGTGTGATAGCCCGATAGTTTATTTGTGATTTCCAAGACAGCACTGCAGCCAGTTTTTTCAACTGCTCTCTGGAAGAAATCTTTCAGCTCCTTCTCAGCTTGCTCGACGTCCTCTTCAGGCAGTAGTCGTCGGTCGAAGCGGATCTCGCAGGAGCCTGGGATTACGTTTTCCTTTTCTCCCGCCTTAATCATTGTTACCGTGTATCTTCCCCAGATGCGTTGCCTTGGAGCTTCTGGAGGGGCAAGCAGAGCTGATTCCTTTCTCTCCACGACTTTTTTGTAAGGTTCCAGCGCCGCAAGCAGTTTTAGGGCTTCATCGATGGCGTTTTTTGCTTTGTAAGGAGAGCCTGCATGCCCTTGCGTCCCTTGCACCGTCACCTTTCCCCACAGGATTCCACTTGCTCCTAGGAAAAGGCTCTCCGTGCCCGCGTCAAGAATTAGGGCAGCGTCTCCTCTCAGGCCGCAGTCGGTCAGCACATAGTCCAAGCCGTATCTGCCGCCCACTTCTTCGTCCACGCCTGCGATTAGTTTTATGTTTATGTCCCGTTTTTCGTTCTTCAGTTGTCGCATGGCTCCAATTGCTGCTGCGATTGCGGATTTGTTGTCTGCACTTCCTCTTCCATATGCTTTCCCATTCTCAACTGTTAGTTTGAACGGAGGATATGTCCAGCTGGTCCCAGGTGGCACAATATCAAAGTGGGATTCCAGAAGTAGGGTCACATCCGATTTGGCGTCTAAGGTTACGACAACATTGGGTCTGGGAAGTCCGTCTTTGGCACCTTTTTCTCCATCTATTATTTCCACATCCAACGAGTTTCGCTGCGCCTCCGTTTTAATAACAGACGCGCATTGTCCGTATCCCTTCTTCGAGACTGAATCTGTGTCGATCTCAACCATCTTAGAAAGAAGATTCAACTCATACTCTACTGAACTCAAGCTTAATCCTCCAGGATTTTGGCTTTCTAGGTTAGCTACTTGCCCTCTTGTGTTGAAAGCGCATTTCTTGTTTGCGTCTACTTATAGGCTTGTCTGTTTTGCCTCAATCTTCGTTGTCCTCTTGAACGTCTTCGATTCCTTTCTCCGTGATCTTGAATCTTGTTTTGTTTTCTGGCAGGCATGGCGAATCGATGATGGTCGCGATCCTTGTGCCTTTGCCTCCTTTTCTAAGAAAGACTCGATGAGTGCAGGCGTGAGCCATTACATTGCCGCCAGTTGGTTTGTTGGGGTCTCCGAAAAATTGGGCAGGATTCGCCTGAACTTGATTTGTAACCACCACAGGCAGGTTGAAGGCTTCGGTCAATCTTAAAAGCCGATGTAGTTGGCTGTTCAGAGCTTGCTGTCGTTCAGACAGGGTTTCTCTCCCTATGTACTCGCCTCTGAAGTGTCCAATCATTGAGTCCACGATGACGAGTTTTACAT
>Ga0315308_1000559_pt1 | contig 20918 bp, 29 predicted proteins | sample TDP3_MG_FD_203078 | JGI IMG/M metagenome (GOLD analysis project Ga0315308, IMG submission 203078) | Freshwater sediment microbial communities from Lake Towuti, South Sulawesi, Indonesia - TDP3 | ecosystem: Environmental > Aquatic > Freshwater > Lake > Sediment | place: Indonesia: South Sulawesi... | reverse complement strand
GCCTCCTATTGGTTGGTCGTGGTTAGGGAAGGAACGGATCAGCAGCCGGAGAGCCATGAGATGTCGGCTGTAAAGGTCCTGCGATTTATGCGTTGGGAACGACGCGAGAGATCTTAAGTGGCGGCCAGGGAAGGAGCGGCCTAAATTCCTATTTTTTCTTTGACAGCTCAGCGCAAAGCTGAGCCAACTGAAAGGAGGAATGAGTAGTGGGAAAGAGAAGTGTATTCGTCCGGTATGTTGAGCCGGAGGAATTGAGGAAGCAGAAGAAATTGAACGTTTGGCTTGAAGGAGGTGAAAGTTGATGGCAATCAGAAGAATAGATGTAGATACTGCCTACAGAGCCGTGGTAGCCGTAACAATAACTGCTCGGACAGTAAGCGAGGCGGTTAAGAACGAGTTTGAAGAGAGCTATAGCCCTTTCGAGAGTTACAGCAGACATCTAGAGCAAGAGAAGGCAGATCTGAGGAAGAACCTGATCGAAAGAACCGTAACGAAATATAAGAGTCAGTACATGCCTAACGCGAAACCAGATGCAGATTTCAGTAAGCTGATGGATGGAGAAGCGGGAGAACAGAATTTCAGAGAAGGCGTCATCAAAGCCTGGTTTGAAAAAGCCACAGCCGACAAGAAGGCCTTGGCGAAAGAGAGCTTAAGACAGCTTCAGGATAAGGCTGACTACTTTGTGCCATCTGTTAGCGATCCTGTAACTGGATACTGGGGAAAGCCCAAAGACGCTAAGGCTTTGGTTCGAGGTCGCTTCTTGAGGCTTCACGCCTACACTTGGGACAGTCGCTTTGAATCGGTTCAGGCTTGGAATCTTTGGGAGCATCTACCCGCATTGGATAAGGTGATTAACGTAGCGTCAGGGCTTGACGATCCCGCAACTGCTGAGTGCCGTTTGCCTCTCCTGCATGAACACATACGGATAAAAGAACCTGAAGAGTTCTATCAGCGAGTTGAGGTTTTCCATCCGAGCGTTAAGAGCTTTCGATTCTACAAGAATGGGAGATTCGAAATAGAGTTCAAGACAGAAGATCAGGCTGCTAGAGTGGCTGAACTTCTCCTAGGAAAATCGGAGAACTTGGAGGTTCCGGCGCATTGAGATCAGTTAAGACTTCTCTTGGAGTCGTAGATTTCGACGTCGAGGATTTGGTTCTGAAACACGGACAGGAGAAAAGACCCATCTCCACTCGCAAATGGTATCAAGGAAGACTCGGCGACTACGAGATAGTGATCCAATGGTATGAGGGTCAGGGAGTAGACCAAGAGTATAAGCATGTCTTTCTTCTAGGACCGGGAGGCGGCATCTGCACGATCGGCGGAGGGCCTCTTCTCAAGCAAGCTGTGGAAGACATAGAACGATTATTCGGAGTTAGGGTGAAACTTTCCTCTTCCTGAACTTCAAAATCTTTCTTCTAAACCTCTCAGGAGATCTGGGAGGAAGCAGGTACCGCTTAGCCTCAAGCATTCCGAGGCTGAGAGAGTCCGAGAATTTTGGAGGTGGAATGATTGGGTGAGTCCTTCATTTCTGGAGAGGAGTGGGAGAAGATGGAGACTCGAGGGATCCTAGGCAGTGTCGAGGTTGCCTCAAGAATTCTTGCGAAACGATCTCTCCATGAATCGGATAAAGACTACGTCGTGGAGATCATTAAGGATCTTCTATCCCTGATAACTCCTATCTGATTATTTCTCTCAAGCCTTCCGGGAGATCTGGGAGGGCGCGGGCACCGCGCAGTCTTAAGCATTCCGAGACTGAAAGAGACCGAGCTAGTTTTGGAGTGAGAATTGATGGATAGACCATGGGAAATCAGTTTGGCGAGGTGTTGGTAGATGTATGCTGAGTACGGTAGACTTAGAGTAGATCGATGTCCTCAATGTCGAGAACATAGCCTCCGGGTTTTCCGGACGTTCTGGAAGAAGGCTCATTGGCTTGTCAAAGTCTGCGTCTGCGGGTACCGGAAAGTCAGGAGAGAATCCCGATGAAATGGCCTAGGTATCTGTTCTCGAGGGATCGGATGAAGGTTGTCCAACGATTCCTCGACTATCAGAAGAGGCAGTTTCAACGCATAAGGCTCGGAGTCTTCGAGTTGGCGCTTCTCATCGAGAAGGCTTGGAGCAGCGGCCTTGACAGCGAAGAGATTGACGTCTCCCTGAACTACTATGAAGCGAAACAAGAGTTGGAGGAGAAAAGTCATGGTAACGATTAAAACGAAGTCAGTTTACGATCCTATCGAACCGGAAGATGGAATAAGGATCCTTGTCATGCGGTTCTGGCCTAGAGGAGTATCAAAGCAGAAATTGAATGCCAAATATAGATTCAGGGATCTAGCTCCTTCCGAGGGCGCTCTTCTCGAATATCGTAGAGGCATGAGGTCTTGGGAGGATTTCACAGCGTTATATGCGGTTGAGATGTCGCAGCCTCCTGCTCGAAATCTGATTCACGCGATAGCTGACGGTGATTTCGGGGAGACGGTGACTTTGCTATGCTGGGAGCGAGGAACCGAACGATGCCATCGTTTCATCTTGAAGCAGCTGATTGAGGAGGCTGAAACACATGGCTGAAGACTCATTAAGCACTCATATGCTTTGGAAAGCAAACACGTTGTTCTGCGATCTCTACAAGCGATTCCAAACTCTCGACTCTGCGATCGTTGTAGATTCAAATGAAAGCGGGGAGAATGGAAACTTCTCAGTATGGCCTTATGGAACCATGACTTTTGCGAAGATTCGCCGGAATCTAGTAGCCATGGAGCTGTTGATTGAGACCAGGACGAGGCAGCTTGCTGAGAAAGGAAAAGTCAAGACGCGGTTGACGGTTAAGCCTACTGAGAAAGGGTTCAAGGCGTATCGAGAAGGCTTAACGATTACTGTAGCGAATTGGGTTACTCCCGATGCTATGCCTCTGGGATTGGGGCTGCGGTATGCAGATGTGGATAAACTGCATGATAACTTCTACGACATCATCAAGAGAACAAACCGTAGAGTAGCAAAGTATCGACTCGAAGAATGGGAGGGTGAATTTCTAGATCTCGTTCCGAAGCTAATCCATATGCTACGAGAAAAAGCTGAACATGAGATTCGAGACTGGACCCTTTTGAAGATCAGCTCGTTACCGACGCGAACAACTAGAATCATCAAAAGCATTGACGACAAGAGCATGAAGCTGGACGAATGGATGGTGAAAAGCCTTGCTTAGAAAATCGATCATCAGACGCAGTAAAGTAGAGTGGCCAGATCATACAGGGAAATACCCCATCCTCTATAACTGTAACATTTACAAAGGCTGCTTCCATGACTGCCGATATCCTTGCTATGCGCGGCTTGAAACCAAGAAATTCGATCCGAACTTCAAATGGCGTATGGTCCAGCCGGTTCTTAATGCGGTTGAATTGGCGCGACGCGACGTCAAGGTTCAGCCTCCGGGTAGAATCATGTTCTGCAGCATGACTGATCCCTATCAGCCGGTCGAGGCGAGAATCGAGCTAGCGCGCAAGGTCCTTGAAATTCTATTGAACTCTCCTTTCTACGTGCTGGTGACGACGAAGAGCAGCCTGGTCGTTAGGGATTTCGATCTGATGCGGAACCGAAAGAACATTGAGGTAGGCCTAACAATAACAGCTCTCAACGATATCATTGATTGGGAACCCTATGCAGACGGAAACTCGAAGCGAATCGAAACTCTCCGCCTTTCATATGAACAGGGCATCAAGAACTTCGCAAGTCTGGAGCCGTGGATTCCAAACATCACTCATCCGGTGGAGATAATCCGACATTGTCGAGACTACGTCGACCGATGGATAATCGGCAGTATGCAGTATGCCGGTGTTCCCAGATCCTTCTATGCTAAGCAGCTTCCCAACCTGATATCCTGGCTTGACGAGAACAAGATAAACTACTTCTTGAAGAGGGAGTTGAGAAGCTGCTTGGATCCCTCATCTCAAACCTCTTACAAGCCTTGAGTAAGAGAGGAGGTTCCTTTCGACTTGTTGAAACTATACAATCCTACTTATGGAGCTCTCTTCGAATTCGATGAGATGAAGCCGGCTGATCCTAAGGAGATAGGATCCTGGATCCTTAGCTACTCTTCGCCGAAACGTGGCTTACTGGCAAGCGAGATAACGGAGCTGCGATCGACAGGGAAGATTGGGCAGTACCCAGATGAGTTCTATCTCGTTGATGGAAGCGAATGGTCCCAGAGCAGAGTTTTAGCACATAAGGAAGCCATTGAAACCCTTGAAGCCATCAATGAACAGGGCCCACTGTTCCACTACGAAGACCATCTTGGAAACGAGAATGAGAGGATAAAAGTACACTTTGTTCCGGGTCCAATAGTAGATCTGATCAGCGGAGCGGAGTCAGATGAAGCAGCCGTATCGAAGATCTATGAGCTGATAACATCCATCGCAGCTGCACGCTTCAAGAACCTAGTGGAATTTCAGAGACAGTCGAGATTCCATGCCCGCAATCTGGTAGAAGCGATACGACATCCCGAGAATAAACCTCTAAGGCAGTCACTTCTAGAATCTTTCCTCTGATTTTACAAGCCCTTCGAGAGACTCGGAGGGAGGCGAGCACCGCCTAGGTTCTAATCCGAACCTGAAAGAGTCCAAGCTGATTTCTAAGAAGTGTTTGTATGATGAAGAATGTTGAAGTCTTCTTGACACATCAGCCTGAGCATCTAGACCCTCATCCGGATATCCGCGAGGTAAGCAGCGAGTTAATGTTCACCGTCGCCGATCTCTACCATCGACCTGAGAAAGCCAGCCACTATCGAGAAAGATACTTCAAGAATTGGCATAGCTTAGGCGTTGACTCCGGTGGATTCCAATTCTTAATGGGGAAGTTGAAGAACCCCAACCCTAAGAGAACCATCACAATATACAAGATGATGGGCCTGAACTCCCATGACTTTCCGATACAGCTTGATCTTCCGCCGAGCTATCATCTCACCCATAAAGAGAAGGCGAGATTGATCTTTAGAAGCGCAGAGTTCTTCCACGTAATGAATCAGGAGATTCCAGTTATTCCCGTGGTCCATGGCTGGACGATTGAAGAGCTTAAGACGAGTCTAGAGTTGATTGAGAACCCTGAGAAGCTAGCTGTCGGCTCGTTTCATGGAGCGACCAAGCATTGGGTGATGGAGAACATTATTCCTCATGGAAAGTACGCTGTCGGCGGCTACCTATCACCCAGCACGGTTACAGTAGATCATATTCAAAGGGAGAAGTTTGCGGTCGGCGCCTATCTGCAGTCAGGGCAGTTCACTTGCGACCATATAGCGAATACGCCGAGGAGAAAGCGGCTGATCGCAGCGGGCGGATATCTACAAAGCGGAAGATATATCCTTGATGAAGCTGGCAACCTCAAGAAACCAAGGATCATTGGAACCGGCACTTACATTCCCACAGTAGCAGTTGGAACATATCATCCAAACGCATATCGGGTTGCGACACCTCACGCGAAGGCTGAGCAGGTTAGGCAGAGAGCACCTGTAGAAGCAGTTATCGAGAGACTAGGACTTGTCCTAAATCTCCTGCGCGACCGGGAACTCTTCGTCCTCGGAGGAGCGTCGCCACACGACCAACACATGATCTTCATGGGAGGCGCAAGATACTGCGATACAAGCGCTTGGAGGCTGAAAGCCTACTTAGGAGAGATATACCTTCCCGAGTTAGGATCGAGGGCTGTAGGTGAGAAGGCGAAGGTCCCGCGGCTATCCGATAGCGAGAAAATTCTCCTAAGAGAATGTTTGAAGGATCCGACTCATCCGCTTAACGGCATCAGCCTCGAAGAGTTCTTGGAAGTCGCAAAGATCAGGAAGATAGACGATTGGCGTAAGCTCATGCAGGAGAAGCAGCTTAGATTTGGAGCTCCACCATTCGAGACCAGGGCTCTACATAACGCCTGGGTAATTAAGAGATGCGAAGAAGCGATAGCGAATGAATATGCAAATGATCCCGACCGCTACTACCGATACTTACTGGAACGATTCAACGGCCATCCGAACTTGACGCGGAAAGTTAAGAAACTATGGAGAACTCTGAAGCGACCATACGTTCAAGATAGGCTAACCTCCTACCTCAAAGGACAGCCTATCAAGGAGATAGAAGCCTCCTGAAGATTCTTCTAAACTCAGCAGAGATTCTCCCGCTTATGAGGTATCTTCAAAGTGTGGTGTAAGTAAAGAGTCAAACCTATGATGGCTATAAGTTTCAGTAGATTCAGCCAAGCGACCAAATCTTTCAACGCCTGCTCAGTCATTTCAACCGAATCTCCTGAATGTCCTCGTAGATGAAAGATTGGCCACAGTGAGTACATCGATCAGTCTCTTTCAGTTGGAAAGTAATGCGATCGCGTTCCATCAGCAATAATCCCACTTTGCAGACGGGACATTGGGAACGATATTTTGAGTCACCGTCGCGTTGCAGTTCTGAGTGGCGAACTTTGATAGCCGGCTTGTTTATGTTTATTCCAGGGAGCTTCTTCAAAGCGTCTCCTCCGTTTCTAAAAGCTTCAGCCCATTCCGTGAAATTAGAGCCAGCACGTGAACGTGACCACTGTTGGCATGTTCCGGTAAGGGCGCATAGATTTTAGCTGGAATGCCGTACTGTCTCTTCAGATGCCTAATCACTCGCTTTGCCCTCTGAACCGCGCTTCTCTTGGAGCAAGGTTCGAAGATGTCTCGTTCGTACTCTCGCAGTCCAGTTGGGTCACTCCTACCGTACAGTATGCAAGTCCAAAAGCGCCAACGGCGAACGCTACCACTCAAAGCGTCTCCTCCAATGTGAGTTTCTCGAGGAATGCTTTCTTGAGACCTAGCTTCAGAGCGTTCATGGCTCGGTCCTGCCAGATGTAGATCACGTTGTCTTGGCGGAGTTTCCGGATGGCTTCCTGTAAGATCTGGCTGGAATAGTCGAGCTGCAGCTCCTCCAGATAGTTGACATATTTGAATGGTGACCCTGTGCGGTTATAGTGGGCGAGTAGAACTTCTACTACTTCTTTCTCGCAGTCGTTGAGGTTGAGGCGTTGGAACGCTTTCTCAAGCGTAAGCTGCTTCTGAAGTGTTGTCTTAGTGTTGTCGAACTGTGGTCGAAGTGTTGTCGAACTGTGCCCCTGTTTCGAGTTACCGCTACATGATTCTGAAGAATATGACTTTATATTTGGAGGACCTTCTAACCGTCTGGAGAGTATTTCATCAGACTTCTTTCTTGAGGATAATAAGGAGAGAATGAAGAGCCCTTCATTGGTTGCTGTCCAGAATACGCCGTCTCCTTCGATTAAACCGCGTTTTCTTAGACGCGATAAGTAGACTCGAAGATGCTTCGGAGATCTCTCGGTGATCTCGCTTAGCTCAAAGATGGAGACAGCGTCGTTTGAGAGCAATCCGAGAAGCTCAACTGTAAAGCCTCTAAGCCTCGTAGCAGCAGCATTCGTAGTAGTAGTAGATATAGTGGAGATCTCAGAGCTGCTTTCCATTCTACCGAAACCTCTCCTTCCCGGGGAACTGAATCCCGGGAACTGGAATGATCTTAATGACATCCAAGGCCGGAGGAGCTAGGCGGTTTCTGCAGTTCGGGCATCTTCTCCTCCGCTGGATGATTTCTTGAGGTCCATGAACATTCGTAGTACTTTCAATAGCCAGTTCGCATCCGCAGACTTTGCAGATGTACTTTATCGGCGTGGCTTGACACCTCGTTCCCGAAGCATCATTTTGACGTCGTCTTTCCGGCATTTCCTGCAGAAGAGAAGGTGAAGATCCTCTCGAGGTTGACCGCATCTAGCGCATAGTTTCAGATCAAGGCCTTCACTCTTGTTCTCATTGTCGGAGTTTCTCTGGAAGTCCTTGATCCGAATCATTCCGCATATTCTACCTCAGCGACTTTCTCCATAGATGAAGGAGCTTTCTTCACCATTCCACATTCTGGATGCCAAGAGTTTTCACCTGTAGCTATATCGATTAGGATCCAGCGGCCATCCTTTGCATGAGCGAAATCGATGGACCAGTAGCCTTCGAGAAGAGATGCGACTTCGGTGGAGTACTCAGTAAGCAGCTTTACTTCCCCGTTCGTCTCAGTGTTAAGGTCCTTGAGAAGTTCTCTCCAATTCGATTCTTGGATCCATGGGCTTGCGCGAGCAATCGCGTCTTCTATCCAGTACGGATGGTGACAGAGGATCCCGCTGTCCTTGATGAAGTAGCGGCGTTCTCTCGCAACAGGCATCTCGCCCCAAAATGCTTTGAATTTCCAGTCGAGTTCAATAAACTCTCGGAAGACCAGGGCTTCATATTGTAAGCCGAAGATGTCAGCTATCTCATTGAACTCTATGACTTTAAGAATATGATCTCGCAGCGCTTCCTCATTAGGAACATAGCAGGAATTCTTCCAGTCGTGTTTCCCTGAGGCTTGATCTGTGCGCAAGAACAAAGGATATCCGATCTTCGAAGCTGTCGCGGAGATCTCCGGCATAAAGGGCATTAGCAGTTGAGGATCATCGATCGCGTCTAGCAGGAGATCTCGGTCGACTGGGAAGATCTCTGTTCTAGGCATTGGAATAGGCAGATACTGAATTCGCGGCCACCAGAAGAGCAAGCTATCTTTATTCATAGCTAATTGTAACCTCTCTGCTTGAGATCTCTCCTGCCGATCGCTATTCTAGCGGCCTGCACTAGCTTCCAGTCCTCTCGACATTCAGGACCGCAGAACTGTTCTCGAGGATTCGTGGCCTCAACTGGCTTACGGCAGAATCGACATTTTCCCGAAATCTTGGTCGTCAACCATCTCTCAAGGATGGAGCCGATCAATTGATCCCAATCGAGACCTCCATCCGGAGCTGTCGGAATCTGATTCGAATTCATGCTTTCACCTTCAGTTGGTCAAGAATTCCTAGAGTCTTAGCGCATCCGAAACAGAAGTCCAACTCACCTTCGTTTCCTCCATCAAGGAAGAGGATCAGAGGAACGGTCACGACGAGTTTTCTGCACTGGAGGCAGGGACCTATGTTCGCCCGGGTTTTGAGAGGATAATACTCCCTTCCCATCAACGAATAGACTTTATCGTGAAACTCCCAGCCTGCGATGTCGTTGCCCTCCGACTCTTCTTCATAGATGAGTTCATGGCAGTCGTCTTTATGCGGAATCTTCCATTCGATGTCTCCGAAGCAGCCTCTCTCATCTACCCAAGTAACCTTAACTTGATACTTTGCTCCGCAGAACCCGCATGCATCCGCAGCCTCCATCCAGAGGTTTCGCGGATAATCCTTCAGAAGCTTAGTGTTCATGTTTCCTCATTCATCCCTCAAATCGGTCTGAAGATTTTGGCGGCATCCCATTTGATGTACCATCCTTCAATCTCCGACTCATACTTTCCCTGCCCCACATGGATCGAATGATCCTCTTTGTGAAGGTCGCAATACGGTCTCTCCACGCCATCGCATCTCGCCCAAACCGTTGCGCATCTCTGACAGTCGCCGAAATCACATAGAACGCAGATGCTGCTCATACTTTCTTCACCGTCGTAGAGATCTTGGATCTGATCCCACATGGAGAGAGAATTCTGAGAGTCTACCATCCGGCTTCGGAACCCAGATCTTTACGCCGCAGTAGCGGTCTCCCAGCTGATTGACACCAAGGACCGCTTCAATATGGAATTGTTTGAATCCATTTCTACGGAGAAGATCCTCGATCTCTCTCAGATCGCTGAAATAGTATTCCGCTTCAATATACATCTCATGGCCGCAGCTGCAAGTCGTGTTGATTCCATTGTCTCTAAGCAGTTTCACTAGCGGTCGAATCGGCTCCTCAAGCTTGTCGTACCAACTCATTCTTCAGCCTCCTATGATCTCGTATTTCGAGGGCAATCCTTCTTCAGGGAATAGAATGTCGCAAGGGATGCAGGCTAAATCCTCAAAGATGTCTACTGGATTTCCTTTGGCATCCGTTGATGCAACCCAACGTATCCTTGATAGTTTTTGGCCACAGTGAGGGCAAACTCTCTCCACTGTTCCATTCAGCCTCCCGGGGCCACGGGGATTAGAACTACTTTTGTTTCTTCGGTGATGCCTAGGACGTTCCCTAGGAGCTTCTTTGTTTCTTTGTCGAGGACCCAGAATTTCCCTCCCTCAGCGAGGAATTTCTGGACGAACTCTCTCGCTTCCTCGGCTGTTCCGAACTGAAAGCCCTCATGCCCTTTCCAATTTACTATTTCAACTATAGTCAAGCTCATCACCTCCGTCTGAGTCGATAGCTACTAGGATTCTGACGGATTGAGACGAATAGCGAAAGCAGGAAGTCTGGGAGAGGCAGATCTTTAGGCCGGACTATGCATAGCGGTTGCCATTCCTTCTCAACTTTCCGATATATGCGGCCGTTACTCTCTATCTTGTAGATCATGTGGTCCTTAGCTTCGAAGATGATCTTTCTTCTAAGCTGGAGTTCTTGGAATAGTTGTTCGCCTATGAGTTCTCTTAGGAGAGCTTGGGCTTTTTGATCGGCTTCTTCTTGGGCTTTCCGTTCTTTCTCGATGTAGCCTTCGACAAGTGGACTTCGTAGGTTCCGTAACTGTTCCTCAAGGTTGATGAGTTCTCTCTCAGTCTCCTGCCTCTGTAGTTCTAGGTCTTGGATCCTACGTCTTGCCCTCAGAATTTTATGTTCAAGCTTTCTCCTCAGTTGGAGAATGCTCAATGTTTTGAGTTGACGTGTCTCGGTGATGAATATTCCTCTATCGTTAATCGTTATCTCCTTCATGCTTTCTTCACTCTCTCTTGAGGTGCTAATCGCTCATCGAGTCTTCGGATTTGTCGTCCGAGATCGATTATGATGTTCTTGTGGGATTCGATGGCTGCGGCTAATTCTATGATAGCAAGTTCGAAAAGTGTCGGTTCGTCTCCTCTTTCAAGGATCGCCCGCTTGATAGTTTCCAATGCGTCAAAGCGTCGATCTTCTTTCTCCAGTTTGAAGGCTATCATCTCTTGAGCGGTCAAACGCCTATCGCCAGTCATGTTTTCTTCATTCACCTTCTTTTCGAAACGTGATAGAAAGCTCGGGGCCACACCCTTTCTTTCTCCCAGAACCTCTAGAAGCTCTTCGAGAGATCATCGCCCCGACGATTTTGTGACCTTTCATTTCTTCACCTGCTTGGTCAGGCAGCGAGAGGGATGGCGGGTCTCTCTTACGTCCACAACGGCCGCAGTTTACATAGAAATGACTCAAGTCTTCTTCCCCACCCGCTCCTTGAATTCTGCTGTAGCCTGATAGGGACCCCCCAATCTCTGCTCTCGATCGAGAATCCCCTTCGCACATAAGTCGTCAAGGGCCTTCTGCACAGCCTCCCGGGTTCCACCTGAAGTTTTAGACGCGGAATATACTCTTTCAAGCTCATTCATTATCTGTCCAAAGTCTTTTCTATCTTCAAAGAATCCGGCGACGCCTCTAGCCAGAATCTTACCGATCCAGGATGATTCATCTACCGGGAACTTCTCTTTGTTGATGGAGACGTTGAACTCGCCTAGTGTCTTCCTTAAAGTGACGTCGACCACACCGGAGGGCGAGATCTTGTCTATTTCTTCCTTAACGATCTCACGGATTCGGTTTTCATCCAGAGAAACTAGAGGACCTGTAGCACGTGCTACGCCTGGACCGGTTGGCGGGATTTGAACCCGCGATCCCACTTCCTTCAGCTGAGCTTCGAGCTGACCGATCTTCACTGTGGCTTCAGTCAAGGCTTTGTTAGCAGCGAGGAATCTTTCGTTTTCAGCTTTTAGTGCTCTCTCAGTGGACCCTCGTGTTCCTGCGAGAATTGTGAGTTCCGTTTCTAATTGATGAATCTTAACGTCTCTCTGACGAACCTGCGCCCTCAGCTCTTCAATCTCTTTGACTTCTGCTTTCGCTGCCTCAGTGACCGGGAAGATTAGGCGTAGCCGGGATTGATAGGCGCCTCCCTTCATCACAACCAAGTCTGGGATCGCCTTATTGACATCGCTCACGTAGCCTGTCACGGTTTTCGGAGCGCAGCCAAGATAAGCGGCGATCTTCTCCGGGTTGCTTGGACCTGTGCGTTCAAGGAAGATGACGAGACTTCTCTGCTGTTCAGTCAGCTTCTCTTCAAGACGCTTCTTCACGATCGGAGCTTCAAGGATGTCTGAGACAGGTGCTCCTTTAAGCGTTACAAGTTTGGTGAGCCGTTCAACCTCAGCCTCAAGCTCCTTGATCTTCGCCTCATACTTTTCTCTAGCTCGCTTGTCCGCTCGTTCGATAGCTTCTTGATAGCGTTTCTTCTCTCTCTCGAGGCTGCTCTTGACCTTCTCGAACTCCTTAGTCGGCACGCCTTTGATCTCCTGCTCTCGGGCGAGGCGAATACGGTTGATCGTCTCTTGGACTCGTGTCTGCTCCTGCTGCTCGATTCGCTGAATCGATTCGATGTACGGCCCGAGGTCCTCACGTTTGAAAGTTGACTCAATCTGTTTCGCAGGGATCCTTCCTCCTTTCGCGGCCAACAGTTTCGGATCTGGAATGTTGATGACAATCGGGTTCTCGACGACGAATCCGGTGACGAGGAACTCTTTCGCAAGTTCCAAGTTCTTTATGACTTGGTCATGCTCGGTCTCAATCTTCTCAACGCTGGTCAATATGGCCTTGCGGTCATGAGGGTTTCCAGTTTTGCCGATGATCCAGTTGTGGGTTTGCGAGAGAATGTTCTTGCTTGTTAGCGATGAGCGTTGGAATATGGATATGAGTAGGAAGTGGTAGCCTCGACCTTGAGTTGCGATCGTGTAAAGGATCTCGCTGCTCGGCGCCTTCTTCTCTTCAGGCGCAAAGATCGATGCTTCTTCAAGGATCTCGACGAGCGGAGCGATCTCCTTGTTGATTCTCGCTTGCCAGAGGCGACGGTTCAAGTGTGCGACTATGATTGCTTGAATCTCAGGCATTAAGCCTCCTAAGTCGAGGATGCTTGCTTCTCCGGGGCGAATTAGAAGCGAGAGCGGTGTCTCCTGCGGTCCGAAGATACCTGTGGCCATGATCTTCTCGAACGCCGGAAGAAGCGAGTAGGCCTCGAATTCATACAGCTTCGTGTAGACTTGCTCGAGGACGTAGTCGCCTTTCGACCGCAACTCGTCTATGGCTAGATAGATAGCCGCCAACTCAGGTTTAGTGATCTCTTTCTTCGTGACCTCTCGGAGAAAAGTAGCGATGTCGTCTACGCTGATGTTTCTACTTGACAGCCTGAAGGGCACGCCTTTCGTTGCATCAGGCGAGAAGACGATCACATGCTTCGGATACTCGTCCATGAAGCGGAAGTATTCGCTCTGAGTATCCACAACGAGGAAAGCGTATTTCACATCTTCAGGGCTGACCGGTTGCTTCTCAATGCATTGAGCAAGGAGGGTGGCCGATACCTCGCGAGATTTCCCTGATCCAGTCATGCCGGCGATGCCACTATGCGCAATAAAGAGTTTCGATGCGGCTACAGAGAGATTCCTAGATAACTTGAGCTTGATGTCTTCCATCTAGGCATCCGCTCCTATCGATTGAAGCAGCTTCTTAACCTTGGCCTTGTCCGAGTCGATGTCTCTCTGCTTATAACTGAAATTATTGATGTGGATGCAGGATTTCTCTCCCGAGTCATAGGCATGAGGTTCTATTGTGAAGCTGATTGAGCCTGCGCTCCATCTTCGACCGCTCCACATGGCCATGGTTGTAGACTTATCTTCGATTGTGAGCTCCATGTCTTCGAGTGCAATATTCACAACGGCGCCGGTTTCTCTGAGAGCGTTAATCAGCTTCTTGTTGAATTTGCCTTCCAGACGGATGGTCGCTTTCTGCTCTACCGCTCTATCTAAGGCATATTCACTTAGCTTCTCGTTGAGGTTCTTCAGGTCTAAGGGCCAGCGGAGAACTCGGTTCACTCGATCTTGAGAGGATTCCCCGCCTAGCGGTGTTCCTCGTTTCTCGAGGCCCTCCATTGGATGCCAATGATGGTATCCTTCACATTGGAGGAAAGGCTTCTTCTCTAGATCGTCACTCCACCGGGGAGAGTAGAGGGATATCGGAGGTTTACCGCATGTCGGGCACTTCTTGAACTTCGCAGTCTCAAGGCGCTTCTCGATCTCAGCTTTCTCTCTTTCATCTTCAAGGATCCTCTTGGCCTCAAAGTCTAGCTCTGAGACAGGTAGGTCCCGTTTCACGATTCTCTCGGCGAGTTCAACTTGTCCTCCAAGATACTCGAGTAATCTGAGAAGCCCATGCTCTGCATGGCCGGGACTTACCTTGCCTTGATGAATCAACTCTTGAACCGTCGGATCTAATTTCAGGAGGCGTAGGCGATTTGAGACGTATGCGATTGATCTGATCGGCTTTAGAGCAGAAGCGATCTCATTCTCAGTGAGGCCAATGCTCTTCGCTATCTGAAACTGTCTCGCTTCTTCAATCGGGGATAGATCCTTCCGGCTGAAGTTTTCGCTGATTATCATGAGCATAGCGGTCTGGTCGTCGATGTCGATTAGATTTATGGGAATCTCCTGCCAACCCAACTGCTTTACTGCATGGTAGCGGCGCCATCCTGATAGAAGCTCAAGTTTCTCCGAATCGCCTTTCAACGGCCGGCATTGAACCGGATTGATAACTCGACCTATAGTACGAATGTTCTCCGCGAGTTCGCTAATCTTAGCAGCTGAGGGATCCCTGACATGGAAAAGCGGGTGAGGAACTATCTTCTCTAGGCTAACATAGGCCCGAGTGCCCTCCATATGGACCTGAGCTTTTGACATCAAAACCTGCAGATTCTCAGTCATAGCCTTCTCGCCTCCTTGATCAAATCCTTGAGTACGTTTACTTTCGTGCAGATGTGGCAGAACATATGTGAGCCGTTATGCATCTCATTGGGAACCATGTTTGCATAACGTCGCTTCTTCCGCTCCAGCCACTCAAGCAGCTTCCGCTTCGATACAGTATCCTGTTGACTCTTCTCAGTCTTCTCAATCAATCTTCTTCAACCTCCAAGAGCCGTGGGCTCTCACAATTCTGCCAGCCTTCTCCAGCTTTCCGAGAACATCAAGAAACTCAGGGTAGAGGAACAACTGTCCGTAAGCGATGCGCTTCGAAATAGTCTGTATTCTATGCGGCTTGCCGTCTTTGAGAGCTTTTAGAATGTTCCTCGCGAGCCATTTCTCTATGAGAGGTTCCATAACTAAGTTGAGTCGCGTCTTGAGTTCATGAAGCTCATTTCTAAGGAATTGAATGTCTTGCATGGTTGCAGCATTATAGAGCTTGTCGAGGCCAGCGCGAGTGAGCTTGTATAGTTTGACCAGTTCACCTTCAATGGTTGCGCCTTCATAGACAGCTATCCACTTCGTCGTGTCTTTCGGGACCCGCAGATTCAGAGTCTTCTCAGTCATGTGGCAACCCTCGCTTGGCGATCTCGAGGAATCGTTTCTTAGTGTCCGGTGGAACCTGCACATGGCTTAGCCAGACTGCTATCGCAACTCTTCTCTCCGACTTGGCTATGCTGCATAGACAGTTCAAACAGTGAGGGCATTTAGCCCAAGTGCATCGCTTACAGAAATCCGTGGGCTTGAAATCGTGGAGACAGCTGAAGCAGATCCAGAATTCATCCTTCACTTCCACACCTACAAGCTTGACCTCTTTCACCGGTTCTATCGATTGCAGGCCGCAGCTGCCTGTATTGATTGTGTTAAGTAGAGCTCTTTCATCCATGTCTTCTTCGCATATGATTTCTATCAAAATGCGCTTGGTCTTCTCGGTCATGTTTTCACCTCAGAAATCTTGAAAGTGTAAGCGGTTCCGCATTTCCAGCAGGAGTCGCGGTAGACCTCTCCCAAGAACGCAGGCTTATCTGAAATACAGAGTACTCTACATCTCGGGCAGGTCCATTCAATCTTGATGGCTTGACTCAATCTTCCTTCTCCTCCAATACCCGTGAACGAATAAACTTCGAAACGTCCAGTTTCGCGTCTTCAGCTCTCGACTGGAGCAGACGCTTCTTCTCAGATGGAACTCGGAAGACAACGAAGGCATTCATCTTCGAGCTCTCAGCCAGCTTCTCTGCTCGCTGCTCAAGTTTGGCGCGGAATCTCTGTTGCTGAGTGAACTTTGGCGGAGGATGCCAGATTTTCTCACGCATGCTTTCCGGCAGCCTTTCATAGAGGATAAGCCCTAGGTCGACGAGAGAGACTATCACCTTGTTCTCACTAGCGTCTACGAGTTCAGCGATATCCTTAATCGCCTCATCAGTCTTATCCGGCAAGTCCACTCCTCTCTTTCTGCCCATGATTGGTGCACTTTCTCATGTGTTAGCCACATCTTTTGTCATGAGTTGGCTGAGGCATGAATCAAGGGTTTCCTGAGCCCAGAGATCTTCAGCGCGGATCGGTTTCTTCCGGTAGAAGGCTGCTCCCTTAGACCTGAAGGATTTCTCGACCTCGAGAAACTGCTTGAAGAAGCTAGGCCATCTTCCTCTAATCAACTGTAGTTTCCTGATGCTGGTATAGACTCCGCAGATGCATTCTCCACTCGTATCGATCAAGGGATAGACGGGATTAACCTTCAGGCCGCGAGCGGAGATGTAACGGTCGACATCTTCATCTGTCCAGTCGATTATCGGAGCATACTTGAAGGTTCGAGTCTTCCCCGTGGTTAGAAACCATTGGACCATTCTTGATCTACGGATGCTCTCGAATCTTCTTAGACCTGTAACTTCACATCGTTGAGGTCTAAGCTTCTTCGTGAACTCGATCATCGGCTTGAGTTTGAGATGGTAGCAGCACCAGCGGTGACGGAGGCGGGGCATGCCCCATCTGCTTGCCAGCTGGAAGAAGCTAGCTTCAGGCTTCAGAATGACGAGAGGCCAATGCTGCGCTAGCGCGGTTTCCTCAACATATTCCCGTACACCCGGAAGAGCGATCGTTGTGTCAACCCAGACGACGTAGCGGTCTAAATCTTCAAATTCTCGAACAGCATCAAGCATGAAGTGAGTTGCAGCTAGACTATCCTTGCCTCCGCTGAAACAGCAAACCAAGCTGTGAATGCCGAAACTCTTCACGAAGGAGGCGGGATCATACTCCATGCTAGTACAGCTCCTTAGGAATGCAAGCGCCTCTTACTCATAGTCCAGTAGCAGAGTAGGATCGTTGCGACAAGCTCAGGATACTGCAAAATCTCTTCGTCAGTGAAGTCGATAACTCGGAAGCCCTGCTCCTCGAGTTTCCGGCGTTTCCAAGCGTCCTTTTCAATTTGGGTTTGAGTTCTATGATGAGGTCCTTTGACTGCAACCGCGAAATCTCCGAAGCATGTATAATCTTCTTCAACTTGGCTGTGGAATGGGAATCTGATGACTGATTGAAGAGCCTCTAGGATACGTCTCATTCGACGTTCAGGCTTCGTGTCCTCAAGCTTGATCCTGCTAATTGGAATATGACTCATGGCTGAAACACCGTTGCTTTACCAGACTCCTTCCCGAGCCGGTTAATGCTGGATCCTCCGCATAGACCACATGTATCCCAACTTCGCCCGTCAAGCCCGTGGACTCTGACAACTTGATCCGGCGTCAAGTAACTGCGACAGGAATAGCAGTAATGCGTGGCCTCAGATAGTTTCCCAGTCTCATTCAATTCTCCATAATGCCAAGGTCTTCCGTTGAAGAAGGCTAGGTTTCTGTAGATGAGTTCTCCGCAACCTGCGCAAGGTTCAAGTGTTCGCGGCTGGCCTACTCGTTTAATCGGCATCCCCACCAACCTCCGGAACCAGCTTATGCTTCCCAGGCCTAACGTGGATTAGACGATACTTCTCTTCACAAGTTGGGCAGATCCAAAGCTCCCCTGTATCAATAGGCTGGGGACCAGCCTTCTCAGCGATCCTTCGGGCTGAAAGCGGTCTCCCTTGAGGGCTTGTTGGAGGGGTCTCAGCCAAAGTCTCCAAGACTCCGGGGCGTTCTAGTTCAGGAATCTTGCGGATCTCTCGAAGCTGGCCCTCTGTCAATTCCTCAGGTTTTACGACACGTGTCGTGAGTCTAAGTCCTTCAGCAGTATCGAAAGCCTTAATGTGAAGGGAAACCCAATCTTGGCTTTTGCCAATCCTCTTCCCGAGAATTTCTTGGTTCGGATATCGTCCGGGAAACTTGTTGAGCATAAGCTTCAGTAAGCGCCCTTTCTCGTAGTCGCTTAGATCCTTGCGCTGAACGTTCTCGGTGAGGCTGAACTCATAGGCTTCTTCAAGGCTGTAAGGTCGGATGATCGCCGGAACATGGGTTCGCCCAGCCTTCTGCGCAGCTTTGACACGTCTGTTGCCGGCTACAACCAAATACACGCTCTTGGTTCCGGGTGAAAGCATAGCGATTACAGGCTGAAGGATCCCATGCGCCCTCGCGGATTCCGCTAGTTCTTCAAGTTCAGGATCCTCGCCTAAACGCCCTAGACCAGCTAACGTGCCGCTGAGCTGCTCGATCGGAAGCGTAGCGAGCTGAACCGCCACCTCAGGAGCTGCTCTCGCGCGATCGGGTTCAGCAGCGGTCTCCAATGCTCTGGGTTGTTCCTGAGGTGGTTTCGGCGTATGCTCCTCAATTCCGACGAACTTGTAGCCTAGTACAGAGCGTTTAACTGTGAAGCGAATATGCGCACCCTGTGCTAGCGGCAAATTCTCCGGAACCTCATAGATCGGGGTCTGAGTTCTTTTGGCCAGATAGACTATCTGCTTGCCATCTTGATGTCGAACCTTCAGAATCGTGTCGTCAATGACTTCAAGGCTCATTTAGTCATCACCAGCTTCGTTCTCACAAACTCATTCGGCCTCAATGTCACTGCGCCGAAGCTGACTCGAAGTCCTGCCTCCGTCGGCGTGAACACAGGCTGGCATTCTCTTATCTCTCCAATGAGTTCCGCACGACAGATCAAGCAACGTGTCATGCCGTCTTCATAATGGGGAACGATCTCTCTGCAGCTCGGACAGCGGGTTAAAGTTGCCCCTGAGCGGAGCATTGCTTTCCGCATGTGATTTGAACGAAGACGCTTCCAAAGCTTGACGAGACGATTCATAGGATTCACCTGGGGAAAAGCAGGCCTAACAAACCTCGAGACCAAAGATACACTACTGTCGCTGCAACAACAGCAGCAAATATCATAAGTGCGGTCTGCACCCACCATCTCAAAATTTTTCACCTCTCCTTTTCCGTAATTGGGAAGCTAAGGTGACGGCGCTGTAGAGGGCTAAGAGAGCTAGGCAGAAGGAAACGCCGAGGAGGAGAAAGCTTTCAGCCAACATTAAGCGGTCGGCTCTAATGACGACTTCCCCAGTTCGATATGCGAGGTTCAGGATTCCTCCGAATGATCCTAGGTAAAGCCAACCTGCGAAGCCGAGGATTGTTAGAACGGATAAGACTAAGGCCTCCTTCCTAGATATGTTCCTTGAGGATCTCAGGCTCAAGGCTTCTTGCTCACTTCATAGCGATTGATGAATTCACGATCGCGACCTTGAGTAATCTTGTATTGATAGTTTCCAATCGTTATCGGAGTACTTGTCTTCGCCAGCTCCTCACTCAATGCTTTCGCACCGGGTGTATCGCGGAAAATCCATGAGCCGCCGCCGAAATGGAAGGGACTCCAAGGCAAGTGATCGAGATAGGTTGGGTCAAGCTCAGGCGTAGGCTCAGATGCAGCTGTTTGAAATCCAGGAGGCAATGCTGGAGGACTTGCAGCCTGAGCATCTGGCTTCGGGGAAGTCGAGGGCTTGAGTTCGTTCCGGAATTCATTCAGCACTTGATCTAAAGATTCCTTCAGTTCTCTAGATGCGTCTGTAACAGTCATACCGACGGGTATATCAACGGTGACCTCGATGTCCAGCCGTTCACTTGAGTAGGCTTGAAGTCCCGGAATGGTTGTGCCTCTTCTGACAGTCATCTTGCTGGAGATTTCACTCATCTAGGATCACCATGATTTGGTCTTCGGAAACTGCCAAGGCTCTTCCAGAACGTATCCTCTGCCCCTGCATACACGGCACTTGACTTTCACGAACTTCTGAGGATTTGCCGGATACGCTCTCCTCTCTTCATATCCGCTCCCTTTACAGTCAAAGCATAGGGTTTTCACGAGCTTCCTCTTCCGCATCAGCTTGAAACCTCCTTTATCCGATCCCAAGCTGAGACCAGTGCTTGAGATTCCTTCAAGCGGTGCCGTCTATGACGTGTGGATCCGGGGAAACTCACAGTTACATTTCTAAATAGCCGGGAGAGCTCCCGAAGCGTTTTAAGCCACTTATCCACGTGGCAGATCACTTTCTTCGTATGAACCGTTACTGATACAACCTCCTCTCCTTCTTTCCGAAGATCCGGTCGTAGGTGGCCTTGACCTCGTCGAAGTCGAATACTAGATAACGCTGTGTGCTAGCCAGCGATGAGTGGCCTAGGAGCCTTCTTAAAGACTCAAGATCACCAGCTTTCCGAACCCAGTGGACGGCGAAGGTATCCCTCAGACGGTGAGGCGACACATGCTCAGCCCATCTGACTCCGGCTGTGATCGCATACCTCTTGACGATGTTCTCTATCTGTCTAGGCTTTAGACCGATCAGCATAGCCTTCGAATCTCGACCATCGCAATACGCCTTAAGGATCTGCACGGTTTCAGGATCCACTAAGACGATCCTCTGTTTCCGGCCTTTTCCACTCCAAACATAGATCGATCCGCTATCGAAGTCGATATCTTCAACCTTCAAGCTGGCGAGCTCTGCAACTCTAAGCCCAGTAACAATCAAGAGACGGATCAACAATCGGTTTCGAGGCCCGGCCTTTGCGATGCGCTCTTTCTCAACTCCGACAATCGAGAGGATCTTCTCGATATCATCCTCCCGCAGCGCAAAGATCCGCCTCTTTAACCTCAGAACCTCCCTAAGAATGATCGGAAGCATGTTGATGCCTCCAGAT
>Ga0315308_1000558_pt1 | contig 20933 bp, 23 predicted proteins | sample TDP3_MG_FD_203078 | JGI IMG/M metagenome (GOLD analysis project Ga0315308, IMG submission 203078) | Freshwater sediment microbial communities from Lake Towuti, South Sulawesi, Indonesia - TDP3 | ecosystem: Environmental > Aquatic > Freshwater > Lake > Sediment | place: Indonesia: South Sulawesi... | reverse complement strand
GGGCGTGGAAACAGCAAACATAATAACATGACTTTTGGAAACTGTTTCTTGAACATGGTTTGTCACTGTAAGACGTTCTGCCTTCAAGTGTTTTTTTATGAGTTTGTTCAGCCCTTGTTCAACGTATTGAGCTTTGCCCTTTTTAATTAGGCTGATTATGTATGGATTGGAATCGGCACCTACTGTTTTGAACCCTGCGTCAGCAAAGAGGCAAGCAGTTGACAAGCCTATTTTTTCGCACCCGATGACACCGATTGTGAATTTCCCACGCTTCTCAGGAGTATCCACATCGGTTTCTTTCCAAGTCATTGCCGTTGACATGTCACCACCGTAGAGGCTTAGCATTATTCCTTTGAATTGTATAATGGTTTCTAAAGATTTATACGAAGTGTTAAAGTGGCTTTTTTAATATGGTTCCAGTCAGGTGCTGGCAGTTAGCGCTACATTAAGCATTTGGGCGTGAGCACGCTTTCCGCGACTTCCTTCCAAGGGCAGACTGTTACGCCTCGTGTGAGGGTCACGTTGTCCAGAATTGTGGCGTGGTCTCCAATGAGGCATCCTCTTTCAATCTTCACATGGCTCCCGATCATTGCAGCCTCACCGATTGTCGCGCCTTTTATGGATGTGAAGTCTGAAATTATTGTTCCAGAGAAGATTATGGCGTTTTCAATGTGAACTCCCTTTCCGACGGTTACATGGTCTCCAAGGGTCACGTGGGAGCCGATTTCCGATTTTTCTCTTATTGTTGTTCCATTGTCTATTGTTGAGGGCTTTTTGATTTCAACTTCATCTTCGATGCGAACGTCTTTTCCAATCAGGTTCTCTCTTATTTCATGGTCCAGCCATAGCTGGTTGGCCTTCAAGTAGTCTTCGGGTTCTCCGATGTCAATCCATAACCCCTTAAAGTTGTGGCCGTAGAGTTTTCCTTCTTCCGCAAGCCTAGGAAATACTTCACGTTCTATTGAAACGGGTCTGCCCCTTGGGATGTAATCGAATATTTCGGGTTGGAGAACGTAGATTCCCGCGTTTATCAGGTTGCTTGGCGCCCTTTCTTGAAGTGGTTTCTCTACAAACTGCACCACGCGGTTGTCTCTGGCTATTTCTGCAACTCCGTATCGACTTGGGTCTTTAACTCTGTAGAGCGCAATTGTGGCTGTTGCCTTGTTGTTGGTTCTGTGTTTTTTCATGAGTTGTGCGTAGTCTAAGTTGGTGAGAATGTCTCCATTTAACACGAGAAAAGGCTCTCTGCGTCCAATAAGTCTTTCTGCGCTTTTAATTGGTCCTCCAGTTCCCAATGGACGCTGAAAGGGAGCACGTGTGTCTGAAATGGGAATGTCTCTCAAGAAGGAAATTTTTGGTTTATGCTTTGACTTTCTGTAATGCTGAACCAAGGCGTCAACCATATAATTTACAGCCAACACGACCTCTTGAGTTCCGATTTCAGCCAGCTTTCCAATGGTCCAGTCTAGTAAGGGTTTGTTGCCAACTGGGAAGAGAAGCTTCGGTCGAGTGCAGCTAAGTGGCCTTAGTCTTGTTCCGAAGCCTCCGGCCAAAACCACTGCTTTCATTTGGCTTGCTCCAGGGGAGATTTATCTGTGAGTATTAACAACGTAAAAAATCTTGTGCAAAAAGGATTGGAGAAGGTTTGCGCTTTTTGAAAGGCTTTTAGCATGTGAACCTAAATAGTTTGCATGTGGTTTTTTACGCAGTCGCAGATACAATGATTTAAGAATAAATACTGTGTCACTGCTTGTGAGTAGTGGTGAGGGCGTTGGGTGTCAACTTAAGAGATTTGGTTCCCAAGACTACAGTAGACCTCTCCAGTTTGAGTGGCAAGTCCATAGCTGTTGATGCATACAATGCATTGTATCAGTTTCTCGCCATTATTCGTCAGCCCGACGGGACTCCTCTCAAGGACCGAACTGGTCGAATCACAAGTCACTTAAGCGGTTTGCTATACCGCACTTCTAACCTTGTTGAAATGGGCATCAAAGTTGTTTATGTTTTTGACGGCGTACCACCAACCCTCAAAGAGGTGGAGATCAAGCGAAGGGCTAGGGTGAAGGAGGAGGCTGTTGTCAAGTATGAGAAGGCTTTGCAAGAGGGCAGAATGGAGGAGGCGCGCACTTATGCGCAGATGACTTCCAAACTCAAAGACTACATGACAGACGACGCCAAACGCCTCCTCAACCTCATGGGCATTCCTTGGATTCAAGCGCCCAGCGAAGGTGAAGCCCAAGCCGCTCATCTAGCTAAGAATCGAGACACCGACTTTTGCGCCAGCCAAGACTACGACAGCCTCCTCTTCGGTGCGCCTCAACTCATTCGAAACGTAACGATAAGTGGACGCAGAAAACTGCCGAGAAAAAACGTTTACATTGAGGTTGTGCCTGAGATTGTTGAACTCGACAAAGTTTGTACCGAGTTGGGAATCACCCATGAGCAGCTTGTGGACATAGGCATACTTGTCGGCACGGACTTCAACCCTGAAGGCGTCAAAGGCATCGGACCCAAAACAGCCCTGCAACTAATCAAAGAACACGGAAGCCTAGAAAAACTGCTTCCGAACCTGAAAGAAGCAACGTTTCCAGTTGAACCTGCGAAAATACGGGAAATATTCCTCCGTCCAAAAGTGACTGACAATTACCAACTAACGTGGAAAGAACCTGACAGAGAAGGCTTAATCGAGTTCATTTGCGGCGAAAGAGACTTTGACCAAGACCGTGTGACGAAGGCGTTAGAAAAGATGAGCACAGGCATCAAGAAACAGAAGGGCGCCACAACCCTAGAACAATGGTTCAGCTAAAAAGAAAATTCTCACAACCTATGCCCGTATTTCCCAGTTAAAGGCACGAAAGCCACTCCGCCCAGATTCTCTTCAACCAATCTCGAATCCATTTTTCGAACACGCACCAAGGTCTGATAAAGATACGTGCCTCCAACAGGAATGACTAGGATTCCACCTGTCTTCAACTGTTCAGTCAAAGGCTTTGGAATGTCAGGCGCCGCAGCTGTAACCACAACACGGTCGTATGGCGCCTCTTGCGCATAACCTTCTGAACCGTCTGCACAGATGACGGTGATACGGTCACTGAAACCAGCCTTCTCAATTTTTACTCTTGCGGAATCGGCTAGTTCACGCACAATTTCAACGGTGTAGACGTGACCCCACTTTTCCCGAACAACGTCGCTGGGAGCCACAATCTCCGCTATCGTGGCGGCGTGCCAACCTGAACCTGCCCCGACCTCCAAGACCTTGTAGCCCACTTCCAACTCGAGAGCTTCGTTCATTATTGAAACCATGTTTCGCCCGACTAGACTCAATGCTGCCTAGTCGAGTGGCGCCGAGATGGTCTGACCCAAACCAATCGGAAGCGGCGAATCAACAGCGCAGTAGGATTTCAAGTGTTCTGGAAGAAACAGGGCACGGTTTGCTTGACGCATGGCACGAATCACACGAGGCGAACGCAATATTCCCTCTGCGATCAGGTTCTGGACGAGTCGCTCCCAATCCTCCTTCTGCATACGCCGAATCCTCAAAAATAATATTAGTGTCGAAATGTGCCTTAAGACTTTGCCAAAACTTTGCCAAACTATTTGACCGTCACTGACTTGGCCAGATTCCTAGGCATGTCGGGGTCTCGGCCTCTCTTAATCGCCATGAAGTAGGCGAAAAGTTGAAGTGGGATCACGTAGAGTATGGGGGAAAGAATCTCCGGAATTCCTTTGGGCACCTCGATTGTGTCATCAGCCAACCTTTTGAGTTCTTCGTCGCCCTCCTCCATAACAAGAATGATTGAAGCGCCGCGTGCCTTCATCTCCATAATGTTGCTTATGATGGTCTTGTGAGTCTCATCTTTTGGACATGTGAAAACCACAGGAAAGCCGGGTTCAATCAAGCTTATGGGTCCGTGTTTGCTCTCTCCGGCGGGATACGCGATGGCTGGGACGTAGGAGATTTCCATAAGTTTTAATCTGCCCTCAAGTGCGGTTGCCGAGCTTATGCCACGTCCAAGATAGAAGAAACATTGTCTGTCGTGATATTTTTGAGCAAGTTGCCTTATCTTCTCTCCTTGAGTCTCCAAGATGTCTTCGGCTATGTCGGGAATTTGTTTCAACTTCTTTTCTAGAAACTCAATTTCTACATGCGAGACTTTTCCTCTCTTTTTGGCTAGCCTCAAAGCTAGTTGAGATAGCACTGAGAGCTGGGAAGTGAAAGTCTTGGTTGCTGCCACACCTATCTCTGGACCAGACTGCTGACAGACGTAGACTCGGGCTACTCGAGTAAGAGTTGAACCGATCACATTGGTCAGTCCCAGAATGGTGGCTGCCCGCAGACGCGCGTGTTCAAGCGCAGCAAGAGTGTCAGCCGTTTCACCTGACTGACTAACAAACAAAATGGTGCTGTCAATGTTCACAGACCTTCCGTGCTGCTCAACAAACTCAGAAGCGATAATGGGGTGAGTGGCTAAAAACGCCAGTTTCGAGAACATGTAAGACGCGGCGAGGCAGGCGTGGTAAGATGTTCCAGCCGCGACGAGAAAGACCTCACCGGCTCGATCGAGGAATTCTGTCATCAATTCCAGATATTGGTCTTGTAACCTCAAAGTGTTTCGGAGCGTAAGCGGTTGTTCATAAATCTCCTTCAGCATAAAGTGTGGATACCCCTGTTTCTCAGCCATCTCCGGGTTCCAGTCGAGGGTTTCTGCTTCTCGAGAGACTAGGCTCCAGTCTTCTAGCCTTCGAATCTCGTATCCCCTGTCGCTAAGAACAACGAGTTCACCGTTTTCGATTATCACTGCGTTATTTGTCAAGGGCAAGAATGCAGGAATGTCCGAGGCACAGTAAACACCTGCATCGCTGACGCCTAGGACCAAGGGGCTTTCTCTTCGCGCGCAGACAATCTTGTCGGGTTCTTTTGCATAAATGACTGCTACGGCGTAGGAGCCGTCAAGTCGGTTAGCTGCTTCACGTACCGCCTCAGCTAGAGACAGGCCTTCTCTCATTTTTTCCTCGATAAGATGCGGAATCACTTCGGTATCGGTCTTTGACCGGAAGACGTGTCCACGGTTTTCCAATTCGATTCTGAGTTCTGCGAAGTTTTCAATGATTCCATTATGAACCACTGCCACCTCTTCGTTGCAGTCCACGTGGGGATGAGCGTTGATTCGATATGGGGCTCCGTGCGTCGCCCATCTGGTGTGACCTACGCCCATCCGACCTGGAAGGTCGTCGAGGTTAAGCATCGCGTGGACTTCGTCGATTTTTCCAGCCTCTTTTTTGACATACACCTTGCCTTCGTTTACTGTGGCCTCGCCAACTGAGTCGTAGCCTCGATATTCCAAGCGTTTAAGAGAGGCGTGAATCACTGACGCGACTTCACTGTTTTTTAGAATGCAGCCGAATATTCCACACATCTCTGTTGCCTCATGATTAAATCAATTCATCCATGTTTGTGATGTCGTTTTGGCTCTTCAGACTCCGGTCACCGATGTAGTAAGTACGTGCGCTTTTGTATAAGCATTGTTTAGAAAACCGTAATAGCGTTAAAAATGAGTTGTGTGTGGATTTCATTCTTAGACGGCTAAAAATTGGTGAGAGGGACGTAACCATTAAAAAAAAGTTTATAAGGGAACGTTCTTCTTATTATGCCACCATGAAGAGAAAACTTCTGCTCAGTGGCGAGCAAGGCAAGTACGAGGCCAAAGAGATTGGCATGATCGAACGCCCAGAACTGTTGAGGCCAACTTTGAACAGATTGAGTTGGCGAATTCTCTCTTTGCTTGGCGAAGGCGAGATGTATCCAATAGAAATTGCGAAGAAGCTGGGTGTGCACGAGCAGAAGGTTTACTACCACATTCGAAAACTGTCAGAGGCCGGTGTTATCAAAGTTGTGAGAGAAGAAGAGAAACAAGGAGCCACGGCAAAATATTACAAACTTTCTTTCCCGGCCTTCGGAGTAGAGCTTCCATTCGGTTACCGCAGGATGTCCGTTCCTTCGGCTCTGAGCCTCGATGAAAAATTAAAACAGTTTTTTAATCCATTATTGAAAGACGGGTTGTTCGACGGAAAAATTGTGGTGGGCAGCCCTGATGAGCATGGACCATTTAAGGCAAGGGCTAGAGATGGCCACTATGCAGCCTATCTTAGCCTCTTTTTGGGACAGTTTGTGCGGCTGCCAGAAGATTTCGTTATCAAACTTGACGTTGACGTGAAGGCGGAAAAGGCGGAGAACAACAACCTAATTCTGGTGGGTGGTCCTGGCACAAACCTACTCACACAGGAAATCAACGAGTTTCTGCCCATCCGCTTCAGCGTGACATCTACAGAACGGGGCTTCCTCTTCGGCGGATTGATCTCTCAGAGGACAGGGAGCGTTTACACAAGTGACTCCATTGGAATCTTGGCGAAGATAGTCAACCCTTGGGAAAGAAACAAGAGAATCATATTGATCGCGGGCAACAAGGCTGTGGGAACGAAGGCTTGCGTGCTAGCGTTAACACGGTTCTGGAAGGAAGCCCTAAAGAACTTCGAAGGTGCGGACAGTTTTGCAACGGTAATTCAAGGCTTCGACTTAGACGGCGACGGGAAGGTGGACGCCATAGAAGTTCTTGAATGAGTTTCTCTGAAGCCCTGTAAGCGAGGATGAAGCAAATTGAAAATAGGCGACGTGGTTGTGACCAAAGTCACCGATGCCAAGGATATGCGGCGTTTCGCAAAAGAGTTAAACATTCGAGGGAAGGGCTTCGTCATCAAGCCCAACTGGAGCAACGCCAACACTTACACGTCGGCTAGGGTGCTCGATTTTCTCTTTGATTGCCTTGAAGGCAAAAAGACTGTCGTTGAGAGTTACACCGCATGGCGAAACCAACTGAACACAGGACCTGAACCCCAAGACGTCATCACGCCAAAGAACGCGAAGAGAAAGTGGAAGTGGATCAAAGAACAAGATACGTGGTTCTTGAGATACAGTGGAATCGAAAAAGTCCTAAAAAAGCATAGTGTGGAATATGTAAACATCACCGAGGAAGTTTGGAATCGCAGAACTGTTGACGATAGGGAAATTCAGAAGATAGTTGCAGAGAGGTTTGGTTCGCTCCAGAATGAGGAAATGCATAGGTTCATGCCAAACAAGGTCTTCGACCTCAAAGGTCAATCCTTGATTAGTCTCAATGTGAGCCGCAAAACACGAGAGATGATGTCGCTCTCAACAAAAAATCTGTTCGGTTTGATCCCGGATCCTGCAAGATACGGCAGGTGGCATGGAGAAAACGACTCATTGCTGCCTCAGAGCATCGTGGACATCAACAAGCTTTATAGAAGCCTATTCGAGCCCTCCTTCTGGATAAACGAAATCGTTGACCGCGGACTTTTCGTCGGGAGCGAGAATTCAGTTCAAGCCGACGCCGTGACCGCCAGCATAGAAGGCATTGAGCCAAAGAAAATAAAGTACGTGCAACAAGCGTCGGATGTATTCGGCGGATATGATGAAACATTCCTCGCCAACGTAGAGGAGAAACTCGAATCTCTATGAAGGCTACAGAGGTCATAAGTGCGCGTGGGCACGAGAACGTTCAATCAACTAACAAGACAACACTTGAAATCACCAAGGAAAACCATCTGACCAGACGCGGAGACTGCATCATTGCTGTGGATGCAACAAAGGGCGCAAAAGACTTGAACCAGAATTTTAAGGCAGTTGCTCGCATACAAGATGCGCGGCTAACAATTAAAATTGAGGTTGATGATGAAGAAGAAACTGTAACAGCATGGGGCAATCCTAGACTGTTGTTTACTCACTCAACAGACTTGGTGGTGAGAAAGAGCGACTACATCTGCGGTCGAACCCTGGCCATACGGACTGACAAGGCTGCCTGTGACCTTTCAAGAAAACTTGTCGAAAAACTTCGAAATCCAGACCAAAAGGTGAAGATAACATTAACAGCCGAAGGCACTACTTGATTCTGGCGTCGACCACAACCTGCCAAGTGAAGGGCGCTGTGCCCCTAACAATTCTTGAATGCAAGATTTCGTCTAGTCTACGCCCGGTTTGTTTCACGGCTTTTGCAACCTTGGTTTTTTCGGTTTCTAAAGGTTCGAGAGAGCTTGTGAACTCGTAATAATGTACAATCCCGCCATTAGGCTTGATGGCCTCGCAAGCCGCGTCAACGTATTCTATCGCTTTCTCAGGTAGATTCATGATGACTCGGTCCGTTGAGCCCTTGAGCCTTTCTGCAACTATTTGCTTAGCCTCGCCTAGAATGGGTGTAACCTTTGTTCCAACTCTGTTCACAGCGATGTTCTTCCTTAGGAGTTGAATGGCTTTGGGGTTTTTATCTACGGCGAAAACGTGCACCTTCTTATACGTTTTTGCGATAAGGATGGAGAAGGGTCCGACTCCAGCAAACATGTCTAGCACAGTCTCGTCTTCTTCTACCAAGGATGCCACTCGATTGTGCTCGTAGGATAGGCGGGGTGAAAAATAAGCCTTTGCCAAATCAACGTGAAAAATGCAGCCGTATTCTCTATGAACCGTTTTGGTCTTGTAAACACCAGCTATTCCTTCAAACTCTCTAACACGGTACTCGCCACCGACTGCACTCGACTTAGCCAGAACAGTGCTCAACCGCTTGTGCGTCGCAAGAATCGCTTTGCCAACAATTGCCTTGTACTCTTCAAGTTCAGGCGGAATCTCAACAACGGCTATGTCGCCCACAAAATCAATGGCGTGCGGCACTCTCGCTAAAAGATGCGGAGGCAACTTGTTGCTCAACAAGTTGCCAAGTTTGGGGGGACGCTCAACGCGCCCAAGAAACTCACGCCTGAGAACCTCGAACTGGGGCAAGTTTACCGTTAACTCTTTTAGGTCAGTTTCCTGCGGTTCTCGAATCAAAGGAATGTAGAGGTAATCTTGCTCCTGCTGCACTCTCAGGTCTGAGTTGAGGAAGCCGATTCTTTTTGCAATTACTATGGCTTCTTCGCCGTAGGTCTTCTCAACCTTGATGCATGATGTCTTCGCCACGTTTTGTCACCAGAAGAGGACTTTGTCTGGTGTTACCTCTATGACGCAGCGAACCCTTGAATCAAACAACGGTATGCCCATGGAGTCTCTTCCTTGCTCATCCAGCTTGATGTATTCTATTCCCTCGGTTTTGTGGGCAACATTGAACAAGCGATTATACTTGTCAATGTGTAGCCGCGTCAACTTAACAAACTGTTTCTCGTCTTCAACGATTTTTCCTTTTCCACGAATTATAACTGCTTCTTCTCCACGGTAAACAGCCACAGCCACGTTTTCCTTTCGCTTTATGTTGCGAACTTTCACGGATTTTCTGTCTGTTTGAACGTGAACCTTTTCATCACTATAAGTGAACCACACTGGCACAACATGTGGCTTGCCTTCGGCATCAATCGTCGCAAGACTGGCCAGCCACTCTCGCTCCATGAAACTTGCAACTTCAGCCAGATTCTTTAGCATAATCACTCGCCACTCTTCAATATATCTTTTTAATTTGTTTAGTCTATTTAAAAGAAGAACGAGGTCAAATGAAAAGGGAGTGGATAGGCTTAAGTCAAACGAAGGTTTCGGTTCAAGACGTTTCAAAAAGTTTCCACACAAAAGAAGGAATGACAATTGACGCTCTACAAAACGTATCTTTCGATGTTTCTGACCAAGAATTTGTGTGTGTAGTCGGTCCAAACGGTTGCGGAAAAACGACGCTGCTCCGCATAATCGCTGGCTTGGATGAACCATCGTCTGGGCGCGTTTTGATCGGCGGAGAAGAAGCCAAAGCTGGAAAAGCTGGATTGATATTTCAAGAATTCTCCCTTTTCCCTTGGCGAACAGTCGTAGACAACATCAAGTTTGGGCTAGAAGCGCGTGGGGTTGAAGAAAGTGAAGGTTTGAAAATCGCTCAAAGATACGTTGACCTAGTCGGTTTGTCTAAATTTGAGCAAGCTTATCCACACGAACTCTCTGAAGGGATGAAGCAGAAGGTTGCCATAGCCCGCGCCTTAGCCACCAATCCGCCTGTCTTGCTTTTGGACGAACCCTTCGCCTTTCTCGACGCTCAAACACGAAACCTCATGCAAGAAGAGTTTCTTCAAACGTGGGAACGGGAAAAGAAAACCGTTATTTTTGTGAGCCACAATGTTGATGAAGCCACATATCTCGCTGACCGCGTGTTGATTCTCACGGCTAGACCTGGCAGGGTTAAGGCTGTTGAGGAAATAGGAATTGGAAGGCCTCGAAGTCGCACTTCACAGTCGTTTGTTAAGAAGAGGGAAGAAGTGCTAAAGCTGGTGCAAGAGGAGGTTAAACCAGCCTAATTTTATAAACTGATTTCTTGACGCCATCGGAAGAGACGCTTCTCGGTTTGAAGAAACATCTCGTTCATTACGAGACCTATCAGACCTATGGTTAGCATGCCAACCAAGACAACGTCGACTCGCAACAATTCGGTGTAATTCCATATCAAACGCCCTATGCCAACCGATTCTCCACCTATTATCTCTGCGGCTATTATGCACATCCACCCCACTCCTAGGCCTATCCTCATGCCAGCGGCAACCTCGGGCAAAGCACTGGGCACAACCACCTTGGACACCGTCGTGGTTTTTTTAGCGCCAAAAGTCTTAGCCACGTCGACAAGCACTGGACTTGTTCTTTTCACCGCGGCAATCGTATTCAATAAGATTGGGAAGAACGCTCCAAGCCATATTATGAAAACGTATCGCGAAAATCCTGTGAGAAGTATAATGGCTAGTGGAATCCATGCTATGGGAGGTATAAACCGTATTGGCTCGAGGATCGACCTCGAAGAGTCGTAGATTAGAGGCTTCAACCCCATAATTAACCCAAGGGGAAATCCAACCAATATTGCTACCACGAAGCCCGCTAAGACACGCAGAAGGCTTGCTCCAGCATGCTCCCACAGAGTATATCCCTGGCTATCTCCCTTCGTGGCAATTTCAACAAAGGCCCTAGCAATGTCTGAAAAACTTGGAAAGTAACGCGAACTAACGAGGTGGGAGGCAAGTTCCCATAGGGCGATGACAATCACAATGAGTGCCAGATTGAGCAAAATCTTTTGGTATTTGAGACGCTTGTTTCTCTGACCCTCACTGACCACCTGCTTCCACTTCCGCCAAGAGTTTCGTGTCAACTGCGTTGTTGATGAAATCGTCGACGTTGGGCACATCTGCAGGCAGTATTTTGTTTTGTTGCATGAGGTAGGTGACAAAAGAAATCATGCTTGCCGTGTTCGGTTGGTGGTCCCATATCATTCTCTTCCAAGATTCCTGAACTATGTCCAGAGTTTTGCCCGTTCTGTTAGCGAAGATGGCCATCGCCTCGTTTGGGTGTTCGGTCACGTATTTCATCGCCTTAAGGTGAATCTTAATTAGTTTCTTTGCTAGGTCGGGTTGCTCTCTGAGCATTCTGCTCGAGACATAGAGAACGCAGCACTGATGATTGGGCAAGATGTCGTGAGAGGTGTAAACAACTTGGCCTAAACCCTTTATCACTGCTTCAGCAGCGAAGGGTTCCCATGCAATGTAGGCGTCGATCTCCCCCCTTTCAAAGGCTAAAGGCAGCAATGAAGGGCCACCATATGCGACGTGAACTGTGTTTATGTTTAGTTGTTCCTCAACCATGTAGAGCAGTGAGTCTTGAATGGTTCCAATTCCAGGTGTTCCAACCCTTTTTCCGTTGAGCAGCGTCATGCTAACGCCGTAATTAGCGACTATTGCTGAACCCTCTAGGTTTGCTGAAGCCACAATAACGAAGTCTGTTCCCTTGGATTTTGACATGAGTGCTGGAACCACGCCTACATAACCTGCGTCTAGGTCGCCTGCGGCAAAGGCCAACATTTCTGTTGGACCATTAACGTATTCCATTCGCACGGGTCTGATGCCTTCTTCAACATAGTAGCCTTCGTAGTAGGCTACGTAAAACGCGATTTGATGAATGTCAGCCACTAGGTGTCCGATGCGCACGGGTGTCAAGTAGGCTGCATCATAGCCAACTTTATAACCTAGGTAATAACCCAGACCAAAGAAAACAAACGATGAAACTATGACCCCCACCAACAGAATAGCAAACGATTTTCTGCGTCGGCTTCCAAGCATAGGAAACACCACGTGAGTCGAATCATTTAATGGTTTGTGGTCATGAAATAACTGCTCATGGAGTTCTATTAACCTTTTTGACACGTTTTAGTTTCAAAACGGTGCACTTTTCCAAACAGTGTGTAGCAAACCAACACGCATATCAGAATTTATAATCTTGACTTTATGAAGTAGGGGAGAAGGCGCTTCGAATTGGAATTGAAGGACATAATGGTACAGAGCGTGGTCACGGTTGAATCAGACCAGTCGGTGAAAGAGGCAGCCAAACGCATGAACCTCTACGGAATCGGATGCTTAATAGTGATCAGCAAGGGCAAGGTTTCTGGAATCTTGACCGAACGAGACATTCTGAGCAAGGTTGTGGAAACCTCAAAGAACGCTGGAAAAACCAAGGTCAGCGAAATCATGTCCTCGAAGCTTGTCGTGGGCTCTCCCGACATGGACGTTGTCGATGCAGCCCGAATGATGCTTCAGAAAAAGATTAAGAAACTGCCAGTTGTGGTCGACGGTAAGCTTGTTGGGTTGGTGACCTTCACCGACATTGTTCGCACGGTGCGCATGGAACCAGAGATGCTGAACGCCATAAAAGACTTAACAAAGAGCGGATGGTTGCCTCCAAAGAGCATGAAAAACATCATCGAATTCTACATAGCCTAAAATTTTTTCACTCTTACTTTCCCCTTTCAACGTTATCTTTCAAATGAGTGCTCTTTCTGAAAAGATTTTGTGGCGGGCCCGGCGGGAATTGAACCCGTGACCTACGGATTAAGAGTCCGCCGCTCTGCCTTGCTGAGCTACGGGCCCTTCGCATACTAGCCTATACTGCACATTTTAAATGAGTTTATTAAGCTTAGTCCTTTGAAGATTACCGTCGAGGAAGTGAAGTCGCTTTGGGTGAACTGGTGTTCGTTGGCTTGGGCTTATACAGCGAGAGAGACATGTCGCTTCAGGGTGTGGAAGAAACAAGAACGGCTGAAACCGTGTTTGCAGAGTTGTACACCAGCCTCATGCCAGAGCTTGACGCTGCCAAGCTAGAGAAACTCGTTGAAAAAAGAATATCATCCGTTTCTAGGCAAGACCTTGAGGATGACTGTGGAAAGAAGATTTTGAAAGCTGCAGAGAAAGGCAAGACTGTTCTGCTGGTTCCAGGCGACCCACTAATCGCCACTACTCATGTTGAACTGCGTGTTCGTGCAGAGAGGCAGCGAATCAAAACTCGGGTTGTGCACGGGGCTTCTATTGTTTCCGCTGTCATGGGGTTGTCGGGTTTGCAGAACTACAAGTTCGGTCGAAGCGTAACTATACCTTTTCCAAGTCAGGGTGTTGCCGCTGAAACCCCTTACAATGTTGTTGGAGAAAACAAGAAGCGGGGGCTGCATACACTCTGTTTCCTAGACATAAAGGCAGAGGAGAGGCGGTACATGACCATCGAGGAAGGATTGCAGGCGCTCCTCAGCGTGGAGAAGCAAAAGCGGAAGCGAGTTATCAAATCAGACACAGTAGCGATAGGCATAGCAAGAGCAGGTTCAAATGAACCAGTTGTCAAAGCGCACAGCGTCAACGAACTGTTAAAATTCGATTTTGGCGCTCCTCCCCACTCGCTTGTTTTTCCTGGGAGTCTCCATTTTATGGAGGCAGAGGCGCTCTTAACATTGGCTAAGGCGCCTGAAAGTGTCAAAGAGATGGTGAAATGACGCTCAACAAACTCGCAACCAAGTATATTCAAAGCAGTGAAACAGTGCTGGCTGAAATCAAATTGGCTCAAGACGTGGTGGTTATTGACGAAGAAAAAATAAAGGGCATCATTGAAAGCGCCAAGCATTATTTAAACGACGCCAAATACTATCAGGAGAGAAACAAACTGGAGACAAGTTTGGCGTCTGTCGCTTACTGTGAGGGACTGCTTGAAGCTCTGCGCCTTCTAGGAGTTGTGGAATTCACGTGGCCAAGAGAGAAGGAAAATGAAGAAGAGAGGTAAAATTGTTCTCGCCTCCGGCACCTTCGACCTGCTACACTTGGGTCACGTCAAATATTTGGAAGAGGCGAAGAAAGCGGGTGGCAAAAACGCTAAACTCGTAGTTATTGTTGCTAGAGACAAAACGGTTGAGATGAGAAAGGGAAGAAAACCCGTGATGCCCGAAGACCATCGAAGAGCATTAGTTGAATCGCTCAAGGTAGTGGACGAGGCCATGCTGGGCTACGAAGACTTTGACATAGGTCAGGTGATTGAGGAAATAAAACCCGACGTAATCGCTGTGGGTCACGACCAAGACAACATAGAAAGCCAAGTGCGCAGAGCCGTGGCACAAAAGGGACTCAACGTTGAAGTTGTGAAAATTGGAAGGTTTGGGAAGCCAGAGTTGAATAGTTCACTGAAAATTAAGGAGAAAGTCACAGAACTCTACAAAAGATAGGGCAAAGAGGGGCCTTCTTTTTCGTATGGTAGTTGGTGTGTTAAGTGGGCTACAATGTGTTTATGTGTGTGCGCACTTGTGACCTAGCCCCTCTATTAGGATCCAAATAGGTTTAGGTTGCGTTGTGGTTTGACTGTTGACTGTTACGTTCTTTTTTCATAGACCCTATGAGATAACTTCATGTTGGAAATATCAGTGGGATAGTTACTTGAAACCCAATGAGGGCTGGAGATGTTTCCACGATGCTCCCGCAACTTCCCTTTTTTCCTTGGCACCAGCTACCAAGGTTTAAATTTCGACTATTCAATAATAGGAACCATTCAGATTATGGATTGAGAGATAGCTTATGGCTAAATTCGACTCGATAGAAGAAAAGCAGGTTTATCGGTTGGGATTCTGGGCAGCCACTATTACAACTCTTTTAGTCGCGGTCGCTGGCATCACAGCCACCGCCTCAATTCAGCCCTTTGCAACGATTGTCGGATTCCTTCTGACTTCGTCATTTATTGTAGTTATGGCATGTATTCATTGTTACGCGTCTAATGAGCGGAAAGTTTTCAGTCTTGTTGGGCTTTCATTTGCCATTGTTTATGCAACCTTGATTAGCGTCAATTACTTTATACAATTGACTTTTGTTCGTCAGAGTAGTTTTGATGTGGAGATATTTGCGATGGACAACCCGCAGTCCATGATGTGGGTGATTGAAGTTTTGGGCTACTTCTTTATGGGGCTTGCCACGCTCTTCGCTGCTCCAGTTTTTGGATCAGGAGGAATTGAGAGAATTGTCAAAGGGCTCTTCGTTACAAACGGTATTCTGGGTATACTAACGCCGATAGGTTACGGGTTGAGTTTGCCTATTGAAATCTTGCTTGGCGGTCTAATAGTATGGGATATTGTGATGCCTCTTTCAACTGCCTCACTCGCAGTATTGTTCAGGCGAGCTCAGAGAACTAAAAGATAAAGTCGGGGGGGAATTTGAACCCTCAGAGAGCTGGCGACGTCTCCCGCAAATCCTTTTTTTCCGTTGCTTTTATGTATGAATCTTTATTTCTGGAGTTAGTTGTTCTTCAGACTTTTTGTTCCTTCAATTTAATAGCGAGTGTCCTTGCATACTCTTTTGTCCGCTCGATTTCGCCTTCTTTAAGCGGTCCCTTCATTTCAAACACAAGGGCTTTCAGAACGGGCAGCAGTTGGTTCATCTTCTTGTCTCTGAGCTTTTCAGCAATCTTTTCGGCTGCACTGCCTTGTTCCTTCTCAATGTTCTCAGGATTTTCAGTGTCGAAGGCTGTGAAAGGCTTGTTCATCCATTCCTCACTCTTCACCTTGCCTAAGAAACCTCTGATTGTAAAGCTCATTGTGCCAAATCGGGTTGGAGAACCGAGAACAAGAAAATTGTAGTCCTTTGCGCTTAACTTTTTTAGGTCTTTCACGTCGAAGAGGTCAATTTCTATTCCAGACTCTTTCAGTGTCTCTGCAATGGTTTCTGCGATTTTCTTGGTGTTTCCATAGGAGGTGTCATAAACAACTATGCCCTTCATTTTCAGACCCTGCGCTTGAAGGCTATTGTTTTTCTTCTCTTAAAACCTATTCCTCCAACCTGCGGTCCGTCATTGGTCAATGTGTCCAAAAAAGAGGGAAATTGCAGGAGACAAACATCTTTACCATGCTTGGATAAACCCCCGTCGTTTTTTCCATAGGTGGTGCGGGGGACTTGAACCCACGGAGGCCTGCGCCAGAGGATCAATCCACCGTTAGGTCACAGCACGTTGGGAGGGTTTAAATTTTCAGCTTGCGTGATAGCGTAGTAAAGCCAGAGGGGCACAATCATTGGAAAAACCTAAACAGACGACCGAAGCGAGCCGCAAGGCTGAACTCAAAGTAATAAAAGCAATGCTTAGAGAAAAAGACGTAGTCGTTTCTTCACCTGAAGACGTTGAAGAACTCGCTTCGCGAGGCTACGGCACCCCAGAAGACAAAAACCTCTTTTTGACCCTCTGCGAAGCATTGTTTCTGATGAGCAAAGGGGTAATGGAAGTTGAGGCTCAGACCCGAAAAACCCGGAAGAAAATTGATTTTCAACAACTGCTCAGTCAATATCAGACTTTAGATGAGAACGCATGGGCTAAATACCTGATTTATCGAGACCTACGCAGTAGGGGTTACGTTGCTAGGGAAGGCTTCGGCTTGGGCATGGACTTTCGCGTCTACGAACGCGGTGAATACGGCGCAGCAGCAGCCACATACTTGGTCTTCGGCATTCAGGAGGGGCAACCAGTGACTCTGGAAGAATTGACTCGAACACTCAAATACGTGCACAGCCTGAAGAAGCACCTGGTGCTCGCAGTATTGAACAGAAGAGGAGAAGTGGTTTACTACTCACTCTCAAAACTCACCCTGAAGTGAAAAAGAAGCAACTAGTTAGAGGAAACATAAATGTCAGCTTTCAAAACTGTGCGTGGAATGAGAGACTTTCTTCCAAAAGACGCCGAGAAAATGCGACACGTGGAACTGACGGCACGGGAACTGGCTCGTCTGTACGGTTACGAAGAAATCATCACGCCGGTTGTAGAATCGCACGATCTCTTGGCGGCAAAGGCTGGCGAAGAAATCCGGCTACGCATGTACGCCTTCAACGATATGGGCGGTCGAAAGGTCGCCTTGAGACCAGAGTTCACCGCCTCTATTGCTCGGTTGGTGGCGACAAAACTGAGAACAGCGCCCAAGCCACTCAGACTCTTCTGCGTAGGTAGCCTCTACCGCTATGACGAGCCTCAGTATGCACGTTTTAGAGAGTTCTGGCAAGCCGACTACGAAATAATGGGCTCAGACAAGCCAGAGGCAGACGCAGAAATCCTAACTCTCACAAACGACTTGCTCCGGAGACTCGGAATCCGCAACCAGTACCTAAAAATTGGGCACATGGGAATACTGCGAGGAATACTGAGCCAAGAGGGAATGAACGAAGACCAACAAAGTCAGGTGATGCAACTACTAGACAAGAAAAGATGGGAAGAAGCCCTCGCACTAATCCAAAGGTCTGGCATTTCGCAACAGTGTCTGACAACGCTAAAGAATGTTTTCGAAATAAAAGGAAAAGAACCCACCCAGGTCATCAAAAAGATTATTGAAGCAGTCAAAAAATACGAGAAAGCCGTGGCTGCCGCAGAAAACCTACAAGAGATTCTTGAGCTAACAATTCAAAGCAACGTCAAGTGTGAAATGTTTATTGAAGCGGGATTCGCTCGAGGTTTAGAATACTACACGGGTATGATCGTCGAAGCCTACGTTCCAGAACTAGACTTCGCCCTTGAGGGTGGAGGACGCTATGACCGACTCATCGAACTCTTTGGAGGAGAACCAACCCCAGCTGTGGGCGTTGCCGCTGGAATAGACAGCATAATCTTAGCCATGAAAAAGCAAAGGGCTGCAGTGAAAACCTCAAGAGAAAAACGGGTTCTGTTGATACCCGTCAACCCAGAGATGAAGTCGAAGGTGTTTGAGGTTTCGTCTAAGCTAAGAGAGGCTGGGGTTTCAATAGAAATGGAAGTAATGGGACGCAGCGTCTCAAAGGCTTTATCAGACGCCGACCGCAGAGGCTTCACTCACGCCGTCTTGATAGGACCAGAAGAGGCTAGAGAAGACAAAGTTGTTCTGAGAGACATGAAAAAACGGGAACAAAAAACCGTGAAGACCAAAAGTCTAGTCAAGGGGATTCGGGTCTAAGAGCAATAAGCTCAGAAGATGCTAGTTTCTGGCATGTAGAATTCTTTTTAATCCAAAGACTGCAAATGTCACCAAAAAGAACAAACCAAACACGAATGTTATGGTTTCGATCAGATTAAAAACCTCGTAACCCAACACGAGTGTTGGAGTTTGGATCATGTTAAGAGCCTGAAAACTGCTTGAAAAATATTGGGCGCCAAGTTCGTAGCTGTAGAAATAATAGTTGAAAAACCAGTGTAGAAGTATTGGCGCTTGAACCCCGTAGGCTAAGTAGACGACTCCAAACACAAACCCCTGAAGGGATGTCGACGTGATTTTTCCAATCTCCCAACCAATGCCTGAAACGAGATGAGCTGCTCCAAAAATGAGTGAAGTGAGTGTGAGCATAATCCATTCGCCCCTGCTGATTCCACCGCTTATGCCATTGGCTGCCACATTTTTCATTCCCACTATACTCTTCGCCTTGTCGGGGTAGAGAAATGAAGCCAGAAAGAGTTCGAAGCGTTGCCTAAAAGACACGACGCCTTCGCTTTTCCAGCTTTGGATTAGGAAGAATTGAGCTAGTAGAAAAGCTCCGATTGGAATTATTCGGAAGCCAATTTCTTCAATTACGGAAGCATAACTTAAGTTTAGGTAGAGAGCAAAGGGGTCTTGTTCAAATATTTCTCCCGTCGGCACTCCGAACAAGTTTTGTAAGTCTATTATTAGAAAAACCGCAGCGTACAGCATGCTCGCAATGACAGGCATAACAAACAGCCAGTTGCCGAAGAGTTTGCTAAAGGGTTGTGAGAAAGCCTTGGAGATAACATGATAGAGACTTTCCTTCAGTCTCCAAGCGACCAAAAAACAGAGCACAAAGATGCCCCAGAGAAGCAAGAAGAGTGTGCCCGTATTCAACGCAAACGGAGAATAAAACCCAAAGAGGAGAAAAAGTAGTATGGGCGGTTGCACAGGGGTTTGACTGAAGTTTGACCCAGCTGGCGTTAAGAAAAACAGGGCTGGTCCCAAGAGCATAGCCAAGAAGTAGGAGACAACCAAAAAGAAAACCACAACAGATAGAGCCACTATGACAAGCTTTTGTATCTTGTTCACTTGATTAAGCCTCACAACAGCATCATTTCTTTAATAATCTTGCTTTTCCAAGTTCATTAAGTGTTTGAGGGCTGATGCACGCGGGCGGGGCGAGATTTGAACTCGCGACCACAGGCTTAGGGGGCCTGCGCCCTGTCCTGACTAGGCTACCCGCCCCCTCTTGGGTGTCATCTAACACATTGCTTAACGAGTTTATGTTATAACCATATTGCTCAAGCCGCTACCAAACGAACATGGGCGCCTCGTCTGATTTGTGGCACAGCAAAAACTCTGTGTGGCACCACAACTGAAGCTGTTACGCTTACATCGTCTCTATAGTTTTGGGACCCAACGGAATTTTTGGGTCACTCAGACTCTGCTGATACGAAGACAACTGTTTGGCGCCTTTCTCGAAACAAGCAATGCTTAAGTTGAGCCTGACGCTTTCTTGAATTGCAAATCAGCGGGGGTACCCGAGCCAGGTCTAAGTAGCGGTCGTGTGGGCAACCCTAAGACAAGGGGGAGGACTTAAGATCCTCTGGCGTAGGCCTCCGTGGGTTCAAGTCCCACCCCCCGCACCACTATGGAAAATTTGCCGGGGGGTTCGGCGTGGCGATGTTGATCCACTGACAATGTTGACCTTGCCAAAGGCTTCAATATTTTTGCTTCCTGAAGATTTTATCGCCGTTGAAGTCGCAGACGTATTCAAACCCTGCCTCGATTAGGATACAGGCGTCAGCTTCGGTTTTCGCTACCTTGGATACGTAATCTTGCTGGTCTTTGAACAATTCCTCGTGAGATGGATGTATTTCAGCGTATTCTTGATGTTCTTGTGGCCAAGGATGCTCATGACATGGAACGGATCTCTGGTTCGGTGGTATTCCATCGTTCCCTTCCAATGGCGAAGCGTATGGAATGTTATCTGCATCAGCCTTTGATTCTTCAGTTTGCATGCCAAGCGTTTTCGTTGTTGGGTAAAGTTGTCACGATGATGGTCGAGCGGTTGCTGAGGCGTAGAGAACACTCGGTCTCCGTAGATGCGTGGCAGGGCTTCAAACATGGCGGCCAGCTTTGGGCTGATGTGGAATATTCGAGGGTTGCTGTTCTTTTCTGGAGTGATTCTCACTACTTTGCTAACGGTGTCAGCTTCGTTCCATGTAAGGCGCCATGCTTCGCCTGAGCGTATGCCCGTTTCTTTAAGCAATTGAAGGAACGTTCCCATACGTTTGCTGCAGCCAGCGATTAATTGATCTACCTCGGTTTCGGTTGGTATGAAAGGCATTTTGTCCATGCGTGTGTATCTTGGCGGTTTCCATTCTCCTCCAGCCATTTCAAGGAAAGACGAGTAGGCGTCGACCGCGTTGGCTTTTCTTCCTACGGATCAGTTTTGCTTGGCGATGGCATCTTTGATTGATTCGGGGTCGTATAGGTTGGCTCCGCGTTTCACAAGTATTTTGAGCAGTCTGGATCTTCCGAGGATGGTTGTTTCGCTGTATCCTTCTTTCTTTAGCCACCAGGTGTACTCGACGATTTTGCTTTTCATGTCTTCTGATGTTTTCGCTGTGGCTCCCGCTGCCTTCTCCTGGATTCGGGTTT
>Ga0315308_1000557_pt1 | contig 20936 bp, 23 predicted proteins | sample TDP3_MG_FD_203078 | JGI IMG/M metagenome (GOLD analysis project Ga0315308, IMG submission 203078) | Freshwater sediment microbial communities from Lake Towuti, South Sulawesi, Indonesia - TDP3 | ecosystem: Environmental > Aquatic > Freshwater > Lake > Sediment | place: Indonesia: South Sulawesi... | reverse complement strand
CTGGAAGGAGAGCCTTGTTATCGTCACAGAGGACGACCCACAACCCGGATGGGATCATATTGATACCCAACGGATGTTTGCTGTTTTGATCGGGCCGTATGTCAAAAGAGGATACATGAGCCCGAGGCGCTACAGCTTTCCCAGCGTGCTCAAGACCATAGAGATGATCTTAGGGATCACTTCACTGAGCCTGAACGATGCCAATACCCTGATCATGTCAGACTGCTTCACCTCTAATCCTGACTTTTCAGCCTTCAACTCGCTCCCTGTTCCTAGGGAATATTGGGCGGAAAGCATGCTCAAGATCAAATCCCTTGAAAAGAAATGGTGCAGGGATCGTGATAGGCTGTTCCCTGAACCCCACCCTTTGTGCACAGGGCATAAGTTTCCTTCTCCAAGATACGAGGACGACTGAAAGCAGACGTAAGGCCCCTTTTTTATGATATACTGGTGACATGGAAGAACGGGAACATCTTGAGGTCTTCTTCTTTGTGTCGCTCCTAATCCATTTTCTTGGCCTCGTGGCCATTAGGCATGCATTCCCAACCCAGGGGGTTGAGATGGCAAAGGAGCAGATTATTGAACTGGTCAATCTGAAAGACATCCAGCTTCCATTCGCTCTTGATAAGCAGGTTGTTGAGCTTCCAAAGCCTGATAAGCAGGAGGAGCCCGCTCGGACGCGTTTCCTTGACGATTACTCAAGAAGGGTGGCAGAGGAGACACGAAGCAGGCATAAGGGATGGAGGGGAATGCCGTATCTTGAGAAGCCGGCTGGCGGCGGCGCCAAAAAAGGGGAGGAAATCGCCAAGCTTAACGCAAACGATACCTTTCTCCAGAGGATCCTTTCCGGCAAAGGGGAGGGCGGGCAAACGCCCGGGGCAGGCCGGGAGAAAAACCTTCTCCCATCCTACAGCCAACTGAAGGGGTTTGGACCGCCGGGCGAGTCACAGTTCCTCCCGGATGTCAAAGAAGGCGAGATCACGCTCCTCAACACCAAGAGCTTCACCTATGCAAGCTTTGTCAGAAGGGTCGCCTACAGGATATTCGACCATTTCATCCTCAACATAAGGAACACCCCCTTCAAGCCGGAAGACATCACAAGGATCAACGGCTTCGCCTATGTAGAGGCCGTGATGGACACGAAAGGAAACCTCGTTGAGATTAAACTTCGCCAGTCCTCAGGCTCGGAGAAATGGGACACCCTTGCGCGTGATTCATGCAAGGCAGGCGCCTGGGACGGCAACCCTCCAAAGGGGGCAGAGTCCTCGGACGGTTATATCCATTTCATCTTCGCACCATCTACCGATCTCCTCGTAGTAGGGCTTGAGGATTAGTTTGACAAAGACCTTTGACATCGCACTCCTAATACCCAGCATCTCCAAAAAGATCCCCTTAGTGGAAGGATTCCTTAACCAGCTAAAAAAGGAATATCCTCATCCGATATTGCAGTCCGCCGACCTGTTCTGCTGGTCTTCCAGCGATTCCCTTGGGATTATAATTTCTTTTGATTTCTCACTTTTTCTTCCCAATTACTTCAAAGTTATCGCAGCCTGGGCTGAAAAAGCCGGGGCCAATATCTATGAACTCATGAACCTTAATGAAAAAGAGAGACAGGCATTCAAAGACAAATTCATCCTCACATCTGACAACAAGTACTTCGGAGAATATGATATTGCCTTTGTTCTCAAGGCCATCATTAAGAGGATAGATGCCACCCTGGGAAGAAAACACACGCGCTATGATGCATCCATCAAGGTCGCCTTCAAAACAGAGAAGCAATTCGTCTACGAATACGCCAAAAACATCTCAAAGGGCGGAATCTTTGTGGCAACTGACAAACCCCTTCCTCTCAGGACAAAAGTGGAGCTTGTCCTTCATCTTCCTAATTCCCCGGCGCAGGTGAAGATCATAGGCGAGGTCGTTCATATCGTCAGCACGGAGCAGGCCAAGCTCATGGATGCTGACAAATGGCCCGGTATGGGGATCCAATTTTCAGAATTTGAGGAGGGCGGAGAAAAGGCTCTGATGGACTATCTCAAGACCCTTTCATAAATAGGGACAGCGCCCATTTATTATTTATTTGTTTTTCTGCCACTTTAGGATAAGCTCTCTGGCAGCCTTCACCTCATCACAAGACAGAAAATGTCCTTCCTATGAAGGGTTTATGACCATCCGTTTCGCTGGATGTACTCTTGGCAACTGGGTAAATCAGCCAATTTGCTTTATGCTGCCTTAGGAGAGACCTCATATCTCACGGGCAATAGCTTCTTGAGGTCAAGATGCCTGGAGGTATAGAGAAATTTATTTTTTTCTCCTTCCTCTTTCAATAGACTCCTTTATCTCCTTTATGCCCATTCTGCCAAGCCATCTCTCTCTTTCCTTGGTATAATCGCCTTTCCCCGTGTCAAACTGTTGGAGAAATCGCACCAAATCTATCGGCCCAAGGGCTTGCGCTAAGGCATCCATCCCTGCCTTTCTGATTTTGTCGAGACTCAATGCTTTACTTTTCATTTTCAATCACCTCTGCCAACCATCTAAGGGGATTTGCTATCCTTACATAAATTACCATATCCCCTCTCGACACTTTTTTCAATAACCTTTCATCAGTCGTAAGTAAGACATCAGCCCTGCCTTTCTCAGCGCAGGCGATGTGTAATGCATCAATGGGTTTAACCCCCAGATCGAGTATCTCTATCGCCCGCCTTTCTATTTCTTCATCAATAAGGACCTTAAATGTGGTTATTGCAGGACCTTAAATGTGGTTATTGCAGCCAAAACAGAGGTTTTCTGCCTCCGATCATTATCAGGGATATGTGAGATCTCAAAATCTACGACTTCGCTTCCTATCAGCTGCCATTCCCGGCGCTGACAGCGAGTAAGGATTGTCAGGACTGCTTCTGACTCAAGCCTGATCGTATCCTGTGTTTGGTCATCGAAAGGACGATTCAAACAACACACATCGAGGTAGATTTTTATCGATCTGTCTTTTATTTTGTCCACCGTAGTATATATCTTTACCCTTCAGTTATTTATTTCGTGGTTTTTCTCTTAACAGAGTGACAAAGGGGACGTTTTCCTCATGGAATAATTCAACCAACCCTTCCTTTTCTTCAGTGCTCAATTTCTGAAGCGTTTGCTTTGCCAATTCTATATCTTTAGCATGAGGTGTTTTCTCTTCTGTCCATAACGAATAACCACAAATTGGACATGTAATGTCAATGTAAATACTACTTTGGATTGAAACGAGCATATTCTCATAACCACAATATGGGCACCGATCCGTCCACTGGTGTGAACTCATAATTTCACCTCCTTGTTAACTTTTTTCTTCTAACACATGCACTTCCTTTAAGAATTTTTTAGGAAGATTGTCTATAAATTGTTTAACTGCATGCTCTTCTTTATTAAATCTCACTTTGCGCAACCAGCCTTCATTGTCAAAATATTCTTCAACATGGGCAAAATCAAATTGTGCATGAACATTAGGACATACAACAAGCAGGTTTTTTAAGTGATGGCCCAACTCAGGTTTTATATGGTGTATCTCAAAATATGGTTTACCAGTTCTCATTGTAAAACTAAAATCAGTAAGTTGACACTTGCCTTTATAAATTTCAGTCAAGATATTCCTGATAGGGGCAGGAACATTCTCTTTTCTTAATGTCCTCTGCTCTTTCCGACGATTCCGCAGTTCCATTTTTATCTGAGAAAGTCTTAAGAATTCTCTACCTAACACCTCTTTTTTGTCCACGTTTGTTAGTGAAGAAATCAAACAAATATTATTATCTACTTCTCCATCACTCTTGGATATGTCCAATTTCAATTGGTATTTATTGATCAAGGATCTAAACCTCCCCTCCATTGATATTCTATATTTATTATCACCTGCAAACTGGATAACAATTTCATCACCTTCTTTTGTGCGATTTCTCCCATAAAATTCCCTCATCCCGCCAATCCTGCATTCCCGGCTATTGCTTTCATAAGGAGTAAAATTTTTCTCAACAGGGTTTTTGAGGTCATCAAAGAAAACCTGTATCTTCATCTTTTTCTTGGGAAATTTATCAACAAGAGAGACAGGAATAGCTAACAACCCTTTGTTAATTCTGCTTTGTGTCAACTTAATGGTTACATAACCATAATAGATTGGGCTCTCATTCTCAACTACTTTCATTTCAACCTCCGCCTTATAATTTTTTCGACAAGCCTTCCATTTTCAAATATCTCTATTAAACGACTTGGCATTTTTTACTTCACTATTTTATGATCTTGAGCTTTGGGAGTCCATCTCAAAATAAGCTCACGGGCGGCCTTCACCTCATCCACCCGAGAGACCTTGGTTTTATGGGGCGCAGAGTGGATGATGTCGGGATTCTCCTGGGCTTCTTTCGCAATCGCAATCATCGCCTCAATAAACTCATCCAGGGTTTCCTTGCTTTCTGTCTCTGTTGGCTCAATCATCAATGCCCCCTGCACCACCAACGGGAAATATATCGTCGGCGGATGGAAACCGTAGTCCATGAGCCTCTTTGCCATGTCCAGCGTGGTCACTCCCTTTTCCTTCTGCTTGTTGTCGCTGAACACGCACTCATGGAGACACGGGGAATCATAGGGCAGATCAAAATACGGAATGAGCCGCTCCCTCAGATAGCGGGCATTGAGGACCGCGCACTCGCTTGCCCGCTTAAGCCCCGCAGCACCCATGCTCAGGATGTAGGCATAAGCCCTTACCATCACGCCAAAGTTCCCATAGAACGCCTTGACCTTGCCTATGGAGTCAGGGAGTTTATAGTCCAATGCATATTTTGTCCCTTTTTTAACAACGAGGGGGACAGGGAGAAACCTTCTCAAATGTTTTTTCACGGCCACCGGGCCCGAGCCTGGCCCCCCTCCGCCGTGCGGTGTTGAGAATGTCTTGTGGAGGTTGAACTGGAGGACATCCACACCCATGTCGCCAGGCCTTGCAATGCCCATCAGGGCGTTCATGTTGGCCCCATCGCAATAGACAAGGCCCCCTTTGGAATGGACAACCTCCGCAACCTCCTTGATGTTCGTCTCAAAAAGCCCAAGTGTATTCGGGTTCGTAAGCATGAGACCTGCAACATCGTCTGTCATTGCCTGCGAGACGGCATCCGGGGCAAGGACCCCCTTTTCGGTTGTCTTTACCTGAATGACCTGATACCCGCATAGATGGGAGCTGGCAGGATTTGTTCCATGGGCTGTGTCAGGGATGAGGACCGCTGAGCGGGGATTTCCCTTCTTCTCATGATAGGCCCTGATGACCTTCATGCCGGTGAACTCCCCCTGGGCTCCGGCAGCGGGCTGAAGGGAGACAGCGTCCAATCCTCCAATCTCGGCAAGGAACTGCGAAAGCTCAAACATCAGCCTGATGACCCCCTGGGAAAGTTCCTCCGGCTGGAAGGGGTGCGATAGGGCAAAACCCTTGAGTCTCGCTGCCTCTTCGTTGATCTTCGGATTATATTTCATCGTGCAAGAGCCCAATGGATAGAAACCCGTGTCAACGCCGTAGTTCCACTGGGAGAGCCTGGTAAAATGCCTGACAACATCCGGCTCGCTTGCCTCGGGAAAACCCTTGATGTCCTGGCGGAGAAGCCCTTCAGGGATTACATCCTGGGGTTTCGTTCTGAGTTTTTCTTCAGGCAGAGAATACCCCTTCCTTCCGGCCCTGGACCTCTCAAAGATCAGGGGCTCATCCATGACGAGTCCTTTGAGCCCTAAAAGAATTAATGGTCATCATCGGAGTGCTTTGCATAATGCCTCTATATCCTCAGGGGTGTTTTTCTCTGTGACAGAGATTAGTAGGCAATCCTTCAGCTCCGGATAATATCGTCTCAGCGGAAGACCGGCTATGATTTTTTTCTTAAGGAGTGCGGAGACAAGCTTCTCCGGGGAGCGCTTCATCCTCACAACGATCTCGTTGAATACCGGCGCATTGAATGGAAACGAAAGGCCAGGAATTCTTTTGAGCTTTTTCTTTAGAAGCTCTGTCCTGTCCAGGATGATCTCAGAAAGCCGCCGCAGGCCCTGTCTTCCCATTAAACTCAAATAGACAGCGCTCCGCAGGGCAACAAGGCCCTCATTTGTGCAGATGTTGGAGGTGGCTTTTTCCCTCCTTATGTGCTGCTCCCGCGTTGCAAGGGTGAGGCAGAAGGCCCTTTTCCCATCCTTGTCAACAGTCTGCCCAACGATCCTCCCGGGCATCTGCCTGACATGGGCATCGCGTGTTGCAAAAAGACCAAGGCCGGGTCCGCCGAATGAGGGAGGATTCCCAAGGGGTTGGCCCTCCCCAACAACAATATCAGCGCCGAAGGAGCCCGGGGGGCGTAGAAGACCGAGGGAGATTGGCTCTGCAACCGCCACAATAAACAGGGTTCCCGCCCTATGGATGATTGTTTCTGCTTCGCCAAGATTCTCAATGAGGCCGAAGAAATTCGGGTCCTGGATAACAACGCACGCTGTAGTGCCGTCCGCAAGCCTGCCCAGGGATAAAAGATCCGTAAGCCCTCCCTTTGTAAGACCAGTCTCCTCTATTTCCATCTGTCCATGACAGTAAGTTTTAATAACCGACCTGTATTCGGGGTGAAGTGCCCTGGACAGGAGCGCCTTTGGCCTCCTTGTGATCCTGCCGGCCATGAGCACAGCCTCTGCAGCAGCAGAAGCGCCGTCATACATGGATGCATTGGCAACATCCATCTCAAGTAGCTGGCAAACAAGGGTCTGATATTCAAATATGGCCTGGAGCACACCCTGGGAGACCTCTGGCTGATAAGGGGTGTATGAAGTCAGGAATTCGGAGCGGGAAGAGATGGCATCAACCGCTGCAGGGATAAAATGATCGTAGCATCCAGCGCCGAGAAATGAGATGAACGAGCCAGAATGAGCTGTGCTGCCGGACAGAGCCGAGAGATGCAAGAGAAGCTCCTGTTCACTCAGGCAAGGAGGAAGCCTGAGCGGTGTCTCTTTCCTCAGATGCGAAGGGATATGGGAGAAAAGGTCGGAAAGCGATCCTGCGCCAACAGCCCCCAGCATCTCCCTGATGTCGTCTTCCGTATGGGGAAGAAATCTCATGTGTTTTTATCAATAAATACAGCCACAAATTAAATGGGCGCTGTCCCTATTTTTCTTCTGAGACATATTTACGGTAGGCATCCACTGCGAAGAGGTCATTGAGCTCGGGCGGGTCCATTATCTCAACAATGATCATCCAGCCCTCGCCATAAGGGTCTTTATTGACCTTCTCAGGCGCCTTCACGAGTGATTCGTTGATCTCCAAAACCTTGCCGCTGACAGGAGAATAAAGGTCCGAGACTGCCTTTACTGACTCAACAACGCCAAAGGGTTCCATCTTTTTAACAAATGCACCGGGCTTGGGAAGCTCAACATAGACCACATCCCCGAGCTGGTGCTGGGCGTAGTCAGTGATCCCAACCCTCCCCTTGTTCCCTTCAACCTTGATCCATTCGTGTTCCTTTGTGTATTTAAGCTCTTCTGGAAATGTCATTTCTACCTCCCCTTTTACCCCTCACCTTTAGCAGTAAGAGGAAATGTCATTTCTTCCTCCTCTTAACATGGCTCGGATGGAAGGGCCTGGGGACAATCCTGGCCTTCAGGATCCTTCCCCTGACCTCTACCCCAAGCTCCCCCCCTCCTGACAATGCCTGCGTATCCACATATCCCATCCCGATACCTTTCCTGAGCGAGGGTGAGAATGTCCCGCTTGTGACAGCACCAACGGGCTTCTCGCCCAGAAACAACCTGTAACCCTGCCTCGGAACCCCAGGCTCCAGAAACTCAAACCCTTTGAGTATCCTTTTCACTCCCTTCTTCTTCTCCTCGTTTAAAGGCCCGCTTCCGATGAATTCCCCCTTGGACAATTTCACGATCCAGCCGAGATCGGCCTGCAGGGGCGAAGTGTCTTCATCAAGCTCGTGGCCGTAAAGCGGATACCCCATCTCCTGTCTGAGGGTGTCCCTGGCGCCGAGGCCTGCCGGAATAAGTCCAAGCGGTTTGCCCTTCTCCATGATCCCATTCCACAACTTTTCTCCTTCCGTGGGCGGAACGAAAAGCTCAAAACCGTCCTCGCCGGTATAACCGGTCCTGGCTATTAGTGTAGGGATACCAAGGACATCACCCTCTGTCACCTGATAATAGAATATTTTTGCCAGATCAACAGAGCATAAGGGCTGAAGGATCTCCTCGGAGCGGGGACCCTGAAGGGCGAGCTGTGCAAACTCCTTGCTCCTGTCGCGGACCTCTGCCATTCCCCCAATCCTCTCCTTGAGCCAGGAATAGTCCTTGTCCGCATTGACTGCATTTACACAGAAGAAAAACCTTTCTGGGCCGAGCCTGTAGATCACAACATCGTCCCTGAACCCGCTTTTCTCATTCAACAGGGCTGTATATTGCGCATCCCCGTCTTTAAGCACGGTCACATCGTTGGGTGTCATGGCCTGGCATGCCTCAAGGGCATTGCGCCCGCGAACCTCTATCTCGCCCATATGGCTCACATCAAATAGGCCTGCGGCATTCCTCACTGCCGTATGCTCCTCAATTACCCCCGAATACTGGACGGGCATTTCCCAGCCTGCAAACTCCACTATTTTCCCGCCTGACTTCTTGTGGATCTCGTATAAAGGTGTGCGCTTCATATCCCGGCCTTTGAAAGGATCTCGGGAAGAAGCTCCTCCCTCTCCATCGTCATTATATGGACACCATGTGCGATCCCCTTTATCTCTCTTACAAGCCTCGCAGCGATCTCAACACCCTGACGAACGGGATCGCTTGTCTTGTCCATCTCCTCAATAATTTCAGGGGGGACGAGGATCCCAGGGATCTTCTCGTTGACAAACCTTGCCATTTTTGAAGATTTGAGGAGCATGACCCCTCCGATGACATATGCGTTGTGTTTCTTTGCCTCCTCTACGTAGATCTTGAGCCGTGAAGGCTCAAAGACAACCTGTGACTGGAAAAACTTTGCGCCGGCAGAAAGCTTTTTATGAAACGAGAGAAGCTGGACCTCCTGCGGCTCTGCGCCCGGGTTCACTGCGGCCCCAAGAAAGAAACCTGTCTTGCCGGAGAGCGCATTCCCTTTCATATCGCTTCCCTCGTTCAGTGTTGAGATGATTTTCACAAGCTGGGCGGCATCGAGATCAAAGACGGGCTTCGCCTCGGGGTGGTCGCCGGATCTTACATGGTCGCCTGTGAGGGCGAGGACATTTCGGATCCCAAGCGCCCAGGCTCCGAGAAGGTCGGACTGTATGGCAATCCGGTTCCTGTCCCTGCATGTAAGCTGAAATACGGGATCAAGACCCTCATGAAGGATTAAAATCGATCCTGCGAGGGATGAAAGTCGCATAACAGCCCTCTGATTATCCGTAACATTGGCAGCATGGACCTTTCCCTTCAGAAGCCTGGCCTTCTCCTTTATGCCGGAGGTATCCGTCCCCTTCGGCGGGGTTATCTCCGTTGTGATGACAAATTCCCCTGATCCCAGGGCCTCTGAGAGGCTTTTCACTGCCGTCGCGGCTCGATGACCAGAATTTCCGGCCTGGTCCTTACGGAGTAATCCTTCGGGGCGAGGAATATATTGAGGCTTTCCAATTTCCCCCACTCCCTTGCCCTTTCATAGATCTGCACCCAGGCACAGGCCCTGCCTGGAATGATTTCGCACATTCCCTTGTCCACCCCGCCGCAGGGACCGTTGAGCATTCCCTTGGGGCATTGGGTAACCGGGCACACACCTGCGGTTTTGCCGAGAAGGCACTCACCGCACATGGAGCAAAGCTCCGTGAAATTTCCTGCCCGAAGCACCGTGCCAAGAAAGCTGGTATTCAGGGCTGGATAAACAGGCTTTTGGGAAAAGGATGCTATGGCCTGGACTCCGGCCCCGCAGGCAAGGACAAGGAGCGCCTCGCTTCCCTCAACCTCCCTCCAGTGCTCCCTTAAAACCCTCTGGCTCAGGAGCATGTGACACGGCTCTTCCACAACCGCATAACCCAGGATGTTCAGCCCCTCCTTTTGAAGCGCCTCTATCATCTTCCGACAATCCTCTTCTCCCCCGGTGAAGCTCGCCTCGGCGCATGCCCCGCATCCCACCAGGAAGATACCATCGTGCCCCTTCAGGTATTTCAATATCTCCGCCATTGGTTTTTGTTTTGTAACGATCATACTGCCTCCTCCCCTGCTATCTGTATCCTGGCCGCCTGGAGTGTGTTGTGGAGAAGCATGGCAACGGTCATCGGCCCCACCCCGCCGGGAACAGGTGTTATCAGTGAAGCCCGCTGTGATGCCGGTCCAAACTCCACATCCCCCTTGACAACATCCTTGCTGAGCCAGTTCTGGCCCACATCAATGACGACTGCCCCCTTTCGGATCCACTCACCCTTGATGAGCTCCGATTTTCCCACTGCAGCCACGAGGATCTCCGCTCTCTCTACCTCGCTCTTGAGGTTTTCCGACCTCGAGTGACAGATAGTTACTGTAGCATGCCTTTCCAGAAGGAGAAATGCTATGGGCTTTCCCACGATATTGCTCCTTCCGACCACAACGGCCCTCTTCCCCTTCACATCAACGCCTGACCTGTCGAGAAGCTTCATGATGCCAAGGGGGGTGCAGGGCCTTGGCCCTGGCCTCCCCAGCACCATATTGCCTATATTGGCAGGATGGAGGCCGTCCACATCCTTCTCTGGCAGGATTGCCTCAAGGACTTGCTCCGACTTGATGTGCTTCGGAAGCGGGAGCTGAACAAGAATGCCATGAAAGCGATCGTCCCTGTTGAGCCTATCCACAAGGCCGAGGAGCTCCATCTCGGAAACAGCGGCAGGTAGATTGTGCTGTTCCAGCAGAAAACCTGCTTCCTGACAGGTCTTTGTCTTATTCCTCACATAGACCTGAGAGGCTGGGTCCTCCCCAACGAGGATTACGGCAAGGCCGGGGCGCCTGCCCTTGGCCCGAATAAGGGCCTCCACCTCCCCTGCTATCTCCTCCCTGATCTGCTTTGCTATGGCCTTCCCGTCAATTAATGCCATATATTCAGGGGATTAACATAGCGTATTTGCTGTCTTTTTGCAAAATTATTCTGATCGGAGTAAGGCAGAGATTAGATTTGACATTTTGTAGGGGCCTTGATAGGTTACGCATTAGAAAACCGTCTCTTTATGAAGGGGGGTGATTAAGACATTCATCGTTGATCCACCGACCTGTTTTTTCATAGGCCTCATATTTGGATACGGGGTGCCGGAAGGCCATACCGGGCCGGTTTTAAAAACAAAGGCTTTCAAATTAGGCCTGCTATTTCATACGCTCTATGTCGGCCTATGCGCCTACTGCGTATACGGCGGCTCTGGGGAATGGATGCTGATGTATCTTGTGCGGATGGAGTCCAGAAAATAATAGGGTCAGGTCTTTACTTTTAGCATTTATATTTCTATGCTCGGTTTTCTTCTACCCCGCCTGGGAACAAGAAATAAGAGGATGAGTGCTGCCCCTCCAAGGCCTATGCCAATAAGTGCATAGCGCCGCATCTTGACAAATGCCCTCAAGGATTGTGCTTCTGTCTTTATATCGTTCAGTCTTTCATATGCGGGCAACAACCCCTTCCACCATGAATGCGCCGGGGAGGCATGGAATGCGCCCTTGAAGCCCGTAGGCGCATAAAAAACCGCCAGATCAAAATAGGTCCGCTCAATCCGCGAGGTGTCATAGAAAAGCCCCATTGGCCAATAAACCCCAAATTTCTCCGATGCCGTAAAAGAATGGGGCGTCCCGCTTAGTCCTGGCGAGAGACTCCTCTTTCTTATCTCCAGGATTTTGTCCTTATACAGCCCCTCAAGGATTCCACGCGCCTCCTTGACAAGCTGCGCCGCAATAATCCTGACCTTGTCTGCAGACTCAAGATATTCCCGTGAAAACCTGGGTGAGTGACACTCATTGCAGATCCTGAGCATTTCCTTCCTTTTTCCCTGCTGTGACCTATCCATAGAGGATGGAGTATCGAGCCCCATTCCCCAGATGATCTTCCGCGACATGTTATGAGTAACCACGACACCCTTTTCATCCACAATCCTCATATGACAGAAGGCACATGTTGGGGCGCCATAGCGCGCCTGCTTCAGGGGAAGGCTCCAGTCCCATTTGCCTCCTTCGGCCGCATAAATGTTTCCATGATGGGAGGCAGAGTAGGATTCGGCGCTGGAGTCCTCTTCGCCGGTATGGCAGGTCATGCAGGCTTCGGGCCTCCTTGCTTCATCAACGCTAAACCCATGAGCCGTGTGACATTTTCCGCAACCGCTGCGGTTTATAAGGATGCTCGTGTCGGTGAAACGGCCCTGCTCAACATCCCTGTATTTCTCAAGGGTTGCCCCTGCAATGGAATGGCAGGGGTCGCAAGAGATCCTGCGGACATCTGGAGAAAACTGGGAATAATGGGGGGAACGTATGTTTCTCTCCCAATTTATATCCTGGATAAATGCATCCGGACGGTATGTGTGGCCTCCTTCGGTGTGCTCCCTGTATACGGGCGTATGGCACCGGGCACAGACTTCGTCCGGCACCATGCCGCCAGACTTTATTATCTTGTCGTGATCGCTGCCGTGGCACGATTCGCAGGACTGCCTGAGCCGCCGCCATTTTGTGCCAGCCATATACTCCCTGATTACCCCGGGGGTCACTTTGAGATGACAGGATATGCATAACTGGTTGGATGAAACACGGGAAGGGGGTTTTAAAGGCTGATCTGTCTGGGCAGATGCGCCGAATGGACACAACACTGTCAGTGAGATTATGGAAGCAGACAAATAAATATATGAACTCAAGCGCAAGGTGGTCTGGTTCTCCTTTGGAGGACAACCTAACAAAAAGCAATTCATAAGTCAAACACTTTGTGTTACGATGAAAAATATAATGAAAAGAATCTTCGCAATGATATGCGTAGGAGCGCGCCCCAACTTTATGAAGGCGGCCCCTCTCCTTGAGGAAATGAAAAGGGATAAACATTTCCTCCCCTTCCTCCTGCATACCGGCCAGCACTATGACAGGGAAATGAGCCATGCTTTTTTCAAAGACCTCGGCATGCCCCGGCCTGGCTGCTATCTCGGAGTAGGGTCAGGCAGCCATGCCTCACAGACTGCCTTGATAATGAAGAGGTTTGAGAAAACCCTGATCGGCAAGAAGCCGGACATAGTGCTCGTTGTGGGCGATGTGAACTCTACCCTTGCCTGCAGTCTCACGGCTGTGAAGATGGGTATCCCTGTCGGACATGTTGAGGCAGGCCTGAGGAGCAGAGACTTTACAATGCCTGAGGAGATCAACCGCCTTCTCACGGATCAGATCTCCGAGCTCCTTTTCACCACTTCTATTGATGCCAACGAAAACATGAAGGCAGAAGGGATCCCCAAAGATAAGATATTTTTTGTGGGGAATGTCATGATTGACACCCTGCTCAGGCACAGGAACAAGGCGAAAAAGTCCGGGATTCTCAAGGCTTTGGGCATCGGACAAAAGCCCTATGTTGTCCTTACCCTGCACCGCCCGAGCAATGTTGACAGCAAGGAGCCCCTGGAGAGGGTCGTCAAGGCCCTGACAATGATCGGAAAAGATGTTCCTATCGTTTTCCCTGCACATCCCAGGACAATGAAAATGCTCGGAACGTTCGGCATGGAAAAACAATTTCGCAGGAGCGGCATCGTCCTCCTTCCACCCCTGGGTTACCTTGACTTCCTCGCACTTATGTCCAGGTCAAAATTCGTCCTGACTGACTCCGGTGGAATACAGGAGGAGACGACCGTGCTTGGGATCCCCTGCCTTACCCTCAGAAACAACACGGAGCGGCCAGTCACTGTAACAGAGGGAACAAACACGGTGGTCGGAACAGACCCAGCAAGGATTGTTCGGGAAGCCCGAAGGATTCTCTCAGGGAAGGGAAAAAGCGGTAGGATCCCCAGGCTTTGGGACGGCAAGGCTGCCCTGCGCATCGTCCGCATACTGAAGAGATATTTCGCCCGATAGGGAATCGCTCCCTTGATCGGCAATACCAATTTGGCTATAATAGCCTTATGAAACAGGCTAAAATTTCCGAAGTGAAAAACCAGCTCAGCCGATACCTTGATTATGTCAGAAAAGGGGGGCAAGTTCGCATCCTCGACAGAAACATCCCTGTTGCAGACCTGATCCCAATCGATCCTTCACGGTTGTCTTCAAAAGAATGTGACATGCCGCTTTTGAAGTCATTGGAACGCCATGGGTTTATCAGAAGGGGGAACGGCAAAGTCGCCCGCGAGATTCTCTCCCCTCCCCATGGACCACCCGCCGGCGTTGTGAAGGCCCTCCTCGAGGAGCGGAGAAACAGCCGTTGAGATTCTGGGACTCTTCCGCCTTGGTACCTTTGCTGGTTCCGGAAGAAGAAAGTCGGCGATGCGCGGCCTTTCTCCGCAAAGACCCAGGGATTATCGTCTGGGCTCTGACCACCATTGAGATCATCTCTGCGCTGCTCAGGAAATCCAGGGAAGGGGCGCTTGACAGAGGAACGCTTTCAGAGGCACGCAGGCGCCTCAAGTCCCTTGAAAAAGCATGGACAGAAATAATTCAACTCGATCTCGTAAAAGACAGGGCGGAGCGGGTGCTCACCATTCATTCCCTCCGTTCTGCTGACAGTCTCCAGCTCGCAGCGGCGCTCATTGCATTCGGAGAAGCTCCACATGGCGCAGCTTTCATGACCCTGGACGAGTCCCTTGCAGAAGCCGCTGAAAAAGAGGGTTTTACAGTTCCCCCGCTTAAATAAATCAAACACGAACCATGTGCGGAATTATCGGCGTCTATAACTATTCAGGCACGGCAAAGGTTGACGAAAAGCTTATTGTCAGGATGAGGGACACCATGCCGCACCGGGGCCCTGATGATGCAGGGGTTTATCTCTCCAGGGACATGAGGCTGGGCTTCGGGCACCGCCGACTCTCCATCATTGATCTCTCCCCTGCAGGGCACCAGCCAATGTGCAACGAGGATGGGACCCTGTGGATCGTCTACAATGGGGAAATATACAATTACAAAACATTGGCCGGTGAACTTGCAGCCAGGGGACACATCTTTCGTTCGCGCAGCGATACCGAGGTTCTCCTCCATCTTTTTGAAGACAAGGGCATGGATTTCGTCCATCGCCTCGAAGGCATGTTCGCTATCGCACTCTGGGACGAGAAAAACTCCAGTCTCATGCTCTTGAGGGACCGAATAGGGGTAAAGCCCCTGTATTACTATCATAAGGACGGCATCTTCATCTTCGCCTCTGAGATCAAGGCCATCCTTGCCCACCCTGCAGTATCACGGGACATTGACGAAGAGGCCCTTTATCATTACCTCACATTTGTCACAACGCCGCCTCCGCTCACACTCTTTGCCAACATCAAGAAGCTGCCGCCGGGGACAAGCCTGACCATCTCATCTGATGGAACGGTCTCCATCAAGGAATACTGGGACCCCTTGATCAGGAATTCTCCTCAACCTCTTGACGAGGGAGAATACATCAGCGAAATACAGCGTCTCCTCAAGGAAGCCATTCAGAAAAGGATGGTTTCGGATGTCCCGTTCGGGGTGTTCCTCAGCGGCGGCATTGACTCCTCCACCAATGTCTCCCTCATGAGCCAGCTTATGGACAGGCCAGTGGAGACCTTCACAGTAGGATTCAAGGGTGAAGACGTGGATAAATACAACGAGCTTGATTATGCCCGGCAGATCGCAAAGGAATTCAGAACCAAGCACCACGAGGTCATTATAAACTCCAAGGACCTGTCGGATTACATTCCCAAGCTCATCTTTCACCAGGACGAACCCATCGCCGACCCGGTCTGCGTTCCTCTCTACTACATATCCAAGCTCGCCCGCGATTCCGGCGTGATCGTTGTCCAGGTCGGAGAAGGGAGCGATGAGCTCTTCTGCGGCTATGACAATTACATGATGTTCCTTGACATATATAAAAGAAAATGGCTGCCTTATAATCGGCTCCCCCTTGCCCTGCGAAAGGCATTCTACGGTGCTGCACTTCGAGGCCATAAATGGACAGGAAGGGGAAGGATGCTAACTGAGATCATGAGGCGGGCTGCGAACCAGGAAGAGCTTTTCTGGGGAGGTGCCATTGCCTTCACCGAGACTGACAAATTGAGCCTTCTCACAAGGGAGTTCAAGGAGCGGCACAGGGACCTTTCGTCTTTCACAATAATAAAAAAATATTTTGACAGGGTTGGGGAGCTGAGGCCATCCGGCGATTTCCTCCAGAGACTCATATACCTGGATATGAAACTGCGCCTGCCCGAGCTCCTGCTTATGCGCGTGGACAAAGTCACTATGTCCACATCTGTAGAAGCCAGGGTCCCCTTCTTAGACCACAAGCTTGTTGAGCTTGCCATGGACATCCCCACTGAGATCAAGATCAGAACCCAGGCAAAGCACATCCTAAAAAGGGCAGTTGAGGGATTAATCCCACAGAACATTATCTATCGAAAGAAACAGGGCTTTGGAGCGCCAATCCACGAGTGGTTTCTTAGAGAGCTCAAGGATTATCTGGAATTTGCCCTCTTTGACTCGGCATTCAGGAAACGGGGCCTGCTCAACTACAACTTTGTCACCAGCCTTTTCGAGGCCCACCAGAAGGGGAAGAGGGATTACTCCTTCCAGCTCTGGAACCTTTTCAACCTCTCACAGTGGTACGACTACTGGATCGAAGGCCGCAAGTAATTTTTAGAAAAATGTGTGATAATTTAAATACGGGAGGTGAGAGATGCCCATTTCAATATCTTCAAAAGGACAGATGGTTATCCCGGCACGGATCAGGAAAAAGTATCGTATTGAGGCCCGATCAAAGGTCGAGCTTGTGGATACCGGCAAGGAGATCGTCATTATTCCCCTGCCAAAGGAGCCATTCAAATCTTCACGGGGAATTCTCAGGGGGGTGACAACGAAGGACCTGATAAGGTTGCGAAGAGAAGAACGCCGTCGTGAGATGCCTTCTTGACACCTCAGCCCTTATTGCCTATCTCGGAAACGAAGAGGGCGCCGAAACGGTAGCAAGGGTCAGGAATGTTTCTTCGCTTCCTTTCATCGCTCTTTCAGAGCTGTATTATGTTGCAGACAGCTATATTGCCGCCTTCGCTCAAGATACTAAAATTCCTCTTTTGACAAAGGATGAGGATTTTTCTGTTCTGAAAGATGAGATAGAAGTAGTGTGGATCCACAGAAAAAAATGAGATTCCTCCCCAGCGTCTCCCTGACATTCATTACAAGAATAACCAGCTCCTTTTTGAGTGCTGTTTCTGCCATCATTGTCGCCCGCTACCTTGGGCCCGAAGGAAAGGGTATCCTGGCAATTTTGGTAATACTCATGGGAATTTTTATTCAAATTGGAAACTTAGGACTTCATGCCTCAACAGTATATTTTGTCGGAAAAAGACCCAGAGAATCAAGGAACATCGCTGGCATAGCCTTTTGGACATGCGTAGTCTTGGGAGGACTTGCCATTATAATTACACTATCTTCCGGAGAGAAGCCGTCTTTTTTACTGAAAGAAGTTCCGATAAAATTCCTCTGGATATTTATAATATCTGCTCCTTTTCAACTCTTTATTTTGGTATATTCTAATTTCCTCTTGGGGATTGGAAAAATTCTGGATTTTAACCTTTTAGAATTCCTGCCAAGAGTTCTAACTCTCATCCTTTTAATCCTGATAGTTGTTTATTTGGGAAAGGGCATTCATGAGCTTATCGCAGGATGGACAGCCCTATACATATTAATTGGGATTGGGGCGCTAATTTATTATTCTTTTCTTAAAATCCAGGGGTTCAGCTTTCATCTGGATCTTTTCAGAGACATGCTTCGATATGGAATAAAGAGCTATATAGCATGCCTATTGTTCTATTTCATAAACAGGTTTGACCAGATCCTGGTTAATTACTTTGTCGGAATAGCCCAAGCAGGTATTTATTCTGTTGCAGTCCAGTGCGCAGAGTTTTTATTAATCCTTCCGGTATCCATAGGGGCGATCCTATTCCAAAGAGTCTCATCGAGCAGAGAGGACAAGGGAGAATTAACGGCTAAGGTTTCACGGCATACGATCTTCGTTCTTCTGATAATATGTATGTTAACTGCTGTCTTTAGCCATTACATTATCAAGATCCTCTTTGGCGCTCGATTCCTCCCATCTGTAATCCCCTTTTTAATTCTCATACCCGGCATCTTTTTCCTGTCACTAGAGAGCATCTACATGAATGACCTTGCGGGAAGAGGACTCCCTCCTGTAACCTACATAACTCCTGCAATAGGGTTAATAATCAATATTGCTCTCAACTTAATCTTGATTCCCAGGGTTGGAGTGGCTGGAGCATCTATTGCAGCAAGTATTACTTATTTCATTATGTTTTCTATCAGCGCTGCATATCTTTGCAGGGTAATTAATAAAAGATTTTCTGACCTTTTTTTGCCTAATCCAAAGGAGTTTGGGGATATTGCACAACAACTTATTTCATTTTTTCGCATACAAAATACCAAGTACTAACAAATTGTGAAGGCAGTTTATCTGCCACCTTTGCATTCCAATCAATAAACCACTTAAATCTCAAAAACCGTTCAGAAACAGGAGCTCCAAGAAAAGCACCATTGCTCATCTGTAAAATCCGATAGCCAACACCCTCCATCAGTTTTCTAAAAGATTTAATGGTAAAAAATTGGACATGTGTGCATTGGATGTTATAAGGAACTTGTTTTTCTTCCTTTTTTGACATCCTATTAATAAGCCACTCTAATTTTAGATATTTTGATATAAACTTTTCAATTTCAAAAGGCCCATATCCATTAGGAATGGCCACGATGATAATTCCTGAATCTTTATGGGATTGACGAATCTTTTTTAACACTCTCTGGGGTTCATTTAAGTGCTCAATGATGTCCGAATAAACAACAATGTCAAAAGACTTGCCTGAATCCAGAACAGTATCCTCATTTCCATAGATAAATTTAGCATTTTTGGTAAATGGATTGTTTGCCTGAGCAAATTCAATTGATTCCTGATGTAAATCAATTCCTGTAAGTAAGACGCCCAAGCCGGCAATTTGATAGGAAACAGCTGTTCCATTTCCACATCCAAAGTCCAAGACCTTAATATCAGTCAATTTCTTAGAATTAGCGATAGAAAAATTTTTAATAGCATTTAAAATAAAATTTAATTTCTTTTGGTGTCCATAAATATTTTCATTGTCCATTTTTATTTCCTTGGAAATATTATTCTTTTTTAATCATCCCTATTAAATACCATCCCCAGCGTTTCCCCAGGAAATTAAAGATATTTTTCGGAATATATCTTATTAATCCCTTAATAAGAGGAATAGGAGGCAAGTCTTCTGGCTCGAGCTTGCGAATCAATACTTTTTCAACAATAAAGCCACTGTTATTAAGCAGCAAATTAATTTGTTTCTTGGAATAAACATTAACTAATGGTTTCTCATCGCTAAATGAATACTCTACTCTTTGCAATCTTTGCTTCATGGTATAATTCCTAAATCTAAATCTTAAAAGATAATCATATAAGTATAATGTGCACCAATAAAATATTGAATTCTTATTATAGACAGCTATCATCCCCTTCCCACCTTTTTTGCATACTCTATAGGCTTCGGATAATGCCTTGTTAATATTTGGTGTGTGGTGCAATACTCCAAACGAGTAAATGAAATCAAATGAATTGTCCTTAAAAGGCAACGCTTCTGTATCGGCATTAATAAGAGAAGGATCATAACCATAATAACCCAGATGTTTTTTGGCTATTTTTGGAAGAGATGGTGTTATATCAATTCCATATACTCTTGCAGAACGCCTACAAAATTCATAGGCATCATATCCTGATCCAAAACCAATTTCTAAGACTTTCAAACCCTCAAAATTATATTCGTTTAAAATATCCGATAAAAATGGGAGCTCTTTTGAGGCCCTATTTTTAATAACGGCTTCAAAGAATTCTTTCGTTCCAATTTGGAAATCCTGCCCATGTGTCCATCCGGCTGGACATATACCCCAAACTTTTTGAGCTGCTCTTTTTTCAGTTTCCATATCTTTTATATTTGAAGATAATCACTTGATCTTAAATAAAATCACATTGAGGCCATCCTCTTCCGGATCAGTTGTCTGAATGATTGCTTTAAAACGATTATTTCTTTCCATCAACATACGAAGCAGGAGCTGTGGATGTTCTTTGGCCTCGAACAAGTCGAATACCGTTGATTTAAGACAATCATTATCCACTGCCAGGATATACTTTATATTGTTATTTCTTAAAAATGACATGACTTCTTCTTCGGACTTGGAACGGTGAAGTTTTTCTGTCCAGGGATTGTCATAGAGAGAGCACTCCCATATCGGTAGCCCAAGAAGAAAAGGGACAATCGAAATCCTTGTTTCTCCTCGGCCGATATATAAGATGCTCCGTGGATCCTTTATATTCTTTTTGATATAGTTCACTATCCTATCTATGCCTCCCAATTGACGATAAAAAGCTGTCTGCAGTGAAGGAATTGGGTGAAGAAAGTGCTCTTTGCGATTTTGGCGAAAATTGACATCGGTTAACATCAAAGAGATAAAAAGCACAAAAAGAAGAAATATTAAGGTTATTCTATGAAATCTATCCTTCAGACTCTGGCGAAGATGCAACCTGTTCAGAAGAATATGAAACCCAGCACCGGCAAATAATGTTAGAGAGGGATATATAGGAAAAAATATCCTCGCTGATCGCTGAACAAATGGAACAACAGAGATACAGAGTAAAAATACAAATCCAGTCCACCCGAGCAATAATGGATTTAAGCCTCTCCCCAGTATTATGCCGAGAATAAAAAGACAGGTAACAATCGCACTGAAGGGACATGCAAAGATAAGATTATGAACAG
>Ga0315308_1000555_pt1 | contig 20943 bp, 16 predicted proteins | sample TDP3_MG_FD_203078 | JGI IMG/M metagenome (GOLD analysis project Ga0315308, IMG submission 203078) | Freshwater sediment microbial communities from Lake Towuti, South Sulawesi, Indonesia - TDP3 | ecosystem: Environmental > Aquatic > Freshwater > Lake > Sediment | place: Indonesia: South Sulawesi... | reverse complement strand
TAATAAAACGGCAAGCACGCCAAGTACGAGGGCGATGACCTTTCCTCGTAGAGATCCTTGCTTAATCTCGGTTTTGGTTTCCATTAGTCTCCGCAGGGTTTCACGATGTTTGGTATTCCGATAGTCGTTGGTGGTGATCACCTGCACATCGACACCCTCCGCCTTCTTCTTCAAAATTAGGTCGGCATACTCTGGCGAGATCCATGGCGATACCACCCAAAGCCTGTGCTTCGCTGAAATAAGTAGGTCCTCAAAGACATGCCCAACGGCTTTTCCAATGCTCACCTCAATATTGCCCTTTTTGATGAGCATAACACCCCGATTTAATTGTCGCCACATCTCCTAAAAAAGGGGAGTAACACCTACCTATTTCCCTATCTCAATAAATATGGTCTTCTGATGGCAAGCTGGCGGATTATACTCACACCCGGCGACTCCCTAGCCAGAAGGTTTGACAGGGGCTATGCCGAGTTCATGGCCCGAATGAAACATGAGATAAGGAAGGGCAACCGCAGGCTGGCGATCTACTCGCTCTTTGCCCGTGCCGAGTGCGGGCTGGCGTTCGCGGTCGGGGCTTCGGCGAGCTATTTCGGCTTCATTATCGTGGTGCCTTTGGTGCTCTGCCTCTACCCGCTTATCGCTCTCGGCGATACTTACACTTGGAGAAAAGTTTACGGTGAACTCGCAAAAGGGGTCGGTTACAAGGCATCGTTCATCCTCAACCTCGACATGCTTTACTGGTTCGCGATTGGGTGGATAATTAGTTGGATTTTAGCATAGTATTTGTATTTGGTAACAAAAAATCTTTCGAGATTAACCTATCACTTATTTTCTTTTCCGCAGGTAGATATATTTCGACTGGAATGTCTAAAGAAGATAAATATTTACAGAGTAATGGCCCAACATCACGCCAGTCCAACCAACCTTGCCCACAGCCCAATGCAGGAACTGCCAAAGAAGTCATGCCTTCTTTCTGGTAGTTTTCTTGAATCCACCGCAACCCTTCTTCGATACCATTGATGTCGGCCTTGTATCTCCAATGTGTTTTTGTTGGAAAAAGGAGAAACCATGTTTGTGAATTAGCACAAGTTAAGGATTCTGGTTCGTCTGCTAATTCCATATCAATAGATGATTCTCTTTTATGTAAATGCGGACGACCCATTTTTAGAGTTTTCTTACGACATAAATCTTGATAAAGAACATACACGTCAGGAAACTGGTATTTTGCTCGTGAGGCCAGCCCCTTCCCCATCACACCAACGCAATTCACGCTTACGGTAAGAGTTTGCATTCCTGAAAAAAACATGTCCCCTTCAACAATAGAGAGATATTTCGTAAGACACTCTTTTTTGTAAGGCGAGAAAAACATTTTTGGGTCTGGAATGACGGGAATTCTTCCATCGATTGTTGTTTTCACTTTTTCTGCAATTTCGTGGTTAGCCACATAAATTGATTTAATGGATTCAGGGGGAACTTCATCGGGTATGAGGAGTTCAGCCATTATCTTTCTTTTAGAACCGTCGGGCGCTTTCCACCATTCCATTTTGGAGATGTCTTTGAGAATATCAATAAACTCTTTGCGTTTGGGTTTTGGTAGATGCCGTGGTGGAGGCAAAATTTCTGATGAGTGGTGTGCCGCATTTCCCGTTGAAACAAATGCGTCTTCTCTATTAAAGATAAAGCGGTCCATTCCAAGAACCGCTATGTTCTCCACACCTTTTTCGCATCTCACTCGGTAAAGCATCGGATTTCGTGGTTGAAAATAAAGATTAGCAAAGCTCCACAATGACTTTCCATTTGGGGCCGTTCTTTCTTTGCGCCCTTTAACAATTTCAATATCGTATATGGGTGTATATTTAATCCCCTCTAACTCGATGCGTTCGTGAGGTAAGATTCCCCGTTCCAATATAGAGGGGATGTTATCGACATGGGTAATGTAATACAATTCTTTTAGGATGGGGGGGGCTTGGCGCATTTTATCTCCATTTACTTTGTACCTTTTTATTTATTATTGTTTATGTAAAAAGAAGATTCAAGGGTGCAACGGGCGGGGCGAATGGCTTCGGGCGACTCAGAAGCGTGCTATACAAAGCGGAAATATTGGCAGGGGTGGGAGATTCTCTATTCCTCCCTTTCTACCCCCGAGCACGACGGGAACTGGCCCCGGTTAATTCTCCGCGATCGCCCAAGCCCGCCAAAAAATAAAAAGGGGTAATGGGAAGTAATCCGAGCTTTTGCTCGATAAGTGCTAAAATCAAAAATTCGAGTTTTAAAACCCTTTGCGCACGGCTGGGAGCATCGAGGTTATGGGACTACCAAAACCCAACCCGGCCACGCGCGGCCCGCGGGGACCGTAGTCAAATCCCGACTTTGGGAGGTGGAACTTGCGACAGCCCCCGCGGATTGCCGCAGGTGATTTTTGGGTGCGGTAATAAAGCTGTTGCGATCTACTGAGCTAGGAGGACTGTTTGCTACAAGATGTCTAGAAATGCCCGATGGTCTTCGAGGCGCGATATAGCCTCTTTAGAATGTTTGTTGCCGTCCCCCCTGCTTTGGTTGTCGGCGCTTCGAAATTGGCAAGCTCCTTTTCAAGCTCCTTATATTCAGACGGGATATCACAGTGGAGTTCTCTCGCCAGTCCGAAAATTTCCTGAAGGAATCTTCTGATGATTGGGGCCAAGAATTCACGGATCTCTACTTCGCTTACCTCAACTTCCTCCTGACTGAGAGCTATGTGCGTCCCGGCGACTAACAGGTTGAATAAATTCCGGGGCGGAGGCTTAGTAACAAGGTCAGCCAGCTGTCCTAAGATCTCTCGCGAACCTAACTCTCCCACCGGAATTCTAACGCCGAACTCTCTAATGATGTCTCCTGCGAGATATTCGCTCATTATGGCGACCTTCTCCCTCCTCAACCGTTCTTCAAACATTTTTGATTTTTCCAAAGCTTGAGATGCGAGGTCTGCAAAAATCAGCAGTGGGGCGAAGTCGCGCTTTTCCTTGGTAGGAAATAAATAACCCAAAATTCCCTCCAACTTTTCATCTTTCAGTAACGGAATCGCCACTACCTCCTCAAAGCCCATAATTTTTTCGATTAGACCACATATCCTTTTATCGAACAGCCCGAAGGTGTATTCGTGAATGCCGCTGAGGATGACAGGTTTTCTCTCTTTCTTCCTTAAGAACTCCTGAAAGCTTGGACACTTGCTGACCGGGAACTCGTGGCGAAATAGATTTTCTATTTTTAACATCCCTAAAATCTTTCTTAACAAAGAAGGTTCGAGAGCCGACATCGCGCCGAGTTTAACCGTGCCCCTCTCCTCGTCGAAAAAAGATAGGGAAACGAACTTTGCACCGGATATCTCCTTGGCATTATCTACTATCACTTGGAATAGCTCATGCGAACCTATCGACGAGATCAGCGCGGATGTTGTTCCAAGAATAATGTCAAGCCTGTCTGAATCCAAATTGTGCACCGTTTCAGCTGCGTTAGTAACTTATTAATATTTATCATTCAGGCTCAGGGGTGCTTGATCCTTTTAAAGTAATGAAGTGTTTTACAATACACGAGAGTAAACGAAAGTGATTTTGGGCGCGGGGGGTTAAATCGGTTTTTAGACATAAAACTGAATTACTGCCTAGAAAACCATTTTTACGGAACAATTTATCTTACCCAGCAGAACCCGCCTGCTTCAAATATTGGAGGGAGGCCTTCTGGTACTGGTAGAGGGCTCTACTGTACTTCACCGCTAGGCCGCTTCGGATGTGTCTGAGGCGCTTTATCTTGGCGTCAAACTTGCGGACCGACGCAGCTGTCATCATCATGGGCGCTGCGGGGGCTCCCACGAGCAAGGGGGTCCCCACGAGCAAGGAGCTCCAGGTCAGCGGAGCCCCTCCAAAAAGTTCGGTGCTCATTGCCACGATTGCTAAAAAGAAAATCGAAAGGCCGAAGACCCATGACGCGAACCCGAACCTCAGCATGTTCTTCGTGTACGACCAGCTACCCTCCTTCAAGCGATAAAGCTTGCGCTCGGTGATTCGGAGGCGCTGCTCCACCTCTCCCAATTCCCTGAATACTTCCTGAGCCCTGGACATGATATTTCCCGAATCCGGAAGGATCTCGCATATTATATGTCTCCTATCCGTTCCACTATCATATCTTCTCGGCGCCTCTTTCGGGGGTTTCGGGGGGATGGGGTTGTTTCGCTCCCTATCGAAACTTAATAGCCAAGTTGTGTAGGCCCAACTGTTGGACCAAACTCTTCAAATCCGGTATGAGCGAATGGTAGCTAGTAGGGGCATCTTCTAAAAAATAAAAAAGTGGGATAAGTTAACGGCACCAAAATGGTGCGGGGGAGTAGGTTTTAAGTCACCGTTTAAATCTACCGTAACCCGCGATCCTACTTATTTTGATTAATAGAGGCCGCTTAGATTCATCTTGAGATCCCCTTGCCCCCAGAATACACGCTTTTTAAGTTACATCAAAAACTTCATACTTCAATTTCTCATTGCCGCACAGATAGGTCACATTCTTCAAGTATTTCCTTGCTTCTTTTGCAGCGTTTTTAACCTCTTGAGGGGTTGGCGCTCGCCATACATCATTAATCGGAATGTAAGCATCGATGTGGTATGGTATCTTTGGATCAATCGATGAGATAAAGTGTGCGATTTTCTTGATCTCCTCTACTTCGATTAAATCTGGAATGTAAATGCTTTCTGAAGACAGAAAAACATTAGAATCATAGATTTTTCTAAAATTTTTTAATGTGTTTTTATTGGATTTCCCAGTAAATTTTCTATGTAATTTATCGGAATACGCCTTTATGCTCAAGCAGATTTCATTTACACTTTTCAACAATTTTTCATTTAACATATGGCCATTTGTCAGTAAAACACTGTAGATATTGGAGTCGTGTAAATTCTCAGTTAATGCAGGTAATTCTGGGTCGACAGTCGGTTCCCCGCCCATCAGGATCACTTTCTTAGCGCCGACTCTGTTCAAAATTTTCAGAACTTCATCGAGACTTAAGTAACGAATCTCCTTTTTTGGTTCGGTTTTTAGATGAACGTCATACAAGGTCTTTTTTCTAATACAGCCCATACAAACGAAATTACAACCATGGAAATGGAGGTTTGCAGTTTGCGTCTTGGGAGCATATGTGATGTGGTACACGTTCATTTTAGCACCTTAAGCTGGATAGGCCCCACATCTTCGGCAATATGTGGATACTTCCGGCATGTTTGAATTGCAGCAAGGACAAACTTTGCCCCTAGGGTCAGTTGGGTGAGGTACTCCCACTGCAGACCTATAAATTTCGTAGTAAAACAATTGCTCTTTATCCCTAAGGATCACCTTATCCTCATCGAGGTACTCGCTTCTTTTCTCGCTAAACTCGGCGTCAGGAATGATTGAATTGAAAAAACTCGGAAGTGTGGCGGTTCCCGAACCGACCTCTATAGGCGTTTTAGACCTCCACGCTATTTCTTCAGGCAATATATTTTCAAAGGCTTTGCGTAGGATCCATTTACCCCATGTTTGCCCCCTTTCGCTTCGAATTTTTAACCTCGGATCCAGTTCCATGGCAAATTTTTTGAACTCGGGATCTAGATATGGAAGCTTAACCTCCACTCTTAGAATTTCAGCTAGGCGCACCGCCGAAAAGCTCATGACGCTCCACAATTTTTGCAGCTCTAAACTCAACTGCTCCTTTTCCAATCCATGGAGAAAGCTGTACCCCGCAAAGAGCTCGTCACACCCATCGCCAGTCACAACCGTATTTATGCCCTCCTCCTTCACCTTCTTTAAGCCAATATAGATGGTTATGCTATTTCGAATCTCCATTGGGTCAAAAGAGTCCATGGTCTTAACAATGACCCGAATAGCTTCGTATAATTCCTCTTCACCGAAGTTGTGAACGAAGTGCTTTAGTCCTAAGCGATTTGCCACTAGCATTGCACATTTGATATCCGAGGCAGGGACATTTCGAAGGGCGGCTGTAAACGCTTTTAGTTTTACCCGCTTGGATGCCAAGTAGGCAAGGATTGAAGTATCCAGACCCCCTGAAAGCAGAATTCCATCTGTCAAATTCCTCTCGACGCTTTCATCTAACAATTTCACAACCCTGTTGCAGAGGATAGTGAGATCCTCCGCACGTGATCTCTTCTGGAAATCCTCCATGTGGCATCCTCTCAGTAATTAGCGGCAAAGGTTTTTATAGTTGGATATACCATCCAACGCTGGATATACCATCCGATAATAGGGGGGACTGGACCGGTGGAAGGAATAGCCAGAGCGATGAGAAGGATATCAGAGAAAATATGGGGAGGGAGAACTCCTGACGGAGTATTATCGAAAAGATTCAAAATATTCGTCCTTTTGGGAATTTTTTTAATTGGAATAAGTAAATTGCTTTATCTGGCCGGAATAACTTTCCCAAATTTAGAGTTGGTAATCCCTACCCTCGTCGTCATCGGCTCCTTCTCGCTTTACTGTGGCCCATCGAAGTTTTGGCGGGGGGTGACCCGATATTTTGGAGTAATAGCACTAATCAGCGTGTTTCTCATAGACTTGGGGGTCTGGGGACTTCGACCTATATGGGCTTTTACTTGGTCTGGCTTCATCATTTGCTGGTTTTTAGGTATGCGCAATAAGCTCTCCATGTTCGACAGATTTAAAAAATTGTTGTGGCGCACGACGCTTACAGCTGCAGTTGCCATCATCATCTTTGACATTTACACTGGAGTCTTCGGTTGGTCGCTCGTACACGGCACAGGACTGGCAGCGGCTTTTCTTCTCCAGATACCTTTCACGTTGCGCCATCTCTGTTCTTTGGTATTCGTCCCGCCGTTGGTGGGGCTAGGCAAGTTAATGGTAAAAGTCAAAATTCCCGTTTCAGTTGCAGTTGCGGTGAGAGCTCAAACAGGAACTCACATGCGTCGGGTGAAGGGGAGGTGATAAGATGAAAAGGGAATTGGTAGTCCAAATCGCGGCGCTCGTCGCACTCGTGGGTTTTGCCTGTTTTGCAGGCGGCTACTATGCGGGCGGCGCTGAGATCACCGCCTACGCAACGACTAGGGAAATATCGATAAATGTGAAGGTAGAAGCGAAAGAAATGGGCACCATTCAAAAAACGGTAACCATCAGAGATGGCATGACTCCCTTTGATGCCCTGTTAAAAGTGACCGATTTACAGACAAAGTATTGGGAAAGCTATGGAACTTCAACCATACGTTCAGTGGCAGGGGATAATTTAGGGGCGGGGGAAGGTTATACGTACACAGTGAACGGTGAAATGCCGGGTGCTATGAGCGAGTGTCAGTTACATGACGGCGACAATCTTGTAATCTCGTTCACTACGTGGTGATTACACGAGAGTTTGGGATGGACCATGGGGAACCTCTTTACCCCACTCCTCGGCCAGCCTCTGGAAAATAAACTACTACTTACTCGCACCTTCCATGCGCATATCCCTATTTACGATGACCTTATTCGTCATTCCAAAGCGCTTCCTGATTATTAGCCCCTTGTGCTCTAGCTGATCAAGAATTCTGGTAATTTTTGCTTTCGGAAAGTTAAGCTGTATGGGTAAGTCCTTTTGTAAAATCTCCCCTCCAGACTCGAGTATCTCGCCGAAAACCCTTTTTTCATCGCCATCCAAGAGGCGGAGGGCAAATTCTCTATCGAGTTCTGAAGTGTCAGCCCTCTCAACGGTTTGTAATACCTTAGGTGCCCCGATGAAATCAGAAAACAATAGGTAAAAACCGCTGATTCCAGCTAAAAATGTGGAGATTGCGATTATGGCGACGTCAACGTAGGTAAAGCTGAGGATTTCCCCCACGGGAATAGGCTCTTCTCCTTCGATGAATATTTGGATTGGAGTAGGCGTTAGCAATTTGCCGATCAGGGTAAACATCGATACTACAAATAACGTGGCCATGAGCACTGTTCTTACGCTCGCCTTCATCAACATCCCATCCCACTTCTTTATTGATGTGTTTTGTGGAAAAAACCAAGGGGTCTAGGATTTATCTGCACTGCATTCCACCTATGATTATTCCTGTTTGTGCATCGACTAAGACTTCAAAGTAATGTCCTGGCCAAAGTGCTTTCTCGAACCTGACCATCCAGCACCACTCAGGCTCTGGTATGTCGGGTGTTTCTAGTCCCACCAATTGGTGCCAGTAATACCAATAGCCGTCAGGTACTTCAGTTACATGCACAAGATCGGTAGAAAGAACTTCCCCCGTCTGGCAATCTATATTTTCAAGGAATTCCCTACCAATCCCAATGGCTACTTGCTCCGATATTGTTGGTTTGGGCTCGCGCACTTCTGGATTCTCTCTAATTTCCGTCACCTTTTCCTCCGAGAGATCGACCGTCACGTAGCATTCCTTAAGCCCCAGCTCCTGAGTAGTTCGGTACTCTTTGTAAATTCGGATTCCCACTGTTGCTTTTTCTTCTTGGAAGGTGATGGGAATGATCAGTTTTCCATCCTCGAGCCTTACTTCAAATTCCTCCACATCAACAATGCCGGAAACTTGGATCGTGTAATTATCTGCCTCTTCTAGCATCGCTTGGATCCGAGAATCTGCGAGGGCTATGGCCTCCGCCGCTGCCATTTGTTCTGCAGACAATTTTGCGTCTACCGCCATGGGGATCATCTTTTCTCCGGAGGCAACGATTCCCTGCATGACACCGGAAGCCTTGGCCGCAACAGCTGTCCCCGCTGCTACCAGCATCAGAACGCCCAGCAAGGCCAATTTCTTCATCATTTTTTATCCTCCTTTTTTATTTTTCTCATGTTTGTCATCCGATGAAACAGCATTAGTAATTGATGTGAAATGTATTTCAGAAATGCATTTCATTTTACCTCTATCGAGGCTTTTTGTTACAGCGAGAATAACCTACTAGGTCATTTGACGAGTTTTTCGTAAACCTGGCTTAAGGGTCTCTTTGCGTGCGGTCGGGCCTTCTATGCCTGAAATCTGCCCAAATTTTGCTCCTTTACCCTGTCGAGAGTGATGCGAGGGGAGGAGTTTGAACCCAGATTTGTACCCTCAATTAGGGAACTTCCCCCAAACCGGCGATACCTTCCGCCACCTTCATTGGCAAGACCGACCGGATACTTTTCTAATAGAATGCGAGAGGAGGTTGTCCTCACATTGGCAGCGACGTAGCTATTACTATCTGCCGTTTAAATAAACCTGATTCCATTAACAAGTTTTTGTTGCCAAACTTTGGAGTTCCGTTCCCAACTTTTTCCCCATGAAATAAATAAGAATAGCTTCATCCACCGTATACAAATGCTGCTCAACTGGCAGATCGTACTCATGTTTTGCTTTAGTGTATACTTGTTGATTAAATATCTCACATGCATCCAGTAAGCGTCTTGGTAAGTTGAATTCTCTATTTTTTAATGCGTTTATTACCTTGCCAAGTGGTTCTTTTATCTTCAAACCGGGTTTAATCGTTGCTAGAAGATATTTGGCGGAGTTTTCGACATAGTCACATACTCTTCTTACATAGTCTCTAGTAATATTTTCAAAATTATATCCCCAAAGATAATAAACATTACAATAAGTTATCGCCTTATATGTGGCTCTTTGATAATTGTCTTTTGGTTCAAAATCGCTGAGTTTAACAAATCCTCCATGATGTTTCAAGGGGGGAGGCTGGAAAAATTTTTCATTCAGAGAAAAATAGCTTTCTAACCAATTAACAGGATCTTCATGATACGATTTAATCACGCCGCCAATTGCGACGATTTCTTCTTCCGTTAGATATTGCTTGGCCAAGTTTTTAATGTCCTCGCCAAGGTTTAGTGTATCAAGCATCGGCACACTACTTGTTAATTCTAAAAACATATGTATAATTAAGTGTTTAGTAGAGAGATTAATGGTTTCAAGTATGAACGGAACCGTGACGGAGTTTAAAGAAAAAATAGTCACTTGGCTAAAGGAGATATTTGGGAGGAATCAGGTTAAACCTGAGTGGGATGTCGCAGAGAACTCTAGGGATGATTTAAGTAGAGATTTGTACTGTCCTAGAATTGACATAGCGGTGGGTCCCTTCAACATACATAGAAACGTGGTTAGAGATAGAGAAATAATAAACAACGCTTATTTACAACACAGGTATTTTATCGACAAGTTGAACGCAATAGGCGATAGGGCGATTAGTGACGAGCATTTGAATAAAAATCCCCGTTGTCTGTTGGCGATAGAAGTTGAGAATAGAGGGTCTAGAAAACACAGACTAGGGAGTATCGTAAACGCTGCAGCAATCGGCAAAGTAGGGTTACTCGTCGCATTCACTGCGGAAAGCTATAATTCGCTCAGAAAAATAAGGGAATACTTGCAATTCATAACGGATGTTCGCAAGGTTGAAGAGGATATTTCTAAGAATGTAATTATAATATCAAAAGACGATTTCTCAAGAATTTTAGAGGATTGTGCTCGTGGACCGTGATATCTAATGTGTGCTGAGGATATGAAAGTCAACAATTACCCCAGCACCTGATAAGGGACTTTGTTTACGAAAGCTCTCAAAACGATTAGTGTGGGTACAAATCCGGAAGTTTGGCCACTTTTTATCTCCAAAATAAACCCAGCAAAATTCTGGGCGTTTTCCGTAAAAACTCCGTAGAAAATGCCTGGATTGCCTAGCGAAACCTATGGTGCGGGGGAGTAGGTTTTAAACTACCGTTTAAATCTACCATAACCCGCGTCTTAGGCAAATTATGAGCAAGGAATTGTATGCCTTCCATGCCCAAAATCTGCCCAAATATTGCTCCATTGGCGTCTGAAGAGTGGTGCGGGGGGAGGGATTTGGACCTCACGACAGCTTGAGTTCCACTTTTCCAGCAAGCTTGAGTATTATTAGGAGTATACCTCTTAATTTCCTCAGTACAACTGTAGTGTAATACAAGTTTTAATGTCTTTTCTGAACAAAGAATACTCGGAGAATTAAAATGCCCAGTGATAAAAAATCAAACAAAAAGGTTAGCCTACGGGAGTTCATTGATAAGAACTATCATCTATTCACAACTATCGGTGTAGTGGCGGGATTAAGCGCTCTTTTTACAAGACTTGAAAACGCTGGATATCTTGCCTTTTTGTCCTTTGCGATGCTTATTTTACTGAACTTGGAACTTTGGATGGCGTTTCCTAAAAGTGAAGAAGCCTCTTTGATCTTGAAAGCTTTTGAATGGATTTTTCAGCTTTTTTTCATTATGGTTGGAGTATTTGTATGTAGTGCCTATAGTAATTACATTCTTCAACCCTCGATTCTTTTTTTAATCTTGCTTGTATTGTTTGCAGTAATTTTTATAGTGTTTTTTGAAAAATTTAAATTGTATAAACACGTTCGAAAGATAGCCCCTGAAGGCAAGCGCTATAGTCCTTTGATAAGGGGGGCAGTAGCATTTGCGATAATTCTAATTGCATTAATTTTAGCCATGCTTGTAGCGGAATATATAGCCGATCTGGTAAAAATTTGATTATTTTTGGGTGGTGCGGGGGAGTAGGTTTTAAGCAACCGTTTAAATCTACCATAACCTGCGATTCCGCTTCATCCTGATTAATCGCTAGTTATGGCGCAATTTCCAATGTTGCAGTTCGCCCATCTCTTTTCTATTATTCGATAACATAAAACCAAAGTGAGATTTTCCCTCAAAAAAAAGAAGAGAGCGGGCGGCGGCAAGCCGCCCTTTTTGAACTCTGGCCCTATGGATAGTACTCCACTTCCAGATACGGTCTTAGGGTAAGATTATCCGAGTACTCCTGCGATCGGAATCGTATCCTCCGCAATGTCTCGTCAAAGTTCTCGGTGTCGAATTTAATGACGAAACTCGCTAGATTATCGTTCTCAAACTGTTGAGCTACAAAGTTGCCTACGTTCCATACTTTCCAATCGTAGGAACCGATCTCCACGGCGTTGATCAGGTCGCCCAAGGTGGGGGCACTGTTCCAAGTCACCGTCGACTCGCTCCAATTGTCATCCAAGATCTCACGGGCCTCGATTAGCACGCCTGCATCCCGAAGTGTGGTGAAGCCAGAACCCCAGTAGAAGTACATGTTTAAGTCAGCCCCGATTACATCGGAGCCCGCGGGCAGCGAGGATAGGTCGAATTTGAGCAGCGAGCGTCGGTTGTTGTCGACCGCGCTTGCGACCTCCAGCCAAGCCTCGCTTCCGTAGTTTAAGCCTGGTGAGTCTTGGAAGACCGCCGCGTCATCGGCTGGAAGAAGGGTCGTGGTTTGCGAGATGCCTGCACGGACAACTGCGTCATCGCTCACCGTGTTATCCCCAAGTGATGTCACCGTGATGGTCATGTTGTCGACCTCTCCGGGTTGCGCGTTTTCCGGAATCGTGACGGTTAGTGTTGCATTCTCGATTTCGTTCGGTAGGACATCTTCGAGATTTTCCGGACTAACAACGGCGTTCCAGCCGAGGCTGCTTGTAACCGTTAAGGCAAAGCTGTCAGGGACGTTGCCGAGGTTTGTGACTTCCACAGTGTATTCAAGATTTTCACCCGCGTTATCGCCTTGGGCCTCTGGTGTCGCCGCCAATTCAACATCGTAAATAACCGTCGTCGGGAAGTACCACACGCTCAGGTAGGGTGTGAGACTTGTGTCGTCCGTGTACTCCTTCGAGCGGTATCTTATTCGCCTAAGAGTGTTGTCGAAATTATCGTTCTCAAACATTACCGCGAAGGAAGCCAGATTGTCAATCCCACGCTGCTCCTCGAAGTAACTTTTTATGTCCCAGTACTTCCAGCTTTTCCAAGGCCCTATCGAAGTGTCGTCGATTTTATTCCCAATTGTGGGCTGATTGTTCCAAGTTAAAGTGCTCTCGCTCCAGTTGTCATCACTGACCTTGTAGGCTTCAATTTTCATATCATAATTCTCTCTCAGCTCGGTGTAGTTGGAGCCCCAGTAGAAGTACAGGTAGAGCCTCGAGCTGTAAATCTCCACGTTTTCGGGTATTTTTGAGAGTTCGAATTTCAAGATGGTACGCCTGTTGTTGTCGACCATGGTTGCGATCTCAAGGTGCGGCTCGGTACCGTAATTAGTGTTCGGATTCGCCTCTTCCACATATGAGTCATCCTCGCATGGCCTGAGCTTGTAGTCTACCACGACTTTTGTCGTTACCTTTTTGTTATCACTGACCGCAGGCTTTGTCTGTGAAGTAGCGGTAATCGTGGCGTTGTCTGAATCTCCAGGCTTTGCGTTAGCTGGAATCATGACCTTTAAAGTTACTAATTTGTTTTCTCTTGGAAAGACATCTTCTAGAAGCGTTGGATCTGCGGTGGTAGGCCAATTGTTGTCGCTCACGGTTAGCTCGTAGTTATCATTGATGTTACCATTGTTTGCCACAGTCACCGTATAATTAGCAACCCAGCCTGCTGGACGACCCCGCTCTTCCTTGTCTACTTCTACCTGCACATCATAGACCGCTGGGAAGTACTTGACTTTGAGGTATGGCCGTTGCTCTGTATTGTCGGAGTATTCCTCGGAGCGGAACCGCATTCTTCTGAGGGTGTTATCGAAATCCTCGTTATCAAGTGTTATGGCAAAGCTAGCAAGTTGATCGCTTTTGTTCTCAAGCTGTTCGGCAACGTAGTCATCTACATCCCACTTCTTCCAGCCGTAGGAGCCTATCTCCGAGGTGTTGATCACTTCACCTACCGTTGGAGCGTTATTCCAAGTTATCGTCGATTCGCTCCAGGAATCATCAGTCACCTCCCTCGCCTCAATAAGTACGCCCGCATCGCGCAGTGCGACGTAGTCGCTGCCCCAATAGAAGTATAGGTTGAACTCTGCATCAATTATCAAAGCGTTATCTGGCAGATTATCGCTGAGGTTGAACTCAAGGAAGCTGCGTCGTTTTTCATCCCACTTGCTCGCTATCTCTAGATAAGTTTCAGAGCCGTAATTTGAGTCGGGGTTCGCCTGATCAGCATAAGAGTCGTCGGTAGGAGAAATGCTCACCGAACCCGCTGCCAGCGCGAGGACCTTATCATTCGAACTCACGTTATTGTCGTTTTCGGAAGTAGCTGTAACTGTTACCACACTAACCTCACCTGTTCCAGCATTTCCGAGAATGGTGACGCTGAGCGTTACTGTTTCGTTCTCACCGGGCTGAACGTTCTCAATTCGATTTTCTGAGAGCGAAAGAGTCCAGCCAGCATTGTCGCTAACCGTCAGGTCGTAGTTATCGATGACTTCCCCGACATTTGCAACGGTAACATCGAACTGGAGCGTTTCTCCAGGTAAATCGCCTTTCCGAATTGGTACGATCCCCACTTCAACCGCGTTGGGACTAACCCACGAACCGTATACACTCTCCCAGTCGGTGTAAAATATGTCGAGCAGGGTATCAACGGTCTGGGAGTCATAGACCGTGACGCCAACTTCCCTCCCGGTTAATATCCAGTCAGAGTGTATGTTAGCGCTTCCCACCCATGTTCGCTGGCCATCCACGTTAATAAATTTGGGATGAGCCACGCCGACCGGAAAATCAATTGTTTTAACATGGATATTCTTGTGACTTGCTATTTCCTCCGTCGCGCTCGGCCATTTGTCGTATGATCGTTTGGGCACCATAAATTTTATTTCCACGCCACGGTCTGCCGCATCTAATATAGCATCACGAACTTCAGCGGGACCACCATTGTAAGCGTACTGATATAGCTGGACATTATCCTGCGCGTTATCAAACATATCAACCCACTCGTCTACCGTGTCAGTAACATTTTCTGGGATCTCTGCGCCGTTGGCTACGGGATAAATCCAATTTTCTTCCCAGTATTCACCGCCCCTAGCTTGTCCGCCGGCTGCGACCCAACCTGAATCGAAGATGTAAGTGAAAGAATCAGCGATGTTCTCTCCGCGAAGCGTAAGGTTCACTTCGCGGTTAGTTGTCAGGGAGTTGTGGCCCCAGTTAGTGCTGCCGACGGAGACAACCCTGTTGTCAACTATCATGTACTTGGAGTGCAGCGTTATATTCGCTAGGAATGTTAAGACAGTTATATTCTCATGGTTGTCAAGGTTCTCGTACCATTCATTCCTGAAGGAATCTTCAGCCAGCTCAGCGTCGACGAGGATCCTCACGTCCACACCCCTGTTGTCGGCCGCCTCTATGAGAGCATCATATATGTCACTTAGAGGCGGTTGATCGGATGGGTCGAGGTAGAAGGCTTCAATGTCGATGGTATTCTCCGAATTCTCTATCAGCTTAAGCCACGTGTCTTCGGTGTTCTCTATGTTGGGGCTGTCTAGGTCGGGATATGCGGTCTCGGTGACCTCGATTATATTTTCCCCAGGCGGAGGTGGCGCTTCACCCCCACTTCCAGTGACGCTCACATCATCGAAGTAGTAAATCTCTGTGTTCGCGGAGTTTCGCATCCCCAGCTTCACCCTAACGGTGCTCGCGTTGTCGCCGGCGTTGTAGGTGTACTCTGTCCAATTCTGCGGCAGGGGGCTAGAGCCTGTGTCGTCGTATATATAGAAGAACTCCGTCCAAGCCCCGTTGTCGATGCTAACGTACCCTTTTATGTAATCAGAGCTCTCGAAGCCGCCCCAGTTAGTGTCGATCCAAACGTGAACCCACACGTTGTCATAGCTGCTGACATCGACTTGATCAAAGACAATGTTGTCAGGATATTCTGACGACCCACCCGTGTCCTGAACTTCGAAAGATTTCTGACCGGAACGCGAATTGGATGTGGTAGGTCCGAATGCATCGCCTGCATCATCGGGCCCGCCCTCCGTCACATAGCCGAGCGTGTCGCCGGAGTCTTCAAAGCCGCAGAACGCGATGTTCTCGACCGATCCTGGGCTTGCGGAGGCGATCTCGCCGATTTGCGCCGATAGTATCCATGTTGTCAAAAAGGTTAGAGTCAGAAGGACTGCTGCATACTTTCTTTGAAAGATATTCGTACCCTTATTTTCATTCAATTTTTAACCTCCAAAATTTTTACTTTCCAAATAATTGCGGAAGTTCCCTTATTTAAAATGTATATACGTAAAACACGTAAACAATAGTAGGAAATGGTACAAAAAGGTGGTGTAATTGAAGGTGAAAGTGACTATATCAATCGAGAAAGAGATTTTTGAGCGGGCACGAAAGATCGGCCTGAATATTTCACGGGTGGCCGAAAATGCTTTGATGGACTTGATTTTGTTAATAGAAAAGGAAGGTCTTAAAAAATAAGAACACTCCCTCTAGTTCCCCCTCGTACTTTGGAAAACTCTTTAAGTTGAGCAAAGGGCCTGGCAAGGTGAAGCGATTTTAATGCTCGGTTTTGTCAAAAACTACGTGGAAGCAATTGACAAATTTTAAACATCAATTACCCACGGATTCTCCAAATCTAAATCAAAAATGGTATTGGTCATTTATTAGTGAGAAAGAAGTAGGTTCAAAAGCATAAATAAATGAGAATACAAAATTTTAAAATGGGCAATAACGATGGCAGAGGAGGAAAAATACTTTCAAAGATGGCAACTCGAAAGACAATTATTAACTCAAAGACTGACATTATTCTTAATTACTAACTCGATATTGTTCTTAGGTTTTGCCCAAATTCGGGCCACTTGGTTTGGTATTTTTATTGCTATGATGGGACTAGTTCTCTGTATACTCGGTGCAATAAATTTTAAAGGCATTTCAAAGAGATTGGATAATTTCGAAAGCAAGCTTGAAAAGCAACCAGATCTAGCCATAAAGGGGTTCAGAGTCAAAGGCAGAGAGATGGCGATGTGGTTTCCTTTATTTTTTTCGATAATCTGGATCGTTTCACTAACGTTTTCTTTTACCCTCATTTAGAACACTATACGTGTGAAATCAGAGTCCCAGAAAAAAGGCGAATCTTAATTACTCCAGAATATTTAGCAATGATAATCAGGGACATTCACATTAGTAACTGTAGGGTTCTTTTTTTGTTATCTAGGAGTTTAAAGAGAGGAAAACCCCCTTGCGCGCGGCCGGGGGTCAGGTAAGGCTTCACGACGGCGCGAACGGCCACTGGCTCTTGATGCCGGAGATCTCCGAAATCAGGGCGCTCTTCTCCGCTGCATCTGCGAAAGGCCACCTGCTCTTGATCTGACTTATCCTAATGATTAGCCTACTCCTATTCACCACAAAGCTCGCTATTGTCGAGATCACATTCTCGGTGTTGTCGTGAGTCAGGACGAGCGCGGCTTTCTTTACGCCCACATTGTTGGGATGCCGTGCGTTTTCGTTCTCCCCCACGTGCCAAGGCGGAGAGAAGGTCTCGATAATATTTTCGTTCTCGAATGCATCCCCGTATGTGTAGAACTTCACCACGAGCTTCGAGCCCTTATAAAGGTCAAGGTTCTTCTTTAGGCGGACCGCATAAAGATTTTCCAGCTCGAACGCCGCCGTTCCTGCCCATCCCGTTTCCGGCACCGTAAAGCTTGCTATGGTTGATATCACATTTTCAGTATTTTCACCCGTCACCTGCACCACGACTTTCTCGATGGGCTCATTCTCTGGGTGCAGAACGTTCTCGAACTTCACGATGCGCGCGGGCGGAATGAAGTTCTCGAAGACACTCTCGCCTCGATAGACGTTGTCGTAGCCATAGAACTTTACTACTACTTTTGAACTGTTCTCGAGCCAGAGGTTCACATTCAGGCTGATCTTATAGAGGGTGACGAGGTTGAACTTCACGGACGAAACCATCATCGGCTGCGTGTAGGATATTCCACCATTCTCCCCGTGTACCTCCATCCTGATGTAGCTGACCCCAAAGGGTATACTTAGAGATGCGACCCCACCGACCAAGTCCTTGCTGTCAAAAACCACGCCGTTGTCGCCTATGAAGACCACGTGATCACCGGATGAACTTATGTTGATGACATTTTCGTTCTCGACTGTGATGCTGTAAATCTCAGGCCCCACGTCCAGCCCTGGAGGGGAGCCCTCCACGCAGTAGAGGTTGCCCTCCCTGAGACTTTCAAGTATGTTCGACTTGCTCAGCGACACCGCGTTGACCATATTCCAACCCCATCTACCTGCTGCCTGCGTGGAATGGGCATCGTCGTCCATGACGGCATATACGAGCCTGCCCTCGGTCAGCAGCGTGTCCCAATACTCCCTCGCTGTCTGGGCCTCCTCCATAGTGCCACCGTGGATCTCCATGAGCTCAGCTCCAGCGTCGACTGCCTGCCTAAGGTTTTCTAGAGGGAAAGGTGCCCCCGTAAAGCCCGGGTGGGCTGGTATCGCGATGCCTCCCTGATCCAGGATGTCACCTACCCATTCGGCCACGCTTCGATACCACCAGCCCTCTATTAAATTTTCAACGTCGATGGCGAGCATGTGCCTCATGCCGGGGGTGATTTCCTCTCCATTTGTGCCCACAAAATATGGGAGGTTAGTGAAGGCCTCCGCATCCGTGATGTAGTTATGATCGGTTATCGCGAGGAAGCTGTAGCCTTTCGAGCAGTATGCTTCCACCATTTCCGCTGCCGTGTTCGCCCCGTCGGAGTTTTCCGTATGCGAGTGAAGATTGCCTTTAAACCAATATGGGGAGTTCCTGTAATGGTTAGATATTATCACCTTGTCCACTTTACTGAATATCACGGGAACTCTGGCGGTGCATGCTTTATTGTCACTCACCTCCGGGTTCCCTACGGAAGTGGCGGTGACCGTTATGTTGTCCTCGGCTCCAAGGAGGGCTCCGCTGGGGATCCTGACTTCGAGCATAGCTATTTCAGATTTCCCAGCTAAAATGGATAGCTGGGTTGGAGAAATAATTGGGCTCCAATTTGCGGTATCGGCAACCGTCAAAATGTAGCTGTCGCCCCACGCGCCAGCGTTTGTGACTTTTATAGTGTACATTAGCGTTGTCCCTGGCGTGCCGCCTTGAGATCTGGGCAAGACATCTACGATAACCTCATAGGGAGGTGCCGCAGTCGAATTTTCGTAGGCTGACCCGATCGCGGTGGTGTTATCGACATCTGCAAAGATCTCATAATTGGCACCCCATTTGTCAACATCATCAAACATGCTATCAGATTGGAGGTAAACGCCCATGTTCAAGTTCTCTAGAATCTTGTTTTGAACCTCGCAGAAGTTCCAGCCGCCATGATCACCACCGTCTAGAATGAGCAGACCTCCGCCCGCTCGGACGAAATTCGCTATTCTCCCGGCGACGACATCCGACAAATTATCAGGGTTGCCGCCCGTTCCCGGATTGCCCAGCTCAAACTGGGGTATGACGAGGATATTGTAACCCGCTAGCAAACTATCTGTGATTTCCGTAAAAGTGCCATCGATCGTGTTATCCATCCTATAGCCAAATGTAAGTTTCAAACTCCCGACGAGCTCGGAACAGCGGTCCACATCGTTATAAACATTGTAGTCTATATCGGTTTCCCCGTACCAGAGCACGTTTTCCGCCCCGGGAACCATCCATTGGAATGCACAATCAAGCAAGATATCCAAATGCCTATCAGGGTTGTTTGTGGCGTTCCACCTTCCATTACGAGATGTAGCGCTAAAGCCGGCGACGACCACCGCACCCGAATCAACCCTCTTGGCTGCCATTACGGGTGGCCTATCTCCAGCCACGTAATATTGCTGGGGTGGGTACGCATCTTCATCCTGCGTATAAGCGTTCTCCTTACCGCGGACAATAATTTCATAGTTTTCAGCTGAGTTTTCGATAATCAGGGTGCAGACGGTATACAGGCCGATTGTCGTCTTTCCGGGTGGGAGACCGTTTGATGCAGAAGCTGGATTAACGGATAGGGACATCGTCAATATCGCTGGCGCAATAATCGAAGCAACCACCAATGCTGACAGGGTCACGCTCTTGAAACTCTCGGTCCTCACCTAATGCCTCCTTTCCTCTGATAAAAATTGAGCGTTAGATTATATAAGGTCGCCGATTTGTTATAAAATCGGCTTAAATTATGGCGTGTCAATAAAAAGGAGAATTGGAGTACCTTTCACCACTCACATATAACATCGTCGTCGCTCTTGTTGTCGGTTATTTTTTTTGATAGATATAAACGTGGATTGGAAATTCAAAACTATGCAAAATATAAGCAAGAATTATCAGCCTTTTTTGCCTAAAATCTGCCAGAATTTTGCTCATTTGGCATATTTTTGATGGTGCCCCCGGCTAGACGACTACTATCGTTCAAATCTATCAAACGATTTTTCGCAAGAATTTGGCAGGGTGCGGGCAGGATTTTTGCATGGTTTTTGGTGGTGCGGGGAATAGGTTTAAGCTACCGTTTAAATCTACCGAAATGAAATTTTCATGCCTAAAAACCGCCTAAATTTTGCTCCTTTGCCGTTTGGATAGTGGTGCGGGGGAGGGGATTTAAGCCCCAATTTACTAGTAAAAACTCCTCTCAGAATACCCTAGACTGCTTCATTATGCCCAGGTGCTGAACCTAAAAACCCTTTGCGCGCGGCCGGGAGGTCGAGTCGTGTGGGATCAAGGCGAAACCCCGAGAGCCAAGGCCCTTACCGGGATAGGTATGGCCGGTTCATAGCGGTTGTTTACGCCCAGGTCGAGGGTCGATGGGTCAACGTCAATGCCGAAGTTTTAAGATGGGGCCTAGAGGCATATCCCGGATGCATGGTACTTAGCTTTTGTACGTACTGTACTGATAAAAAATTAAGGCCACTGGGTTATGGGAATAGCACCTACCTCGTCCCTAACCCCAGAGGTCTGTGAGAACAACCCAAGATTTTCAGCGTTAACGATCTCATATCCCACAATAATTCCAACTATCCCCCGTCCATATTGCGTGGGAATGTAGACTGGAGCGCCGCTATCGCCCAGCTTTGGCGCGCCCTTCTGTGGGAAGGTAGCATACGCCTGACGATAAAGCGGTATAAAATAGGGGTGACCATTCGTAGTTCTATCTACATACCTTACCACTCCATCCACCAAGTCAGATGCTA
>Ga0315308_1000553_pt1 | contig 20964 bp, 20 predicted proteins | sample TDP3_MG_FD_203078 | JGI IMG/M metagenome (GOLD analysis project Ga0315308, IMG submission 203078) | Freshwater sediment microbial communities from Lake Towuti, South Sulawesi, Indonesia - TDP3 | ecosystem: Environmental > Aquatic > Freshwater > Lake > Sediment | place: Indonesia: South Sulawesi... | reverse complement strand
TCAGGTTCTCCTTCAACAACCAGCACTTCTTTATCAGCCTATGCCGCAGCAACACAGCAAGGCGCAAATACCTTCTATGTTGTAGCAGAGGACAATACTGAAAATATCAACTACTCTAACTATGGCAGATGCACCTTCTATTATGATACCACTCCGCCCACTACCCCAGGCACGCCTTCAACTACTACACCTACCAATGACACTACACCTACCTGGAACTGGACGGCTTCAACAGATGCTCATTCAGGGTTGAGAGCTACTAACACCTATATAATCTATTGGGATACTGTTGCAGGAGGAGAAGCTAACTCTGCCTACAGCAACACCAACTCATACACCCATACAGTTGAGCTGGCTCAGGGCACCTGGTATGTAAAGGTCAGAGCGTATGACGCTGTAAATAATCAATCCGCATTCTCTGGAAATGGCAGCGTATTAATAGATACTATAGAACCGGAAACATACATAGACAGTGGGCCTGACAATCCCACCAGTCAGACATCGGCAACATTTGTATACAGGGCGAGTGAGCCTGGATGTGAATTTTCTTACAGCCTGGATGAAGGGCTGTGGTCTCCGTATAGTCCAGCCACAACCGTGAGTTATGCAGATTTAAGTGAGGAGAGCCATACATTTAAGGTCAAAGCGAGAGACGGAGCAAAAAATGAAGATCAAATCCCGGCGAAATGGGAATGGGTAATTGAAAGAGTAGAGCCAGTCGGTATTTACCTGATTAAAAGCAATGTGCTCGAAGCTAGAACTCTCGACTCAATTATTTTGACTATTGAACTCGTTGATTCAGCGACTTCGCCACGGACTGTCATAACCGAGGCAGACAATCCATTCATAATAACTGCTTGTACAGTCAGTGGCGAAGATGCTTCAGGCACATGGATAAAGAAAAGTGGGCCACCATTAGTGCTGAACAATGGACAAGCAGAAATCGAGGTAAGTTATGACACGGTGGAAAAGATTCGCTTTAAGGTAAGCGATAATTTGGGACACGAACCAGGATATACTGACGTTATAGACATCCGGCCACGGGGGTTGCGCTATGACTTAGAGGCTCCTGAGAGAGTCAACGCTGGCGAAGAATTTCCCCTTATAGTTAAACTAATCGATACAGGTACAGGAAAGCTGGTCACTCCCAGCGAATATGCCCGACAGATAAAATTGGTCGCCTGTTCTTCCCCTGAAGGGACGCCAGATCCTGAGGGAGAATTGAAGATAAAGAGTTTCTATTTACAGGGTGGAGAAAAAACTCTCCTTGAGAGTTATAACCTTGCTCATGTTATCTATATTGAAGCTTCTGATGCCAAAGTGTATGACCCTGCATCTGTAACTGGACGCACTGCTGACATTGAAGTTATTGGTGCACCAAAAACAGTAATGAAATTCGACGGAATGTATCGTGAAATGTACGATGGAATATATTTGAGAAGTAGTACGCATATAATTATTACGTCCGTATCTGATATTCCAGCAGAGGAAATTCTTTATAGAGACAATGGTGCCATCTGGAGAACCTATGTCGAACCATTTACTCTTTCTCCAGGGGCCCATACTATAGAGTATTACGGAATAGATAAGTATGACCATAAGGAAGGGATAAATCGGAGCAAGAAAATTTATGTCACTTTCTTTGGTGGTGGGATCACCAATATACCCAATCCGTTCCAGGCAGGCAAAGAGGAAACTGACATAGTATATGACCTGAAAGAGCCTTCTAACGTAACCATTACAATCTATGACCTCTTCGGCCAGGAAGTCTGGCATAAGAGTTATGCAGCCGGAGAAGAGGGTGGCAAGAAAGATAGTAACAGAGTTGCCTGGGATGGGAGGAACCTCTCTGGAAAAGTGGTGGCAAATGGAGGTTATATCTGCCGCGTCTGGATCGAGAAAGAAAAGAGACATATGGTAAGGAAGATTGCTGTTGCCAAATAAATTAAGGGGAGATAAAAATGGAAAAAAGAGTCTGTAGACTATTACTTGTTTCGGTATTAATTTTGGCAATGGAGTGGCAACTTGCGAGGTCAGATAATTACTACGGAATGGCCAATGACTATTTACAGTACGGGGCAGGAGCAAGGTCTTTAGCCATGGGAGGAGCCTATGTAGCCCTGGCGGATGATGCCAGTGGACCTTATTGGAATCCGGGAGCTTTAATGCAGGTTGAGGAACACCAGTTCCTTTCTATGTATGCGCCATTCTTTGAACAGACAAGTTATAACTTCCTCTCCTATGTTCATCCCTTGCGAAGGCTAGGGAGTATTGCTATTTCCGATGTTCTTCTCCATTCGGGAGGATATGAAGAAGTCACTCGCAAACAAGGAGTAATTGGCACGAACAAGTCGATATTCAAGAATACTATAATTATTTCTTACGCGAATAAGGTTCGTGAACGAATCTCTCTGGGAGCAAGTTTGAAACTGATTCATGAGCGAGTTATGAGATATTCGGGGAGTGGCCAGGGAATAGATTTGGGGATACTTTATCAGCCCTTAGATGTATTGAACATCGGGTTAGCCCTGCAAAATGTCATCCAGCCAAAGGTGACTCTAAGAGATGAGCCGGATGTGTATGATTTAAATTTGAAAGCTGGTGTGGCATTGAATGCATTCTCTAAACGCCTCACCTTGACTGCGGATATCAATAAGCTCGTTGATGAGAAGGCATATTTCTGTGCCGGGTTGGAAGTTTCTCCGTGGGAGAAGGTGGGTTCATCTTTGAGGAGGGTAGATTTGAGGGCAGGATGTAACCACTTACAAACCTTTACCTGCGGACTGGGATTGAAGATAAAATTTTTCTCTGTGGATTATGCCTTTAGTTCTCATGACCTGGGAAATCTCCATAAATTTGCTCTTACCTTTGGCTGGGGTAATATATACAAGGCGAGTGCGAAGCCGATATTGAAGGCGGAGAATATTTATGGGCTGGAGGCATTAAGTAATGAGCTGGAATTTTCTACAGATATTCCATCAATTACAGTAAAGAAATGGAGTCTGGAGATAAGAGATGAGGGCAGAGAAGTGGTGAAGAGTTTCAGCGGTGAGACGAGGCCACCTGAGATTATCAGCTGGGATGTTTGTGATGATATGGGAAGGCCAGTAAAGAAGGGGGACTATTCCTACGAATTTACCGTTGTGTATAAGAATGATAGAAAGTGGGTTGAGCGAGGAGAGGTAAAGCTGGATTCATTCCCTCGAGAAGATATACCGATAGAAATGAAAGGAAATGGGGAAGAGCTCATTCAGAGTGGTGAGTAAAGATAGATAGTTGTAGGCACAATTTCAAATTGTGCAATTTGTGAGGAAGGGGGTTAAAGATGTCAAAGATGATGAGGAAGAGTTCACTGATAATTTTTTTCCTGCTTGTTCTTTCATTGTCTGTAGCCGTGGGCAGGAGGGAGGGGATAGATGCAGACAGTGAATATAAGTTTGCCTGTTCTGCATACAGGGTAGGTAATATAGAAGAGGCAATGAACGGATTCATACAATTCCTGAAGGAATTTCCGGGCGATTCCCGGGCAGGCGGAGCGCAGTTTATGATTGGGCAGTGTCTTTTCGACAAGGGGAGATATAAGGAGGCAGCAAAGGCATTTGAAAAGGCAACGAGGAGGAACGGTAGGGACTACGATCTATATATTAATTCAATTTATCGTCTCGGGGAATGTGAATTTAATCTTGCGGAATATTTGAATGCGATTGACCGTTTCCAGGAGGTGAGGAAAGGGAAGAACAGGAATTTAAGGGCTGAAGCGTTGTACGGGATAGGGCTATCATATCTAGCAATAGGAGAGAGGGAGAAAGCGCGGGATTGCTTGCAGGAATTACTTCTATTTTATCCTGGGTATAACAGGGAAGCGAGCGCTCTTATTCCCTTAGGATTAGTACTTCTTGAAGGAGGGGATGCCGGGGGTGCTCTGGAACATTTTCGTAAAGTTAAAGAAGACTTAGGGTGCATTTACTACTCCGGGGTGGCATTCAGGGAACTGAACAAAGTGATAATGGCGACAACGCTGTTTAAAGAGTTATTGAAGAAAGGGTCTGAGGGGCAGTGGGTAGATAAGGCTCAGTACCAGATAGGGGCGTCATTTTTCCAGTCGAAGCAATATGGATTAGCCTCAGAGGCATTGGAGATCCTGCTCTCCCAGTATCCGGAAAGCGAATTAAGGGAAGAGGCATTATATCTTCTATCCTGCTCAGAATTTCAGCAGGGGAAATATGGTGAGGCAGAGATAAAATTACAGAAGTTAGTTAAGGAATTTCCCCGGAGCCCGCTGGCCCTATACTCCAATTATCTGATCGGGGAGATAGCTTTTCATGAGGGGGACTATGCTAAAGCGCTGGCTAACTACTCTTTAGCATTGAATGTTGAGAAGCTATCAATGCATTCTCTATTCAAGATAATCTGGTGTCATGCTCAACAGAATCAGTATGAGGAAGCGATAGTAAAGGCAAAGGAGTTTCTCATCTCTTACCAGTGGGGGGAACTTGCGGCGAGGGTGTTACTTATTGAGGGAATATGTTATCAGAAGACAGGGAGGCATCCGGAAGCGATAAGATGTTATCAAGAGATAGTGGATAAATATACCGGGACAGAATTTTTTGAGAAGGGGCTTTATTTAATGGCTAGTGCCTACTATGAATTAGAGAGGTATCCTCAACTGGTGACAAATGTACATCAAATATTGAAGAATGCACCTTCGAGTTCTACGAGGTGGCGGGCAGAGACTTACTTTCTAATCGGGGAGGGGTACTATGCATTGGGGAAATATAGTGAGGCAGCGAGGATATATGAACTACTCAGCAAGAATTTTCCTGGCAGTCCTCTCTTAACCAGAGCGTACCAGGCGATCTCTTCCAGCTATGCGCGGATGGGGGAGTACGAGAAGGCATGTGATTTTCAGGAGAAGGCCTTAGCCAGGGCGCAAGAAGAGGGAGGAGAGGGTAGTGCTTTGAGTCTTCTGGAGATGGGCAATATACTATTTAATAAGAAGGATTATGGGAAAGCGATCTCTTACTATGAGGAGTTTATCAAGAGGTCTCCTGGTAGTCCCAGGGTAAGTCAGGCTCTATATCAGGAAGGCGTAGCGCTTTATCATCTGGAATACTTTTCAGAGGCGATAAAGAGATGGGAGAGGGTGGCAAAAGAGCATGAAAAGGATGAACTGGCTCCGCGGGCGCTAATGCAGGCGGGGAAGACGTATTTTGGTTTGGGGAAATATGGTGAGGCACTACTTACCTACGATAGGCTTCTGGAGAAGTATCCCGGCTCAGAAATGGTAAAGGAAGCTATTCTGCAAATAGGGCAATGTTATTACAACCAGGGGAAGATTCAGGATGCAATAAGTCAGTACCAGAAATTCATCCAGGATTATCCTGAAGATGAGAGGGTTGGGGCAGTTTTAGAGCAGTTACAGATGAGTTACTATCGGCAGGGGAAGTCTGTAGAGGAGCTGGAGAAACTGATTGACCAATTTCCCAAGTCGAGGTTTGCTGCAGATACTTACTGGAAGTTGGGGGCAGAGGCATTTAACAATAAGAATTATCGGTTGGCTCAGGGATATTTCCAGAAGGTAGTACTGGACTTTCCGGAGAGTACCTCAGCGGCACAGGCATTCTATTATCAGGCAGAATGCTATTATCTTCAGGAGAAATATGATGAGGCGGTAAGCGCCTATGAGAATTTTATTCTCAATTTTCCTGAAGACAGGCTTATTTCTCAAGCTATGTTTCGTAAGGCAGTCTGCTATTTCAATATAGGTGAGTTTGAGAAGAGTGTAGTTGCTTTTAAAGAATTTTCACTTTCCTATCCCGAAGACCCATTAGCCAAAGAAGCAATTCTTAATGTAGCGCTAAATTACAAGAAGGCTCAGAAACTGGAGAAATCGATTGAGGCTTATGAGAATTTTGTGTCCAGATATCCGAAGGACGAGAAGCTTGGATTTGCCTTTCTGCAGATGGGTTCAATATATGAGGTAATGGACAACTATGGGAAGGCAGTAGAGGCCTATGAAAGAGTGCCGCAAGAGAAGAGAGAGAAAAGTGAGGCTGGGTTCTATGCTGCCAGGTGCTATGATAGGCTGAAGATGCCGGAGAAGCAGAAAAAAGTCTATGAATCTTTAGTTAACTTTGTGCCCAGGAGTGACGAATATAGACTGGCAGGGCTGATGAAATTGGCAGAGATTTACGAAGCTGAAGGTCAAAGGGATAAGGGCTTGGTTATTTATCAAGACATTGTCAAGAATAGCAAGAATCCTGAGTGGGTTAGTCTGGCTAAAGACAGGATGGAAGTATTGAAATCGGGTGCTGAGAAATCAGGTCCAAAGAAATTAGGTACTCAGAAATCAACTCCCAAGAAATCAGGTACTAATAAAACTAATAAATAGGAAAGGAGGGAATTATGAACAATGTAACCTTTATTGAGTTAATGAAGACCAGCATTGTGGTTATGCCGTTGCTTCTGGTGGCATCTATTTTACTGGTTGCCTATGCGCTGGAGAGGTTCTGGTACTACTTACGAGCAGGGAGGATAAACAGCCACTTCTTAGTGGAAGTGAAAAGGTTAGTCAGAGATGGGAAAGTTCGAGAGGCAGTAGACTGCTGTGAGAAGCACAGGGGTCTGGTTCCAGAAATCGTGAAAGCGGGATTGAATGCTTCGCATCTTTCCAGAATTGATGCTGAGGACACTATGGAGAGCTACAAAGAGAGGAGCCAGAACTTATTGAAGGCGCGATTAGGAGTGTTTGGCACGATAAGTTTCATCGCACCACTTCTAGGGCTACTGGGGACAGTTCTGGGTATAATGAGGTCATTCCACGACCTCGCCTTGTCAGGCTCTGGCGGACCGACAATAATTGCTGCTGGAATCGCCGAGGCCCTGGTAACCACTGTGGCAGGTATTGCTGTAGCTGTCCCTTCAGCAATTATGTACAACTATTTCACCACCAGACTTCGCAACTTGATGGTAAGGATTGATACCTTCACCTCAGAGTTGATTATTCTCCTTTACGGTGAGCGGACCATAGACAGAAGGCGGGATTGAACCACGCCCATCGAAGGAGTAGCAGATTTTAGTCTGCGTATTGTTGGAGTAGTAGACTTCAGTCTGCGTTTATTGGAGGGTAGAGATGAGGAAAAATTCGGTGGAAAAAGGAAGTCAGAGTGAACTATTGGCAGAGGTAAATATTACTCCCCTGGGAGACCTTTCTCTGACTCTCATCGTTATTCTAATGATAGTTTCGCCAATGATTATGCAGTCAATGATTAAAGTCCATTCGTCTAAAGCGGTAGAAAGTACCCGGGTAGAAGAAGCGAAGGAGAAACCTCTGTTTGTTCATATTACCAACGAGGCGATATATTTAAATACTGAGAAGATGAAATCAGAAGAGGAATTCTCACTCAGGCTGATTAAGGAACTGGAGAATAAGAAGGATAGAGCAGTTATGATTACTGCTGAGAGAGAGGTTCTGCATGGAATGGTGGTGCATATACTTGACCTTTCCCGGCAGAGCGGGGCGGTAAAATTGTGTCTGTTGAAAAAGGTGAAGAAAGAGACGGACAAGGAGGGACCTCAATAAAATGAGAAGAACAAAACAGGTTGAAGATGATAGCATAGTTGGCATACATATAGCGCCGGTGATTAATGTGGCATTGATTCTGGTACTCATATTGATGATAACCGCTCCCATTATCAATATACCTAATATTCCTGTTAATCTCCCCAAGGCAGTAACTATAGAGGGAAAGGAGCAAAATGTAACCATAAGTTACTCAAGGGAGGGGAGGATAGCAATAAATACCGAGGTAGTTTCCTGGGAAGACATGGTTCCTAAACTTAAATACAGGCTGAGAGAAAGCAAGGGAGCCCTGGTTATAATTCGGGCTGATAAAGATATTCCCTATAGTCAAGTGGAGAAAATCTTCGACATAGCTATTAAAGAAGCGGGCGCTAAAAGGATAGCCGTAGCCACAGAACAGAGGAGAAAGTATAAGGAGTAACAGACTTTAGTCTGCGCTTGAGACAAAAGGAGATAAAAGATGCTTATTCAGATGGAGAGGAAACACGACATTATTTGCTGGACGATTGCCATAGGTTTACACCTTCTGCTTTTGCGGGTAAACTTCGATCTATCCAGAAATATTGAATTAGAGAGGCTGGTTCCTATAGTGGAAGTTGACTATATTATCCAGGAGGAGATAATAACTACAAGGCAAGTTAGAATTCCTGGCAGGGCAGCGCAAACTTTTAAGGAGAAATTGAAACACTTTTTTAGTAAGGAAGTAGTCCCTCCCAAGAAAGAGGAGCTCCTGGCAGGTAAAGCTCCTTCCAAACTGGAGGTGGATAAAATTAAAGGTCTTTCTCAGGAGAAGAGTTTAATCGATAAGGAAGTATCTCTTCCCAGAAAGGTTGATTTATCTCCAGTGAATAAGTCTAAAGAAAACCTAACGTCTAAGGAAGAAGAGAAAATTCTGCTTGCTTCTTCCAAAGAAGTTAAGCTTACAGATTTAAAATCAGAGAACCTCAAAGATAAGGGGTATGAAGTTGCTAAAAAAGACCTTCCCTTCCAGGTAGCTACGAGGGATGAGATAAGAGGGAAGGATATGGATATAGTGGCTATAGATTTGGGTAAGGAGACATCGAAGGGGCTACTTACTGAACAGCCGAGTTTAAAAGATATAAAGGCGAAAGGAAAATTTAGTGAAGGGGTATTCCGTGTTGTCAAACAGGAAGGTGGGGGAAAACTTTCAGGGTCAGAAGTGCTGGCGAACTTGTTAGCTATGGCTAAGGAGGAAGAAGAGAGAAAGTCGCAAGAGTATGGAAGTTTATTGGGTTCTGGGGGAGGTATTGAAGGGGGAGAAGGGTCAGGGATTGGGTCTGGAGGGCCGTTAACAAGGAAGGGTTTAAAAGAGAAAGAAAAAGAGAGGGTGGTTGGGAAAGGAGTGGTCTTCTCCCGGGCTCCTCGAAAGGAAGAGGAGTCTGCTTCCGGCTCTGGCTCGGAGGAAGATAACGGAGTGGCGAGAAAAGAACAGAGAGGAAGGGTGATTTTTGAAATTAGAGGTCCGCTTTCCCGGCGGAAGGTTCTATATAGAGATATTCCTTCCTATCCGGAATGGGCAGAGAAGGAGGGAATCGAAGCAGGGGTGAGCGTACATTTTGTAGTCCTTTCTGATGGAAAGGTTAAGGATAATATTTATGTGGTGAGGACTTCGGGCTACCCATTTATAGATAAGTTAGTAATGGAGGCATTGAAGCACTGGGAGTTTGCTTCCTTAGAAGGGGATTTTTACGGGAAAGAAGAGTGGGGAGTATTGACCTTCTATTTTTCATTGAATAGTCAACAATTGTCGAAGAGGTAGGAGTCGTGTAGGGGCGACGCTCTGTGGTCGCCCGATAATTTAGCACAGGCTGATTCACATAAGGAGGGAGCATAATGATTAAGAAAAGGAGTAGCAGACTTCAGTCTGCGTTACATATCATTTTGGTCACTTTGTCGCTAATATTTTTAAGCTATGGATGGGCTTTGACTCAAGAAGCATTAGATACTAAGACTTCACCAGGAGGGGAAGAGAGCGGTGCAGGACTTCCAGAAGTAGTGATAAAGGGTGAAGCCAAAGATACTGTAGAAGTGAATAAGGCTCCTTACCAGATTGACATTAAGTTAGGAGAAATTGTTAGCCCATCCACAGAAGAGACGGAAGCTCTAATGAAAGGGGGAGTAGAAATTCTGAGGCAGGAAGAATTCAAGCAATTTACGCGGTTGAATAGCAAGCAGGTGATTAACCCCTCGTTGCCTTCCCTACCGGAACCTCCTCTGGTAACTTTCCATCCCGGTCGTTCCGTTCTTAAGATTAAGAGGTGGGAGCTGACAATTTCTGATGATAAGGGAAGCATCATAAGGACTCTTGAGGGTAAGGGGAATCCTCCAGGGAGTATCAAATGGGATGGTCGGGATGAGAAGAAGAAAATAATAAGGGTAGGGACTCTTTATTCATATGATTTTGTGGCTATAGATGAGAATGGCAGGCGTCATACTACCAGTGGGAAACCGTTTCAGTTGGGGGCATTGAAATATGATGAGAAGGAGAGTGTGACTATTGAGGCATCTAATAGAGTTCTTTACACTTCAGAGAGGGATAAATTTTCAGAAGACGGTAAACTGATTATGGAGAAGACATTAGATGTTCTTCGGCAATATTCGAGATATCCTTTTAGAGTAGAGATTTGTAGTGATGAGCCAGACCTTTCGGCCTGGGAAAAGGCCAAACACTTACTTTCAGACTATATTTCCAAAAACCTGATTCTCTCGCCAGAAGATTTGAAGATAAACGCAATAAGAGGATATGGTCGGGGGTCGACTACCAGTTTTATTATTCAGACTCGATGAGAATACCCTTTCCTCTTCCTCTCGCTGTAGGGGACGGACTCTGTGCCGTCCCTACTGGGTGGCGATGGAGTGCCACCCCTACATCCCTTCTGTAGGGAGAGAGGGTTTGGGGTGAGGGGAAGTCTTAGGGTCGCTCGGGGTCCTCCCCAGCCTCGAGTGACTATGTTCATAAGTAATCGCTCCGCTTCTCTTGCGGAGCGATTATTTTATTTGGCTTTTTTGATAGTGTGTAGTTGACAAGGTAATTAAAAAGTGTTAAAATTAAAAAAATTTGTTCTACGGGGTTACAACATAAGGTCGAGATGCAATTTATCCCGTGCAATCGAGGTGGTTGCCTCAACCATCGGGCAGCGATAGAATCCGACCCCTATGCTGGATTCCCCGGATTTCATCGGGGTTCGCGTGAAGAACCTCGCTTTGGGGAGGACTCCAGTGGGTAATCAAGAAATGGATACACAAATTCAAGAAACACGGAGTCCTTGCGAAAGCAAGGTTTCCGTTTACGACTCCTACCTTTCGGCAGGACTCCAGAGGGATAGATTAATGGTGGTGAACACCCGTAAGGGGATTATCTTGTTAGCTTGGAATTCCTGTTTGAGGTTAGAATTATGCCCAGAGAAAAAATTTTGATCATTGATGATGAACAAGACTTGGTTAAGTTGGTGAAAGAGATTCTGGAACTGGAGAATTTCCAAGTAAGTAGTGCTTATGATGGGGAGGGGGGATTGAGAAAAGCGAGTAGTGAAATTCCAGACCTAATTCTTTTGGATATTAAAATGCCCGGCATCAACGGCTTCCAGGTATTAGAGAGATTGAAAATGGACAAAACCACTTCCCAAATTCCAGTGGTAATGCTCACCACCAGCGTCCTCAGGCGAGATCGCGATAAAGCGTTTGACCTGGGTGCAGTGGACTATGTAGTCAAGTCACTGGAGGGTTTTGAACTTGGGGAGCGCATCCGTAAGATATTAAAGGGTCGCTTTAAATATGATGAGAACACAGGTGGGTAGAAGAGAAGTATTGGGAGTCGGAATCGTACAGTTGTTTGCAGCAGAAAGAAATGTGAGAAGGATGAGAGACATATGAAAAAGAAAATCCTGGTAGTCGATGATGAACCAGAAGCAGTTGAACTTCTGAAAGAAATCCTGACAGCACAGGATTTCAGAGTTGTCTCCGCCAGAAATGGTGACGACGCAGTAAAAATAGCAAGAGAAGAGAAGCCAGACGGCATCGTTTTGGATGCGGTGCTCCCCGGGTTAGGCGGTCTTGACGTGTGTCGGATTTTGAAACAGGATAAGGCGACCCATTCTATTCCCATAATAATGGTAAGTGGGAAGGCTATGGAAACCAGAGATAAAGTTGCTGGGTTCGAGGCAGGAGCGGACGATTATTTAACAAAGCCTTTTGAAGCTACAGAGCTGGTTGCCCGCATGCGAGCTTTATTAAGGCGCTACGATCTTTCCGAAGACTTTGAGGAGCTCATAGAAAAGGAGGGCATTTCTCTTGATGTCGCCAGAGCAACAGTGCGGGTGAAAGGAAAACTTGTGAACCTGAGACCCAAAGAGTTCGATCTACTCTATCTACTGATGAAGAAGGCAGGCCGCGTGCTGAATCGGTCATATCTACTTGTGAGCATATGGGGTTATGAGTATTTTGGCGCTACCAGAACAGTGGATGTGCATATAAGGAGACTCAGAGAAAAATTGGGAAAAGAGGCTGCAAAAAAGATAAGAACTGTAGAAGGAAAGGGATATATGTTTGTGGAAGGGGAGTAGAAAGTTAACATAGATTTAACATTTTTGTAACATTATTGTAATAAGCATGTGGTAAACTATATTTTGGAGAATTAGAACTTCAACATTGTGCACAGATTGAATCTGTGCCTAAAATAAAAATGGATTAACGAAAAAAAGTTGTAGGCACAATTTCAAATTGTGCAATTTTAAGGGCGCAGTTTTAACCGTGCAGGACAGAAGGGTTCAATATGAAGGATAAGATTCTTTTTATTGACGATGATCCAGACATTGTCCGGCTGGTAAAGGAGACTCTCCTTGATGAAGGGTTTGATTTTGTTTCTGCTGAGGACGGTGAAGGGGGCATAAAGGAAGCTCAAAAATCTCATCCTGACCTAATTATTCTGGACATGCAGCTTCCGGACATAGATGGGTTTGAGGTTTGTCGGAGACTGAAAGCAGATGAAGAGTGCAAAGAGATGCCCATAATAATGTTAACCGGCAGGTTCAAGAAGACTTCTGACAAAGTTGACGGACTAGAGGGCGGGGCGGATGATTATGTATTAAAGCCATTTGAGACTGAGGAACTATTGGCACGAATACGGGCAGTGCTCCGGGAATATAGACATTTTGGTCCAAAGCACCTGGTGAAAGACCACCTGGACGAGTTAAGACGGAAGAAAAAAGATTAATCCTCGGGAGGCAGAATGCGTCTGAGAACAAAGTTCAGTTTCTTTGCTATTCTTATATTGGTGATTGCTCTACTGGGAATGAGCGTGATTCTGTTCATTTTTGAGAAGAAACATCTTTTGCAGACAATGAGGGAAAGCCAGGTAAATGCCATAAAAGGTCTGGCAGAAATCTGCAAGGAGGCGATAATTAGCGAAGACGACCTGCTTCTTATGAATTACATTAAAGTAGTTAAAAGGACTACAGGAGTAATTTATGCCATGTTCGTAGACGATGAAGGAAAAGTGGTAGTGCATACCGATACTAATCTTCTTGGTTATGTGTATCAGGACCCCGTGGGAGCAAAAGCGAAAAATTCAGAAGACTTGTTGATTCAGTCTTATAAGGGTAAGGAAGGTGGAGAACTGGTTGATGTCTCATTTCCTGTACTATTGGGACAGGACAGGTTAGGTACTGCCCGAATAGGATTTTCTAAAGTAGTGTTGAATGGAATTGTGGAAGATACATTGTCCTTGACTCGCCGCCGTATCCTGGTGGTAACAGGTGTTGCCTTTTCTTTCGGGATTTTCGGCGCGTTTATTCTGGCTCAGCTAATGGGCCGTCCCATCAAGAAACTTACCGAAGGTGCAAAGTCTATTGGACAGGGAAACCTGGAACAGAAAATTTCAGTCAAAAGCAGAGATGAACTTGGCGATTTAGCAGGTGAGTTCAACAGGATGGCAAAAAAGCTTAAGGAACTTGACCAGATGAAGGATGATTTCGTTTCCAGCGTCTCCCACGAGCTCAGGTCACCTTTAACTTCTATCAAAGGTTATGTCGATTTTATCTTGAGGGGGAAGGCCGGGCCACTTGATAAGAAACTCATTGAATATTTGACAATTGTCAAGAACAACACTTCTCGACTGGGAATGTTCATAAATGACATCCTCGATTTAGCAAAAATTGAAGCCAAGCGTTTTGATCTGGGGAAGGAAGCTTTAGAACTTTCACCGCTCGTAGAGGAAATGGTTACATTTTTCCAGCCCCAGGCAGAAGAGGGCAAGATTCAACTGGAGGCAGTCGTTCCTAACAGTATCTCTTTGGTTTCCGCCGACCCGGATAAACTTAGACAGGTTTTTACGAATCTTCTCAGTAATGCTTTTAAATTTACTCCTGAGGGAGGAAAAATAACCATTGAGGCGAAAAATTCAGATGCGGGAAATTTTGTAGAGATTGCTGTTAAAGACACGGGAGTGGGCATTGCCCAGGAGGACTTGAAAAAAGTTTTCGACAAATTCCAACAGATTAAGCCATCTGAAGGTAAAGTGAAGAAAGTCAAGGGGACAGGATTGGGTCTGGCCATCGTCAGGGGGATCGTCGAGGCACACGGGGGCCGGGTTTGGGTGGAGAGTGAACTCAGTAAAGGAAGTAATTTTATCTTTACTTTGCCCAAGGCATAATCTATAATATAGGAAAAGAAATATGAGCAAAGAAAAGGTTCTGGTAATAGAGGACGAAGAGGACATTGCTAATCTGGTCAAAACTACTCTTGAGGGCGAAGGTTTTGAGGTCACAGTTGGTTACAGTGGAGAAGAAGGACTGGATAAGATTCATCGGGTCCCACCAGATCTCGTAGTTTTAGACTTAGGGCTTCCTGGTATGAGCGGTTATCAGGTTTGCCAGAAGATTAGAGAAGATGTTTCTTTGGCCCATATTCCCATAATCATGTTAACTGCCAAGGGCTCTACATCGGATAAAGTCATTGGATTGAGCTATGCTCCTGATGACTATATTACCAAACCTTTTCAAAATGAAGAACTTGTTGCCCGCGTGAAAACACATTTGACTCGCACTGCCAGTGACCTCTCGGCTAATCCTCTAACCAAATTGCCGGGCAACATTCTACTCACGGAGGCGTTAGAGAAGTGTCTGAGCCAGGGACGTCTATTTGCTGTTTTGTATTTAGACTTGAGTAATTTTAAGGCGTTTAACGATAAATATAGCTATCTCAGAGGTGACAAAGTTCTTCGCATAACAGCTCAAATCATTCTCAAGATAGTTAAAGAGAAAGGTAATCCAGATGACTTCATCGGTCACATTGGCGGGGATGATTTCATCGTAATTACCAGCCCGGACAAGGTTGATCCACTTTGTAGAGGTATTATTAAAGACTTCGACCAGGATATTCCTGTACTCTACGACGAAGAAGATAGAAAAAGAAAGTACATTATAACCAAGGACCGGCAAAATAAGACTACGAAGTTTCCCTTGATGACTATTTCTATTGGAGTAGCTACAAATAAAGCGAGGAAATTCATCAGCCCTGCGGAGATTAGCGACGTGGGTGCTGAACTGAAAAAATATGCTAAGCTCAAAAAAGGAAGTAGTTACGTTGTAGATAAGAGGGAGGATTAGAAAGGCAAACTTTCATACGAAAGAAGATAACGATGTTAAAGAAAAGAATTTTGGTGATAGACGATGATGCGTCGATTTTGAAACTGGTCAGTGACGTGTTGACCGAAGAGGGGTTTGCTGTCACTACTGCCAGTTGTGGAGAAGAGGGAATTGAGAAAGTTCATCGCTCAAAGCCAAATTTAGTCATTCTGGATTTGAGGTTACCCGATATGGATGGTTTTCAAATTTGTCAAACTTTGAAGAAGGATAAGAACGTAAGTAATATTCCCATCGTAATGCTCACGGTTAAATCTGCAAAATCCTCAACTGTTGCCGGATTGGAGATGGGTGCTGATGACTATATTGTTAAACCTTTTAATCAAGAAGAATTAGTGGCGCGCGTGAAGACGGTGCTCCGTCGAGCTGGTGGGGAAGAAAAAGTAGAAGAAATTCTAAGGTATGGAGATATGTATTTAGATTTGGATAAACATACGGTGTTCATAAAAGATAAAGAGATTAATTTGACACCTATGGAATTTAATTTACTTCATATTTTGGTAAAAAAGAAGGGGCATGTGCTTAATAGGAATTTCTTGTTGGAAACAGTATGGGGATACGAATACTTTGGCACTACTCGTACTGTTGATGTCCATATCGGACGATTGCGAGAGAAGTTAGCCTCCCTGGGGGAAAAGATTGAAACTGTGGAGGGGGTAGGCTACAGGTTAGTCGATGAGGGGAAAGACTGACGTTAAGGGTTTGTAGGCACAATTTCAAATTGTGCATGAGTGCCAACACAATTTAAAATTGTGCCTTTTTTGATTGACAGATATCTTACTTTTTTGTTATAAAGAACAATCTAAGAATTGAACCGGTAAAGATAATGTCTAAAAAGCCAATTCAGTTTTTGAGAGAAGTTATAGAAGAGCTACGAAAGGTTTCCTGGTCGGATAGAAAGCAGACAATTGGGTCTACAATGGTGGTCATTCTTTTAGTTATTGCAGTAGCTATTTTTGTGGGTCTGGTAGACTTTGGGTTATCCATAATTCTTGGAATACTGATAAAGTAGCGGAGAATTGAGGGGGAAGTTGGTGGAGAAAAAATGGTATATTGTTCATTCTTATACAGGGCATGAGGATAAGGTTAAAGCATACTTGGAGAAGATGATAAGCTCTGGCAAAATGAAAGATAAAATATCAAACATATTAATTCCCACTGAGGAAATTGTAGAGGTCCGAAAGAATAAGAAAAGGATCAGCAAACGGAAGTTCTTTCCGGGATATGTCTTAATTGAAATGGCAATCGATAATGAAACCTACTGGGCTGTACGCAATATTCCTGGAGTAACAGGTTTCCTCGGAGGAGTGAAACCTGCGCCACTTCGGCCAGAAGAATTAGAGAGTATCATAGCACTCACAAAACAGGGAGCACAGGCAAAGCCCAAGCCAGCAGTTATGTTTGAAAAAGACGATAATGTCAGAGTTATAGAGGGGCCATTTGAAAACTTTGTTGGTGTAGTAGAAGACGTTAACGAGGAAAAAGGCAAACTGAAAGTAATGGTGACAATCTTTGGGCGAGCTACTCCAGTCGAGCTCGATTTTTTGCAGGTGGAAAAAATATAAGAAGGAAGGGTTTATGGCGAAAAAAGTAAAAGGAATAATAAAACTACAAATACCAGCGGGTGGAGCTAATCCCGCTCCTCCGGTTGGACCTGCTTTGGGACAACAGGGAGTAAATATTATGGAATTCTGTAAGGCATTCAACGAGAGAACGGCTAGTCAGGAGCCGGGAATGCTTATTCCCGTTGTCATTACTGTTTTTACGGACAGAAGCTTTACCTTTGTGACCAAGGTTCCTCCAGTAGCTGCATTATTGAAGAGGGCTGCGGGCATAGCCAAAGCCTCGGGAGAGCCGAATAAGACCAAAGTGGCAAAGGTGAGCAAACAACAAGTGCGTGAAATTGCGGAAAAGAAAAGGGCCGATTTGAATGCAACCAGTATAGAAGGTGCGATTAGAATGGTAGAAGGAACAGCAAAGAGCATGGGAATAGAGATAGAATAGAGAGGAGTAGCTCCGATTCATCGGAGCGTTTAGAATTTGTAGGTACGGTTTCAACCGTGCAAGTAGGAAACTATGAGAAGAGGTAAGCGGTACCGCGAATTATCTAAATTAATCGAGAAGGATAGAGTTTACAGCGTGGAAGAGGCAGTACGGGTACTTAAGAAGACTGCTAATGCCAAGTTTGACGAGACTGTCGAATTGTGCCTGCGGCTGGGAATTGATTCCAAGCGGCAAGACCAGATAGTAAGAGGAACTGTGCTACTGCCACACGGGACAGGAAAGAGTAAGGTAGTGGCTGTTGTGGTTAAAGGAGAGAAAACAAAAGAAGCAGAAAAATCGGGAGCAGATTTTGTGGGTGGAGAAGATTTAATTGAAAAGATAGCCAAGGATTCAATTAAGTTCGATGCATTGATAGCTACTCCCGACTGTATGCGAGACTTAAGTAAGTTGGGAAGGATACTCGGACCGAAGGGATTAATGCCCAGTCCCAAAGCAGGTACAGTCACATTTGAAATCGCTGATGCGGTAAAAAAGATTAAAGCTGGTCAAGTTGAATTTCGAACTGATGCTTATGGAATTGTCCATTTAGGTATAGGTAAAGCTTCTTTTGATGAGACGAAACTGGTGGAGAATATAAATGCCATAATAGCAGAAGTACAGCGAGTTAGGCCACCTACCGTTAAAGGGCAATACTTGAGAAGCATAAGCGTCTCCTCCACGATGGGCCCAGGGATAAAGGTGGGCCTGCCCAAAGTGTAATAGACCGTAAACAAAGCCATATTCTGGTAAAATTTTCAGCGAAGGCTCCGATAAATCGGAGTCTTCGCTTTTTTATTGTATGGGGACTATGCCCTTTCTGAAGTAGGGACGCGGCTAAGGGAGATAGCTGGAAGCCGGGCCCTTCCTGAGAGGTTGGGTGAAGGAAAACCATTGGTTACTTGGTTTCTAAGATTGGAAAGCAAGAGAGAATACAAGAGATAAATATAAAGCACTTTGTGATTGAAGTTGAGCGTTGATTGTACTTAATCATATTAGATAGAAGTAGACGAAGCGACTTGGTACTAAAAAATTTTTAAATTTTTTACTTGACAAATTTTATTAATATATTATAATTAAAGTGAGGCAGTGGTATTTAATAGTAAAAGATAGGACTAAAAATTTCTAAAAAGGTGAATCTGATGAAAGATATAATGAGTACCAAAGAGCTAGCCCAGTATATAGGACTCAGCAAATCTAAAATTTACCAATTGATTCGCCAGAAAAAAATCCCGGCTTCTAAGATTGGCAGACAGTACAAGTTTTCTAAAGATATGATTGATGCCTGGCTAAAAGAGCAAATTATTACTTTACCCAAGAAGTCGCAGGCAAAGCTTCCGGCGGAAAAGAATAAGAAGGAGATGGGTATTTAAAGAGATTTGCCAGGATGGGTTAGGTTATAGCTATTAACTGTTAGAACGGAGGAGGTGAGAAAGAGATGGGAGAAAAGGTAGCAAGGGTCGGTGTAAAGAGACAGGAAGGTTATCTCTATTTCATCGACAAGAGTGGAGATGTCTCTCGTGCTAAGATGGCCCGCGGTGGCAAGAAAGGCGGTAGCCCTGTAAAAGTTGCCAAGGTTGGCGTCAGGAAGGCTTCGGGCTATCTCTATTATCTAGATAAACAGGGCGACGTCTCTCGGGCTAAAATGGCCCGCGGCGGTAGAAAAGGGAAGAAAAAAGCCGCCAAAAAGAAAACTGCCAGAAAAGGGGGGAGAAAGATGGCGAAAAAGAAGGCAAAGAAAGCAAAGAAGAAGAAAGCAAAAAAGAAAAAGAGATAATCGATAGGCTCAAAATTTTGCAGTGCGTGAAGGCCCCTTGTTGAGAGAGAATTGCTGGTATTTCCCTTTCCAGGGAAGTGGCTGATACAGCTCTCAGGTTTGGTGGAGAAAATAAATAATCCTGTTTGAAAGATTTCGGAGTTTTCCAGCAATTGCTTTTATCGACAAGGGGTCTTTTTTTCTTCCTTACCTTTTTTCTTGACACTGTGGGAAATGTCCATTATAATAACGTTTGCTCGAATATTTTGGAATTGTTGAGTTTGGGCTTATTTTTTGCTTGTTTCGTGTTGCCAAATTTGCTAAATTATATGCTCAGGAGGAAAATTGAGGAAGCCGATTATCGCTGGCAACTGGAAAATGAACAAGTTAATCTCAGAAGCGGTGGAGTTAGCCAGTGAAATAAAAAATAGGACAGGCAGTGTGGCAAATAAGGAAATAGTTCTTTGCCCTCCGTTCACCGCTCTTTCTTCAGTAAAGGAAGTACTGGAAGATTCCCCCATAAAATTGGGTGCCCAGAATATGCATTGGGAAGTTCGTGGGGCATATACTGGAGAAGTATCGCCGATGATGCTGAAGGATCTTGGCTGTACTTATGTCATTTTAGGCCACTCAGAGCGGCGCCAATATTTTGGAGAAACAAGCAGTATAGTGAAAAAGAAAGTGAGGACAGCTTTTTCAACAGGTCTTGTTCCCATTGTTTGTGTGGGGGAGACGCTTCCAGAGAGGGAAAAAGGAGAAACTTTAAGAGTTTTGGAGGAACAGGTCAAAACAGGGCTATCCGAATTGACAAGAGAAGAAGGCAAAGGATTGGTAGTGGCCTATGAACCTGTCTGGGCCATTGGTACTGGAAAGACAGCTACGCCTGACCAGGCTGAAGAGGCGCAGCGATTTATCCGAAAGTTGTTAGGTCAAATGTTTGGAGGAGAAAGTGCTCAGGCAATCAGAATTTTATATGGAGGAAGTATCAATCCTGATAATATTTCGGCACTGATGTCTTGTGAAGATGTGGACGGGGGGTTAGTGGGCGGGGCGAGTCTTAATGTAGAATCTTTTGTGAAGATTGTAAATTATTAATGTGTCTTTTGGTGAGCATCCAACCTTAAAGATACAAAGATGAAAATTGCTATTGGCTCTGACCATCAGGGCTTCAAATTAAAAGCGGGATTGAAAGAGAGACTGCAAAAGTTAGATCACAAAGTGAGCGATTTTGGCTGTTTCTCGGGAGATTCTTGCGATTATCCGGATTATGCACTCAAGGTCGCTGAAGCTGTTGCCAGCGGAGATTATAGCAGGGGCATTCTGATATGCAAGACAGGGATAGGAATGAGTATTGCTGCTAACAAAGTTCCTGGAGTTTTAGCTGCTTTAGTTTGTGATGAAGAAATGGCAAAGATAGCATCTGAACATAACAATGCAAACATTATCTGCCTTAACTCTAATCTTGATACTAATAGAATAATGAATATAGTTACGAGTTGGCTTAACACTCCTTTTGGATGGGAGAGGCATCTTCGCAGAATTAATAAGATCAAGGAAATCGAGAATAAGTATCTAAAGCAGAAATGAAGAACGACGGTACAAAGATCGCGCCCGATTGGAATTGAAACGAATGTTAAGGAGTAGCTCCGATTCATCGGAGCGTTTGATATGTTGCTTAGGTGATCAACTATGGTTGAACGTTGGAGTATGAGTTTTTCACCGACTCAGCGGGGAGAAAAGAGGTACAAGGTAAGAGTCTGGGGAGAGGAGAGGGACGTCAGGGACTTAATGGACAAGATGGGAAACATTTGCAGCCGTCCTTTTGTCCCTCAGGACCCGGGTTACAACTGGGCCTTTTATGTTTATGATGTGGACGCCGAAGTGAAGGAAAAGATAATTAAGATATTGGATGAATCTATGCAGGC
>Ga0315308_1000552_pt1 | contig 20977 bp, 18 predicted proteins | sample TDP3_MG_FD_203078 | JGI IMG/M metagenome (GOLD analysis project Ga0315308, IMG submission 203078) | Freshwater sediment microbial communities from Lake Towuti, South Sulawesi, Indonesia - TDP3 | ecosystem: Environmental > Aquatic > Freshwater > Lake > Sediment | place: Indonesia: South Sulawesi... | reverse complement strand
GCCTGAGCACCCGTTGTATGGTATGATACGCTCCGAATCGGTGAAAGGGAGCGTGTAGCTTGAGCGAGAGGCCGAAGCGACAGATTGCAACAACGAACCATTGGACAGCCATAGTCCCATTTGTCATCACCCTGCTGGCCCTGACCCTGCGGCTCTACCGTCTGGGGGCGCAGAGCCTGTGGTACGACGAGGGGGTCAGCGTCTACCTGGCCAGGATGAGCCTGCCCCAGTTGACAGCCTGGACGGCCGATGACATCCAGCCGCCCCTCTATTATTACCTCCTTCACTTCTGGCTGCCCCTTTTCGGCCCGTCCAGCAGCGAATTCGTGGTGCGCTTTCCCTCGCTGTTCTTCGGGGTGCTGACCGTGCCCCTGATGTACAAAATGGGTAGGCACCTCTTCGGCGCAAAGGCCGGCCTCCTGGCTGCGTCCCTGGCAGCCATCTCTCCCCTCCACCTCTGGTACTCCCAGGAAACCCGCATGTACACCATGCTGACTTTTCTGTGCCTGTTGTCGAGCTATCTGCTGTTGAAGGTGTTGAAGAGAAAAGCATCCCCATACCTCGAAGGTTCGTTGTTGAAAGGTTCGCTGTTGTGGCTGGCTTTTGCTGGGGCCAATGTCGCCGCTGCCTACACCCACTATTTTGCCTTCTTCATGATGGCTTTCCAGGGGATTTACTTGGTGGCCTGGTCGTGGTGGATGCGGCGTCGAGAGCGGCGGTTGCTTCTCCAGGGGCTCGTCGCCTTGGCTGCCGTGGCTCTGGCCTATCTGCCCTGGGTGCCCTTCATGCTCTATCGCTATCAGGCCGACGTCAGCTATTGGCAGGGCACCCTCAAGCTCGACGAAGTGCTGCGGAAAACGCTCATCTCCTTCAGCCTGGGAGAGACCGTCTTCGAAGAAGTGGGAGCCAAGCTGGCTGTCGGATATGGGGTGATCGCTTTGATCGCCCTGGCTGCCATCGCCTTTTCAAAGCGCAACACAGACCACAAGCCTCCATTCTCCATTCTCCATTCTCCACTCTCCATTCTGTTCCTACTGCTCTACCTGCTCCTCCCCATAGCTCTCATTATCGCCCTCTCCTACCGCATCCCCAAATTCAGCCCACGCTATCTGATGCTCTCCTCCCCGGCTTTCATCCTCATCATCGCCGGTGGCCTGACAACCCTCCTTCAATGGAGCGAAAAGCGGAAAGGGCTATCCGACATCCGACATCTGCCATCCGCTATTCGCTATTCGCCATTTGCCATTTGCTTGCTTTTCATTCTGACTACATCCACCTACGCCGATTACAACAACTACTTCGACATCCGTTTCACCAAGGCCGACTTCCGGGGGATGGCTCGACGCATCGAGGAACACATCGGGCCCGATGAGGCCGTCATCCTCACCTCCGGCCACATGTATCCTGTCTTCACCTATTACTATCGTGGTCAAAATTGGTACCCCATTCCCGCCGAGCGGACCTTATCCACCGAGCACACCCTCAACTTCAGCGTGGCCGCTGACCTGAACCGCGCCCTGGCCGGCAAAAGCGGTGTGTGGGTGGTGTTGTGGCAAGACGAGGTGGTTGACCCCAATGGCTTCCTGCTCACGATGCTGGAGGAGAAAGGCGAGCTTCTCGAGGCCGAGGATCTGTGGCACGTGCGCCTGCGCCATTTTGCTCTGCCGAAGGGCGTGCACTTTTCCTCGCAGCCAGACATCCAACACCCCACCGAGATCAACTTTGAGGGCCGAATCAAACTCCTCGGCTACGATTCACACTTCACACTTCACGCTTCACGCTTCACAATTTATTGGCAGGCGGAGCAGCCGTTGGATGATGACTACAAGGTCTCCCTGCGCCTGCGCGACGAGGAGGGCCACTACTGGGGCCGCCTCGACCGGCGACCGGCAGCCTATCTGTATCCCACCACACACTGGAAGGTGGGCGAACTCCTTTTTGGCCGTTACGCCTTGCCTGTGCTGCCGGGCACCCCGCCGGGAGAGTACCAGTTGGAGGTGGTCCTTTACTCGGAGGCGCGGCCCGAGGGCCTGGACGTCATGAATGCCAACGGGGTAGCCAGGGGCGCGAGCGCCGTCATCGGGACGGTGACTGTGCCCAAAGGTTCGTTGTTGCAGCCGCTTTCCAGAGAGGAACTGGGGATCAGCCAGCCTCTGGAAGCCGCCTTTGGGGGGCGCATCGCCCTGCTGGGCTACGAGCTGGGGCGGGCCACAGCGCAGCCCGGCGACAGCCTGTACCTGATGCTCTTCTGGCAGGCGTTGGCGGACGTGGGCGAGGATTACTCATTGATGGTTGCTTTGGTGGATGAGGATGGGAAAGCGATGGGAGAGGAGAGGTTCTCGCCTTTGGTGCGGGCCTATCCGACCAGTCGCTGGCTAGCGGGCGAGGTGTGGCGCGGCCAATACGATTTCATGGTGCCCATCGAGGCCCGGCCGGGTCAGGCTCAGTTGCAGATCAGTTTGGTGGACGAGTCAAGCCAAGCACTGGATGAGAGCGTTTCGTTGGCAAGCCTGGAGATTCAAGCCACAGAACGGGTCTTTACCGTGCCTGAGACTCAGCATCCTAGCGGAGCTAACTTCGGGAACCTGGTGACTCTCATCGGCGCCGACCTGGACACGGCCACGGTTGAGCCTGGAGAGACCCTGCACCTGACTCTGTATTGGCAAGCCCAGACCAAGATGGAAAAGTCCTACACCGTGTTCACCCATCTCCTGGATGCCGACAGCCGCATCTGGGCTCAGCAGGATGGAATCCCGGTGAGCGGCACTCGCCCCACGACGGGCTGGGTGCCCAGTGAAGTCATCAGAGACGGGTATCAGTTAGCTGTTGACCCCCAGGCCCCTCCAGGCGACTATGTCATCGAAGTGGGCCTGTACGACGCGGGCGATCCGGCCCTGCCTCGCCTGTCTGTCTTGGATGAAGCTGATCAGCCCATTGACGATAGAGTGCTGTTGGCCGAAGTGAGGGTAGAGTAGAGTTGGAAAGAGCACCCCGCAGGCAACATCAAACGATCATCGCCTGGTTCGTTGTTCTTTTGGTATTCCTGGCTTTTATCCTGCGTGTCTATCGCCTGGGGTATCAGAGTTTCTGGTACGATGAGGGGCAGAGCTATTACTTCGCTCACCAGGACAGCCTGGGGGCCATGCTGGAGGTCATCACCGAGAGCGACCATCCACCTCTCTATTTCATCCTTCTCTACTTCTGGATGTCTGTGGCCGGTCGCAGCGAGTTCGCCCTGCGGTTCACGGCCCTCTTCTGGAGCGTGTTGCTGGTGCCCCTGGTCTACCTTTTGGGACGGCGAGCCTTTGGCACCAGGGAGGGAATGGTAGCCGCTCTGCTGATGGCCATCTCTCCCTTCCACGTCTGGTATGCCCAGGAAGCACGGATGTACACCCTGGCTACCTTCCTGGGCCTCCTTTCGAGTTACCTGCTCTTGCTGGCCTTGCAGAAAGGACGGCGCTCCTTATGGCTGGCCTACACCCTGGCGGCCCTGGCCGCTCCCTACGCCCACCTCTATGCCTGCTTTGTCCTCCTTTTCCAGGGCCTTTTCGTCCTCCTGTGGGCCTGGCGCAGCCGGCCCAGGGTGCCCTTCCTGCGATCCTGGCTTCTCGCCCAGGTGGGCATCGGCCTGGGTTTTCTGCCCTGGGTGGGCATTGTGCTCAGAGAATACGCCAGCAACGCCACCTACTGGCCAGGCGTCTTGGATATGGAGAGATTCCTCCTGGATACCGTCGTCGCTTTCTCCGCCGGCCAAACTCTGCCCCTTGACCGGGCTGGCTGGACGGCCACGGCCTTTTTGCTGGCTTCGGGGGTGGGATGCGCCTCGCTTGCTTTCCGACGGTCCGAATCTCGCTTCCGATGGCAGGGGTTCTCCTTAGTGCTGCTCTATCTGATGGTGCCAACCTTGAGTGCGCTGATCATCTCCTACCGCCATCCCAAGTACGCCCCCCGCTACCTGCTTCTGGTCACCCCGGCCTATTACTTGCTGACGGCCAAAGGGCTGGCCACGTTGAGAGCCTATCGCCGCTGGACAGGACTGGCCGTCCTTCTTTTTACGGCCATCCTTGTGGGAGCTATCCAGTCTCTCTACAATGGCTACTTCGTGGAGGAGTACGCCAGGGACGACTTTCGGGCTGTGGTGGGCTACATTGAGAAGAACGCCTGGGAAGACGACGCCGTCATCATCGTGGGCGGTCACGCCTATCCCATCCTGGATTACTACAATCGCCTGGGCCTGGCAACCTATCCCATCCCGCCCAGACTGGTGGCCTCGGTGGAGCAGCCGGTGAACCGGCAGTTGGTGGCTGAGATCCTCAATGAGATCGTGGCCCATCACCGGCGGGCCTGGCTTATCCTCTGGCAGGAGCGCCTGGCCGATCCGGCCCGCCTGGTGCTCAACGAACTGGTGTCCAACACACCGCGGCTGGGAGTGGGAGCCGAGTTCCATGGCCTGGCCTTGCTCCTCTTCTCTTTGGAAGACGAACCGCACTTTTCCATTGAACCGCTGGTTCAACATCCCATCGTCGTTAATTTCGCCGACAACATGCAGTTGGTAGGCTACGAACTGACCAAGGGGCAATGGCTGCGGGACAGGAGGCAGAGGGATCTGACCGCTGCCCAGGTAGAGACAGAAGAATTGGTCTTTGAGCCCGGCGAGACCATCTACCTGGCCCTCTACTGGCGGGCGCGTGGCGCAGTGGAGGATGATTACACAGCTTTCACTCACCTCCTGGCTCAGGATGGGACCCTCTATGGCGGTTGGGATCGCCAGTTGGGTGGCGAGTTCTACCCTTCGTCTCAGTGGCCGGCCGGCGACACCCTGCGGGAGGAGTATCCTCTCGTCGTCTCGCCGAAAGCACTGCCAGGGCGCTACCAGATCGAAGTGGGGCTCTACCTGCCAGCGACTATGGAACGGTTGCCTGTTCTCGATAAAAACGGCCAACCCGTGGAAAACAGGGCCCTGCTATGCGAGGTGCAAGTGGAGTGAGTATTTGACTATTGGCTTACCTTCTGGTACACTGAGAAGGAAAGTCAACGAGTAACGAGTTAACGACTCAACGAGGAGGCTGACTCGTTGACTCATTGGTCCTTTATTTCGCTCGCGGCGGATGACAATCCGCCGGACTGTCGTCCGGCCGGAGCAGTTACTTGAGGAGGTTGGAACTGATGCGTCTGGCAGTGCTGGGGCTGGTTGTGTTGAGTGTGCTCGTGGCGGGCTGCATCTCGCGGCCCCTTCTATACGATGTCAAGGTCGCCCCCGACGTGATCTCACCCAACGCCGACGGGCGAGACGATGTAACCCGCATCGAGTACAAGCTGCGGCGCAGTGCTGACTTGTCTATATACTTCCTCGACGCCGAGGGCGAGAAGCATTACTTCCGCGAGAACAAGCGCCGTTCGTCAGGCCAATACAGTGTCTACTTCGGCGGGGTAGTGGAGGGACGGATGCTGCCTGATGGCACCTATACCTGGGGGCTGGAGGCTACCGATCTGAATGGACATACTCAAAAGGTAGAAGGCCCCTTTACCATCGTGGACGCCGATACAGTGATGCCCGAACTCCGCAATTTCTCTGTTTATCCACAGGTTTTCACCCCCAACCAGGATGGCTTTGACGACCGGGTGACCATCACCTTCTACCTTAACAAAGAAGTGCGCGAGCTACGGGTCTATGTCCTTGACGAAGAGGGCAACAAATATCCCGTGGCTCAGAAAGAGGGCGTAGCCAAGCCCAGGGTGCTCGGTGAGCCTTGGGAGCTTGGCGTGTACACGTATGATTACGAAGGAGGGGTAGACCTGGGGGCTACCCCCCCGCCCGACGGCACCTATACGGTGGTCGCCGAGGCTGAAGACCTGGTGGGTAACAAGGTGCGGGAAACCAGCATCCTGACCATTGAGCAGGGCGGTGTGCCCCGCGCCGACATTGTCAACGCTGCCGTCGAGTTCTATCCCAAAGTGGTTCCCCTAGGAGGCACCCTGACTTTTACTGCTACGGTACAGAACTATGGCTCGGTGCCCATCCGCACCTCGGGGCCGCCCCCTGGCACCACTTACACCAGCAGCGAAAATTTCAATAGCCTGGGTTGGTACGCGGAGCCCGGGGCCTGGCGTTTTGGCATTGACTTCGAGGGCAACTCCAGCGGCCGGGCCTATCCCTACCGCTTCGCCATAGGCAGCGACGCTGAGCTGACGGTCATCAACGGTGAGAAGTACCTGATGCCCGGCCAGTGGGTCACCATCGTCGGCCACCTGCAGATCATTGACAAGCCACCGCGCATTGCTCCCCACTATTGGGCAGGCCTGATCCACGAAGACGTGCGCTATGTCAACGACCACGTGGACCCGCAGGTGATCAACATAGGGTTTTGAGCTTTGGAGCTTGACGTCCCGTCTCACCGATGGTATAATAATTTTGAGAGAACTCATTAAAATTGATAACCACCTGGCCGTTGAACAAAGCAGCAATCGTCGGAGACGTTACAGGCCTGGCGACGGTTAGTGCTTTTGTTTTTGGGCAGAGGATACGGAGGAGCAAAGACAAATCTGTTCCTTAAATCTACTGGTGTGGGGTGCGGCAGTAGAGGTGTACTTGCATCCTGCCCTGCTCGCACTCTAAGGGAAGGAGGTGGTGCTGGGCAGAGATATCGAGATGCGACAGGTTTTTTGTATAAGTTGAGGAGGAAAGTGATGAAAGCGAGACGTGTTTTGCTGGCTACAACTCTGGGGCTGGGCCTGGTGCTGACCCTGGCCTTGGTGTTGTGGGTGAAAATGCCGGGGAGCGAAAAAGTCGCGCTGGCCGCTCCGCCAGAGCAGGAGCCGGGCTGCACGATAGACGTGGAGGGCAAAACGCCCAACGAGGTGCTAGCTGAATTGAAGGCCTGCCTCGCGCAACCTGGCGAAATAGGCGCACTCTATACCACGGCGCCCCTCACTGAAGTCATCACCATGACCAAGTCGGTGACGCCAGAGAAGAGATGGTTCGGAGAAGGCGAAGTCTTGACCTTCACTATCTCGATATCCAACACTGGCACTCCTAACGATGATCTCGTGATCTTCCAGTGGAGAGATTGGTTGCCGATGGACGGGCCGGGCTGCGTAATCACAGAACTGTTAAGGTGGCCAGTAGGGAAGTACATTGCGCACACCACCGGTGATACAGCCATGGGAGTCTATGGTGAAAATCTGTACTGTTGTGATGTGCCTACCTGTACCAATTCTTATCTCGAGCCACACGTGAGCGGAGTGGGCTGGCTGTTGGGTGGTCAGTCGGTTGGCATCACCATCACTTACGAGATCACCGAGTGCTATTCCACCTGGACTGACAACTATGTAGAGGCTTGGGATGCGCTCTACGAGGGCGACTGGTATGCAGCCGGGGCTTATGTCTCGGACACGGTGGATCTGGCTCTCGAATCCGTGACTATCACCAAGACGGCCGAGCCCAAGGGCCCAGTGGTGCCCAGCGACGCGATCACCTATACCATCTTCATAGACAACTACGGGTGCGATAATATAGGTGTCATCATAGCCGATGACATCCTAACAAATACTGGACTCTGCTTCGACTGGAGTCAGGGGTTGGGCAATGGCTGGTGGGTCACCGCCACCGGCGGAGGCGTGTTTTCGGATACCGGCACAAACTGCCAGGGAACGAACACCTTCACCACGCCACTAGGCACTGTAGAAAAGACTGACTTCCTCCACTGGGAGGCTTACATTTCGCCGACAACCATGGTCACTTTGACCATCCCGGTCACGGTCTGTGGGGACTATGAGGGCGATGTGGTTACGAACACGGCCGAAGTCTGGCTGTGGGACGAATGGTGGGAACCACCTGATGAACCTCCGTGGTGGCCGTATGGTACCCACCAATTCGACATAATCGTCACCAACCAAGTCGGTAGAGGGGTGTTCCTGCCCATTATCATGAAGAACTACAGCCCGCCGTGAGGGTGTAGCAACAGGTTGCAGGACGGCGCGGACCGGTGGTGAGCCGCTTCGCCGTCGTCCGGTTCTACGGCAAGCCCCCGCATCTCATTCGAGAGGTGGCGGGGGCTTGCCTTTTGTAGGCTGGTAGGTTATAATGGGCCCTGGTCTACAGGTTCAATTGACGAGAGCGAGTTATGAAATCGGATCTTTCGATCGTCATTGTCAGTTTCAACACAAGACAGCTTCTGAAGGAATGTCTTGACTCAGTTTACGCCAGCCTGGCAGAATCCACCCTGGTCAGCGAGGTCGTCGTCGTTGACAATGCCTCCCGCGACGGCAGCGCAGCGATGGTGCAAGAGAACTTCCCGCAGGTCAGGCTCATCACCAATGAGGAGAATCGTGGCTTCGCAGCGGCCAACAACCAGGCGCTAAGGGCTATAGGGTATGGGACAGGAGATACCCCTCATCCCTCACTCCCTAAATACGTAATGTTGCTCAACCCTGATACCATTGTAGGTGAGGGTGCCTTGACCACACTGGTCCGCTTCATGGACGAAAATCCAAGGGCGGGGGCCTGTGGGGCCAGACTGCTTCACAGCGATGGTAGTTTCCAACATTCGGCCTTTGCTTTCCCGACTCTGTTCCAGGTCTTCCTCGATTTCTTCCCCATCAACTACCGCCTGACGAACTCCCGCGTGAACGGCCGTTACCCCCGCCGCCTTTACCAGACTGGCAAGCCCTTTCCCATTGACCACCCGCTGGGGGCCACGTTGATAGTGCGACGGGAGGCCATCGAACAGGTGGGGCTCCTCGACGAGCGCTTCTTCATGTACTGTGAGGAGATAGACTGGTGCCTGAGGATCAAGGCTGCTGGGTGGAGTATTTGGTGTGTGCCGGAGGCCCAGGTTGTGCACCACGTAGCCCAGAGCACCAGACAGTTCCGAGATGAAATGTTCGTGGCTCTGTGGAAGAGCCGCTATCAACTGTTCGAGAAACATTACAGCCGCCTCTTTCAATGGATGGCGCGGCGCATAGTAAGGTTGGGACTATGGGCGGAGGCCCGGCGGGCACGAGCGGAGGCCCGGCGGGCACGAGCGGCAGCCCGCCGAGGAGAAATGACCAAAAGCGAGTTGACCAGCCGCCTGATGGCTTACCGACAAGTGGCCAAGATGAGACAGAAGTCACAAGATGAGGTAAGCGTTCAGGGGGTGTCATTGCGAGGAACGGAGTGACGAAGCAATCTCCTCTGTTGACAGCAACTGCACCCTGGAGATTGCTTTGCTGCCCGCCACGCTGTGCTCGCAGCTTCGGCTCGCAATGACAAATCCAGAGGCAGTCTTGCTCATTCTGCACGTCCACTCGAACGGTTTAAAAGATGAGTAGGTCGAAGCACTTGCAGAGACTGAGGAAGCTTTTTGACGAGGCCCCCATCAGAGAACTCGACGGCCTAGAATGGGTGTCCTGCGGCGGCGGGGTGGCTGAGGTGCGGCTGCCTTTTAAGCCCAGCCTCACTCAAGGCCTGGGGGTGGTCCACGGTGGCATGGTGGGCCTCGCTGCCGACACGGCGGGTTGGTTCGCTGCTGCTTCAGTATACCCTCAGGGATTGGTCACCACCGCCGAGTACAAGATCAACCTACTGACCGGGGCCAGGGGTGACTTGCTGGCCACCGGCCGGGTGGTGCGCCAGGGACGGAATCTGATCACCTGTCAGTTGGAAGTGGTGGATGCTGAGAATAAGCCAGTAGCGGTTGGGATTGGGACGTATGCTTGTATCCGCGCTCAGAGGGACCGCTGAGATGGGTGAAAGCGGAGCAACCCAGTTAACCGTTGTCATCCTCACCAAAAACGAAGAGCACAATATCACCGCTTGCATCGAGAGCGTGCGCTGGGCCGACGAAGTGGTGGTCTTTGATTCCTTCAGCCAAGACCGCACCGTGGAGATCGCCCAGGAGTTGGGAGCTAGGGCCATCCAGCACCCCTTCCGCAACTACGCCGACCAGCGCAACGCGGCCCTGGAAGCAGTGGAGAGCCAGTGGATCTTCTTCGTTGATGCCGATGAGCGGGCCACTCCAGAACTGGCGGCGGAAGTACGGCAGGCGATCGAAGACGAGACGAGAGCGGGCTGGTGGGTGCCGCGCCACAACTACATCTTCGGCAAACTGACCCGCCACGCAGGCTGGTTCCCCGATTACCAGTTGCGTCTCCTCAAGCGAGGGCGCGCCTGCTACGACCCGGCGCAGGAAGTCCACGAGGTGGTCATCCTCGGCGGTCAGGCAGGATACCTGAAGAACGTCTTGATCCATTACAACTACGAGAACCTGTCCCAGTTTCTGGAGAGACAGAGCCGCTATACCGATTACGAGGCCAGGATACTCTACGATCAGGGTATCCGGCCCAGGTGGCGCAATTTCATCCTGCAACCGCTGCGAGAGTTCAGGCGGCGCTACGTCTCTCTACAAGGCTGGAAGGACGGTTTTCACGGCTTGCTCCTCAGCGGTCTCATGGCTTACTACAATTTCGTCATGTACGTGCGACTGCGGCGCTTGTGGCGCACTTTGACGTAATCAGAAGATTGTGCTATACTTCCACCATGTCACAACTGGACTTGCCGGTTCTGGTGCTCAATCTAAACTACGAACCTTTGAACGTCTGCACGACCAAGCGAGCCATGGTGCTGCTCGTCATCGGCAAGGCCGAGGTGGTAGAAAATGGGCGAGGCTATATCCGGACGCCCTCTACCATCTACCCGCGCCCTTCGGTGATTAGACTGGGCTACATCATCAAGCGCCCACGTCCTCGGGTGAAGTTGAACCGCCGGGAGATCTTCCAGCGGGACAACTATACCTGCCAATATTGTGGTCGCGAAACGAGGCAATTGACGGTGGACCATGTCGTGCCCCGCCACCGTGGAGGAGAGCACTGCTGGGAGAACCTGGTGAGCGCCTGCCCGGCCTGCAACCGCCGAAAAGGGGGTAAGACGCTTCAGGAGGCTCACATGAGCTTGCTGCGACGCCCTTATGAGCCCAGGGCCACAGGAGATTACCTTTTTGGCCACTACTTGAAGCATAACAGGGAGTGGGAGAGGTTCATAGCAGGATGGTAGCAGTAGAGGGATGTAACAAGGGGACCATACGGTCCCCTTTCTTATGTGTATGTGCCTCTGGCAAGCTTCAATATTTCGGGATAGCTTCGCTCGATGAGGTCTTCCAGTTCATCGGCACATTGAAGATACTCGTACAAAGGGCCACCCATGGGATCGGCTATGTCGTCATGGCGTCCTGCCGTTTCGCTGAGGAGGTGAATCTTGGGCTTATATTGAGGGAGCAGCGTTTCGATAGCCTCTACATGCTCTGAGGCCATAGCCAGTATCAAATCGGCCGCATCTACATCGGCCTGGGTCAGGCTGTGAGCGCGGTGACCGCTGATGTCAATACCTCGCCTGGCCATAACCTGGATGGCGTAGGGGCTGGCTGGCTGGCCATCCGCTGCCCACACACCGACTGAACGCACCGCGTAATCTGTCGCCAAGCCTTCACGGGCCAGGATGCGCTTGAGGAACGCTTCAGCCATAGGCGAACGGCAGATGTTGCCCGTGCACACGAAGAGGATGGTCTTCATTCCGCAACCAGCAGGTACATCAACTCCAGATATCTCTCCTCCTGGTCTTCTGTCAATTCCTGTCCTTCGGCGTCCAGGGCCAGGAGATCGAGGAGTTCGTCGTCCAGGCAGTCGAATTCCTCGGGACTCAGCTTGGGTCGGCCTTCGCCGAAGAGCTCATATCTTTCCAGGTAGCTCATATAGTCCTCGTTGTAACTTTTCTCCTCTCGGCTCATTTCGCTTTCCCCCTTGCTGATGAAAAGTCATCCAGGGCTTCACTCGCTCTCCAGGTGGGTGCGATGGATGGATTGTAAACACGGAGCCAGATGAGCGGATTATTGATGCCAGTCGGCAATAATAGCTAGGCTCCCAGTTCCTCTATTTGCCTCTTGATCTTCGCAATTTCGTCCTTCACATGATCCATCTGGTTGAGTATGTGAATGGGAGCAACCCCAGCATACATGGCCACATTCTGCTCGAGTCGTGCCAGGTTCCTCTCGTGAATTCTTAGCATTTTCCTCAGGTTGACTGCCTTCTCCAGCTTGCTCGTCTTCTCCCCAAGCCTGTCTAGCTCTTTCTGGATTTCAGCGAGACGAGCCGGGTCTTTTCCCTTATAATCGGCTCGCCAAGGTTCCATGATCCGTCCCTTTTCTTGCTCCAGATCAAACACCTGTCCCTTGAGCCTGGTGAGCTCTGTCTCCAGAGCCTCGTCACTCATCGTCAGATAAGCCGTAGACAGACCGGGAGGAACTGGCTTGACGGGAGATGCCGCAGTTGTCACCGCTGGAGCGGCGCTCGAAACAGCAGCTTCAGCGGGCGGCGTGCCCACCAGTTCGTCGCGTAAGGCGCAAAAGAAGTTGTCGAAGTAGCCGTCCTCACCTTCAATGGCTGTCCCTTTGCGGACCCGCATGGCCCGCCAGATGAAATCGCTGGCTGTGGGGGCCGAAGGGTTCACGTACCACAGAGACCCACCCCTCTCCCGCAGGCAACGGTTGATGTCGTCATCCCTCATGCTGTGGCCGCTGATGATAACATCCCGGCTCAGGTAGTCGGTCAACACCCGCTCGATCTTCTCACTGAACTGGAAAACCTCCTCGGGCGTAAATGCAAAGACGCGAGCGCCCAAATCGCCGTGCAGCTTGACCAGCTTGATGCGGGGTTGCGGATAACTCAGGGCCTTGACGATCCCTTCCTCGGTGTCCTGGCCGTTGATCAGCACAGTGAAGTCCCGGCTGCGGAGGCCAACATCGGCGAAGGCGTCCTCGACAAAGGTGTCGTAGTTGGTGGAGAAAATGACGTCGAAATAGCCCTCCCTGGCCAGTTGGGCCAGGGCGTGATAGCCCGCTGAAGGCCGTTGCCCTTCGATGTGCCTTTTGATGATGGCGTATCGCTCACTCTCGCTGAAGCCATCCAGGATATCGTAAAACTCGGCGACCTTGTCATCCCACGACATGGCGTTGGAGTCTTTCGAGCTGTAATCGTTCACCACACTCTCGATCACCTTGCCAAAGGAACTGGCCCCCGAAGTAAGGGAGGCACCGGCTCCCAGGATCAGCACGTAGGGCGGCTCGTTGTTCTCCTTGCGGACTCTCATGAGATTAGCCAGCACTTTGATGGCACGCGACGCCATAGCTTTACCCCTTTCACTTCAATTCTGGCTGAAGCAGTCCGTAATCGCCGTCCTTACGGCGGTAGAGGACGTTTATGCCCTCAACTTCGCTGTTGAAAAAGACGAAAAAGTCGTGGCCTAACAGTTCCATCTGCTCGATAGCTTCATCCTGGGTCATGGGAACCATCGAGAATTGTTTGACCCTGACAACGCGATGGGCTTCTTCCTCCAGTTCCTCAACGGGTAAGGGTTCACCACGGGCACGGCGACCGCGGTCATGGCGTTTCCCTTTGTAGCGGGCAATCTGGCGGTATATTTTGTCCAAAACGGCGTCAATGGAAGCGAACATATCATCCGTTCTTTCCTCAGCGCGCAGGATAGTGCCGTTGCTTCGCAGGGTTACCTGAACCACCTGGCGATCCTGGGCACTCTTAACCTTCTCTGTAGAGAGTTCCACTCGAGCTTCGCTGATGCTTGGGAGATAACGATCCAATTTGCCTATCTTTGTCTCGACGTACTGGCGCAACCACTCTGTTATCTCAATGTTTTTAGCTTTGATAATCAGTTGCATGTCCCTTTCTCCTTTCCTCAATCATCACCAAGCTTTCAGCCATCAGCGGTCAGCTTTCGGTCATCGCCTAACTGCCGCTGATTGCTGCCCGCTGGACGCTTGCTCAAACATTGTCTAGCGTGCCCGGGCCAGGGTTAGAGCCCAGACGTTGCGGACACCTCGTTGCTTCAGGGCCGAACTGCAAGCCTCCAATGTCGCTCCGGTGGTGTAGACGTCGTCAACTAGCAACACATTTTTGCCTGCCAACCGGTCATCGGGGCAATGAAAGGCCCCGCGCACGTTCTCCTTACGTTCCTCGGCGCTAAGGTCAACTTGGGGAGATGTATCTCGCACACGGATCAGAGCATTTTCCAGCACCGGCAGGCCCACTCCTTTTCCCAGTTCTCTGGCCAGCAGGGTCGCCTGGTTGTAGCCGCGTTCGCGCAAACGTCGGGCGTGGAGAGGCACGGGAACGATGACATCGGCAGGGAGGTGGACGTCCTGCCAGTATGAGACCATCATCTCGCCCAGGGGAGCGGCCAGATCCTGTGAATTGGAGTATTTGAGGCGGTGTATGGCCTCGCGCATAGGGCCCTCGAAAAAAGCGACAGAGCAGACGCCGTCAATTTGCAGGGAAGCACGCTGACAACGAAGGCAAAGCTTGCCCTCGGCTGTGGGAAAGCCACAGCGGGGGCAGAGGGGAGGGCTGAGGAGTTCGATGGCGCTGCGGCATTCCGAGCAGAGCCAGCCGCCAACTTTGCGGCAGCCAACGCAGTGTGGAGGAAAGAGCAAATCGAGGAAGGTCCTCTTAATACGAAGGACAAGGTCTATGCTTGTAGGTGCCAAATCTTTCTTTCCTGTCCGCTCCCGACCACTCGAAGCGTATTGGGAAGAAGATAAAGCCTCAGGTTGCCTATCCGATTTGGGGAGAGCAAAGGCCGCACCGAGGCTTCAAAAGTGACGACAAACGTTCTACCCACTTTTGCATGGGGTGAGCGCTTCTAGCATGTCCGGGCTGAAACCGTTCAGCCACACTCATTGGGGCACGGGCAATACCAGGCTCAGGCAGATTCTAAATAGCTCCCAAAACGCCCGACTTCATCACCACAAGGGCGGCCGGTCCCAGGAGAACGATAAAGAGGGCGGGGAAAATCAAGAAGGCCATCGGGAACAGCATCTTAATGGGGGCCTGGTGCGCCTTTTCCTCAGCCCGTTGGCGGCGTCTGATGCGCATTTGCTCTGATTGGATGCGCAACACTTTAGCGATGCTAACGCCCAATTGGTCAGCCTGGATGATAGCAGCTACGAAGCTGCTTACGTCAGACACCTCCATCCTGTCAGCCATGTCACGCAGGGCTTCGCGTCTCAATTTGCCCATCTGAATCTCCTGGATGACGCGGTTGAAGGCCAGACTGAGTTCGTTGTCCCACTTCTCGGCCACTTTCTGCATAGCGGCATCAAATCCCAGGCCAGCTTCGACGCAGATGGTAAGCAAGTCAAGAGCGTCGGGCAGGGCTTTCACTATTTCCGCTTGCCTTCTCCTGATCTTGCTGGACAGCCAGAGGGTAGGCAGCACGTAGAACCCCAACCCGCCCGCAACGAGAGTGGCCAGGAATCGCTTGGGCAAATACTGGCCGGTGAGGGTCAACAAGAGGAAAACCATTGTCGCCAGGAGAATTCCGGCCAATCCTCGGACCCCCAGGAACTCAGTCGGCCCCCAGCCATAGGGATTGCCGGCCAGTTCCAGTTTGTGGCGGATGTTCTCAATATTACGCTGGGGAGCAAAACGGCCTATGAACTGGGCAATGCCTTTAATGAGAGGTTTGATGACACGCTCGTTGAAGGGCTGCGACAGTTCAATTTCTTCCAATGTCAGAGTCCGCCCACCGTATTCAGTCAAACGATCTAACACCTGATCCGAAGGACGGGGGGCAGCTATCCCCACGAAGAGTAAGACAACACTCCCTACAATAGCCATGGCGACGATTAAGACCACCGGTGACATGATCCAACCTCCCACTAGCTAATAGCGTATAGCAGATAGCACTGTAAACCTTGGCCATCAGCCATAGGCTGGTCTATACCTCGATGCGTACGATCTTCTGGATAGCGAAGAAACCGGTGATAATGCCGGTAACTGCCACACCGATCATGATCCATCCGCAAACCTCTTCGAACATGGCGGCTATGTAATCTGGGTTCATCAAGTAAAGTATCAGGCCCAGAACGATGGGCAAAAAGCTGATGACGTAGCCGGAGATCATCCCCTGGGCGGTCAGGACTCGGATTTCGCCTTTGATCCTCACTCGCTCACGGATGGTGAGGCCAATGACTTCAAGGATCTCAGCCAGGTTGCCGCCGACTTCGTGCTGGACATTGATGGCCGTAATCATCAGGTCCAGGTCATCGCTCTGGATGCGGCGCAACATATTGTTCATAGCCTGCTCGTTGGATAACCCCAAAGCAACCTCCCGCACAACCCGGGCGAACTCTATCGAAATAGGAAGCGGGAGTTCTTTGGCCACCGTCTCCATAGATTGAAGCATGCTGTAGCCAGAGCGCAGGGAGTTGGCCAGAAGGTTGATGGCGTCCCCCAATTGATGGTTGAAAGCGTTCAGCCGTCTCTGTTGCTGAATTTTCAGATAAATACTGGGGGCGTAGAATCCGGCGACACCGGCCGCAATACCCAACAACAGACTCTTGTGGAAAAGCAAATAGCCGATAAGGAAGAAGCCCAAAATACTGGTGACGTTCAGGATGATGTACTCGCCAGGGGTGAGTTTTACGTCAGCTCGGGCCAGTTGTGTGGCGATTTTGTCCGCAAAGCCCCTTCCGGCAATAACCCTATCAACACCAGCCGCCAGACGCGAGGGCCCTTTCTCCCTTTTGCCCTCCCTCTCCACGGCTTCGAGCTCGGCCACTCCGCTGGTGTACCGTTCCAGGCGGGCTTCAATAGTCTTATCGCCAGCTCCCATCGCACTGGCCAGTCCCCAGAAGAGGAATATCACCGCCAGCACGATCCCTATACCAAGCACAATCACCACGGGACTCATAGCAACATCCCTCCTGTTCTATGGCTGCAATATATGATAGGCGATCAATAGAATCGCTCCCCCACGCCGAATACACTGGGCGGCAGGTGAATATTGGCTGCCTCGATTCGCTCGATGAATTTGGGCCTGATACCGGTAGGGCGAAGTCGTCCAATGACTTTGCCGGCCTCGATACCTGTCTGCTCGAAGACAAAGATGTCGGACATGACAATGACATCTCCCTCCATGCCCTGCACCTCAGTGATATTAACTATCTTTCTTGAGCCATCCTTCATGCGTTCCTGATGGACGATCAGGTTAATGGCTGAGGCTACTTGCTCGCGGATGGCTCTCAAAGGTAGATCCATGCCAGCCATCAGGGTCATGGTTTCCAGACGGGCCAGGGTATCACGAGGGCTGTTAGAGTGGACCGTGGTCAGAGAGCCATCGTGGCCGGTGTTCATAGCCTGGAGCATGTCCAGGGCTTCCCCACCGCGGCACTCACCGACGACGATGCGATCGGGACGCATACGCAGGCAGTTGATGACCAGGTCCCGGATGGTGACCTCGCCTTTGCCCTCGATGTTGGGCGGGCGCGATTCCAGAGTGACCACGTGCTCCTGACGGAGTTGAAGTTCGGCCGCATTCTCGACCGTGATGATGCGCTCGTCGTTGGGAATAAACCCTGACAGGATGTTCAGAAAAGTCGTCTTGCCCGAACCTGTGCCTCCGGAAATGACGATATTGAGTCGAGCGATAACGCAAGCCTTAAGGAATTCGATGGCTTCTGGGGTGATGGTCCCGAAATCAATCAGGTTCTCGACCGTGAGGGGTATCCTGGCAAACTTGCGGATGGTCAACACCGGGCCGACCAGGGAAAGCGGTGGGATGATGGCATTAATGCGGGAGCCATCGGGCAGCCTGGCGTCAACATAGGGTGAGCTCTCATCAATGCGCCGGCCCAGGGGGGCGACGATGCGGTCAATGATGCGCATGAGGTGCTCGTCGCTCTCAAAAGACGTATTGACCTTCTCTATCTTGCCGTGCCGCTCAATGAAGATGCTCTTGGCTCCATTGATCATGATCTCGGTGATGGTTTCATCGGCCAGCAAGGGTTCAATAGGACCATACCCCAGAATCTCGGCCACGATTTGCTCAAAGAGTCGCTGACGCTCAGTCCGGCTGAGGATGATGCTCTCCTGGGCCAGGATGGTGTCATACATTTCCTCGATGGTGCGCCGCACCTCATCTGTGTGGCTGACGTCCATCGTGGGATCGAGCTCGGCTATGAGCCTATCCTGAATGCGGTTTTTGAGATCCATGTAGGCATCACGAGGCGGGGCGACAGCGGGCCTCCTGACCTGCAATTCCCTAAGCCTGGAAGGCGCTTCAACAGGTTGTTGACTTTTTTCGATCCGTTTCAGTAAAGACATGACTTATCTCACCTCTTGATTAAGGGATAAGGCTACCTGGAGAAGCGAAAGCGCTGAGCGAGCTTCTCTCCGGCTGAGGCCGCAGTTGTTTCGACTACTTCCTCTTTCTCTACCAAAGTGTCCAGCAATTGGTGAGCCAGATTGACCACGCTTTGCGCGATGGGGCTGTTGGCAGCGCTGAGGACGAAAGGCGCACCCTGATTGGCGGCCAGCGCTGCCACCCGCTCATCAAGGGCAAGAGTAGCAGCAACCGGGTGTTTGATGCCGGTCTCAATATCCTCCGCTCGAATGCCGCCCCGGCGGTCAACTTTGTTGATGGTTAAAAATACCTTTTCTGGCGGATATCCCAAAGCTTCGGTCACCTCAAAGAAGAGCTTTGTATTTTTGATGGACGGAATATCGGGGGTCGCAATCAAGACGATGCGATCTGAGATATCCATTATGGTCAACACCAGGTCATGAAGAGAGGTCCAGGTATCCACAACAATGAAATCGAAGGTCTTCTTCAACTCCTCCAGGATTCTCTTCATGTGATCTGGGACGATCAAATCAGCCATCTCTGGGCGAGGTGGGGCTAGCAAGGTTTTGATACCCGAAGAGTGAGGAATAATAATGCTATGGACCAGTTCCCCATCGAGTTCATTCATATGCGGCACCAGATCAACGATGGTTCGGATAGGCTTCAGGTTCAGCAATACGGCCACGTCGCCAAATTGAAGGCTGCCGTCTACGAGAATCACTTTGGCTTCTGTTTCCATCTGCAAGGCGATAGCCAGATTGGTGGCGATGGTGCTGCATCCCGTCCCGCCTTTGGGGCTGAACACAGAAATGACCTTTCCCAGTTCTTCTGGGGTAGGGAGTTGCCTCTGCGCGGTCACTGAGACCGGCGGCGCAGGGGCCCGATAGCGAGCCCGCTGGGCAGCGCCCAGTTCGTAGACCCGACGGATACTTGAGACCAATTCATCGCTGGAGAAAGGCTTGATCAGGAACTCTCTCGCCCCGGCCAGCATGGAGCGCCGCAGGTAATCGGCCTCACCTTGCACAGACATCATGATGACCTGGGCCATGGGCACCTCTTGGGAAATGGCTTCACTGGCGGTGATGCCGTCAAGGCCGGGCATGTTGATGTCCATCAGGACGATGTGAGGCTGAAGCTCCTTGGCCATCTGGATGCCCTCTTCGCCGCTGATGGCTGCCCCGACGACCTCGATGTCGTTTTCGAAGTAGAGAAGCTTGCGCAGATTTTCCCTTGTCTCCGGTATGTCATCCACGATCAAAACCCGGATTTTTTCTTCAGCGTTCTCAGCCATCTGCTCTGGTTTCCTTAACTATCCAAACGTGCAGGGTGTCTCTCGTTCAAAGGCAAAAGTCTGACATCCCCTTCCACTTCCGTCAGAAGGAAGGTGAAACACTGTAACGGACCTCCGCAATTCCGGCCCATTCGGGAGTCACTGGTTCCTTTAAGGAGTGGCCCCTTCTTCTGGACTGACAAACTCCAAAGGAGCGGTTTTGATGCTCGTCTCCTGCGGAAACTCGGGCTTTTCGGGCGCGAATTCCTCTACCGGCGGGACTGTATCGAGATAGTATTGAAGTTGCGGTGGGAAGCTGATACTGAAGCGTCTGATCATGTATTCCAGGGTGACAGCCTCTGTGGTGATGGGGAGCTCATCTCCGGCAGCCCGAAGTGCCAGGTCCAGAATAAAGTTGTTTTCACGGGCATATTTCAGCACCAGGGCATCCTGCTGATTGACTACCAGAATAACCATATCGGGCGGTGCGGGCGGTGGTGGAGGGGCCCCCTCTTCTCCTTCCGCCGGAGCCGGAGTTGGGGTTGCCCAGGCCCCCACCTTCAAGACCCCTGCGTTCTGTATAATCAACTGGGTGACCGGACGGGCCTTGGCCTCGAAGACGGGTATATCAAAGGATGCGCTTTCCACTTTGGCTGCGGCCAGTCTCCCCATGACTTCTAACCGGAAATCAATGGTATCTCTGGCGGACCGCTTTTCCTCTTCCCGATCAATGAATCGGGCCGAAAGCAAAACGTCCACGTGGTCACCAGCCTGAATGCCATAACCTACACTGGAGAAGCGGGTGATGGGAAAGGCCACCGCCACCTTGCCTTCGGGAATAGCAAAGGCCGCTTCCGAGCCCACTACGATTTCGGTCAGCATGGAGCGCACAATGGGTTGACCCTGGAAGATCTCGGTTTTGGCTAATTTCCCGATCAGCTCAGCTTCGTCGGCGATGACACCGGGAGGCTCGCTACCGGCAGGCCAGTCCCGGCGGGTCACGAGATCCGCTGAGATTTCGGAACCTCTGGGGATGTTCTGGGCCGCCACGATGATCTGAGTGGTCGGCACGGCCACCGCTGGGGGTGGGGCTGTCGGGGGGGGTTGTGCTCCTTGCATCATGACGTAAAGGACTCCTCCAGCAGCAGCAAGGCCGAGGATCACCCCTAGCACGATGAGGAGTCTGCCGCGTCCTCTCATTGACTTTCCTCCTGGTTATTTTGCTCGTGATTCCTTAATATATAATACCATTTTATGGCAAAATGTCAAGGCGAAGGGATCCCCAATTTGGGACTCAGTGGAAACGCCGTCAGGACCCAAGGCGCCTGGCGGCGTTTAAAAACTGATCACGGTTCCAAAGTCAGGCCTGAGCCCCTTTCATCAATGGAAACCGAAAGATCGGACCTTATTCTACCAAGGTAGGAACGGCTTCGCCGGTGATCTTCCACCCGTAAGTGTCAGATGCACCAGCTTGGTAGACAGCCTGGAGGTACCCACCATAAAAGTTGTCACCGGTTTCTTGTGAGGGAACGGCGAAG
>Ga0315308_1000551_pt1 | contig 21007 bp, 16 predicted proteins | sample TDP3_MG_FD_203078 | JGI IMG/M metagenome (GOLD analysis project Ga0315308, IMG submission 203078) | Freshwater sediment microbial communities from Lake Towuti, South Sulawesi, Indonesia - TDP3 | ecosystem: Environmental > Aquatic > Freshwater > Lake > Sediment | place: Indonesia: South Sulawesi... | reverse complement strand
TCTCAGTCACTTCGACCGGTTGCTGATCGGGACGCAAGGAGACTGAGATGGAGCAGGACCTGTTGTTAAAGAGCTACCTGAAGCGCTTGCGGCTGCCAGCGGTGGCTCAGGTCTATCACAAGATGGCCCAGGAAGCCGCTCGGACGAACGCCACCTACGAGCAGTACTTGGTGAGTCTGCTGGAACAGGAAGTGCTGCAGCGAGAAACCAATCAGCAGAAACGCCGTCTGCTCCAGGCCCGCTTCCCGGTGCTGCGCACCCTGGATTCCTTCGACTTCTCGGCCATTCCGACGCTGAACAAGGCCAAAGTGCTGGAACTGACCCGTGGAGAGTACATCGAGAAGCGCCACAACGTCATCCTGGTCGGGGACGTAGGCACCGGGAAGACTCACGTGGCCATCAGTCTGGGTGTCTGTGCCTGCCGCCAGGGCAAACGGGTGCGCTTTTACACCGCAGCGGGTCTGATCAACGAAATGATCGAAGCCCAGGCCGAGAATCGGCTGAGCAAGCTGCTGACCGCTTTGATGAAACAGGATCTGGTCATTCTGGATGAGGTTGGGTTCATTCCCTTCAGCAAGACCGGGGCTGAGTTGCTCTTCCAGTTCTGCAGTGCCAAACACGAGCGCGGCTCCTTGATCATCACCACCAACTTGAATTTTGCCGACTGGACTCAGGTCTTTGGCGACGAACGACTGACGGCCGCCTTGTTGGACCGCCTGACCCACTATTGCCACATCGTGGAGTTCCGAGGCGAAAGCTTTCGCTTTAAGCAAAGCCTCAAGCAGCGGCTGGAGCAACCCTAACCGCTCCTTACCTTAAGGGTGGGTCCCTTTTCGATTATCACGGTGGTCCCCTTTTCAATTGACATTCACAAAAGCCACAATCCCGGCCAGAAATTGTGCCAAAAAAGAGTTCGAGAGATTGCGCATCAGCCGAATCAGAGCGATGATGCAATGCGCCGCCCTTCTATCCTATCACTCGCCCGCCTTGCCCTCTATCAGCCATCAGCTATCAACTACCTCCTTGCCTTCCCCCCACAATTGAGATATAATGTCCCCATCCCCAAAGCGTGTCTCCATCTCAGGTATGGATTGCCTATGGGATGGGGAAACAGCCAACGAAGGCGCGGGGGTTGCCCCGCGCTACTACAAACTACCGCCACCTGGACCCGGGTTTCTTATTCGTCAAACAGGCATAGCCTACGGCGATGGTCGTCCCGACGCAGACCAGGATACCATCCCGACCCGCGTCGTGGTCTACTCCCTGGACGGTGAACCGCTCGAAGAAATTACCATAGACCTCACCCCAGGGGAGCAAGACGATACCATCTCCGTGCGGGTGGATCAGCCATCTTCAAGCCTGGCCATCCTGGAACGTGGCGTCCACATACCTGAGCGCGGCTTCTTTCGCCTGCAGGGAGCCGCGGACGATCCTGTGTCCATCGGCGGCGACATCCTCCTCACCGACGCTGACAGGCAGCGGCACAAAATCCCCATCTACAACCTGACCACCGGCCAACCCCTACCGGATGTCAAAGGGGGAAACCCGGCCATCCACTTTGACAACTCTGCCTTCCACTCCCTGTTCCCCGACGCCGAATTAGCCATCGTGCGCATACCCAAACCCCCTGATCGTGCCTCGCCTGGAGAAGTCGCCGAACACCAGGCCAGGATGCGTGAGCTCGTCGAGCAAGGCATAGAGATAAACGGCAAACGCTATTACCTGGTGCTGGCCCCGGCGCCCGCAAACACGGCGACTTCCTCTTCGCCCACACCCCGTACTGGAAGAAGATTGCCCCAAACTCCCCGTAGTCACCACCAGGCCCACGCTCAAAGCCAGGGCAAGCGGCGGATCTGGCGATCCGCCGCGAGCGGTCAGGTAAGCTATTTTCATGCTTCACGGTGCCCCAAGGGGCATGTTGACAATGCAGAAAACGAGCCCCCACTTGGATGTGTCCAAGTGGGGGCTCTCTCTTTTCCGGAGAAGGTGGAAAAGTTAGTAATTCTTCAAAATGATGGGCAAATAGACATCCCCACCTACACCGTCTCCCACCCTGATGGTCGTGACTACTGGCTCACCTACGCTGACTACACCCTCATCGGATGTGACCGCGTATTGATCGTTGATCACTTCACTGCCGCCCTGCACTGTTACCTGAAACTCAAAGGTGCGGCTCTCACCTGGCTCGAGCCCCAAGATTTGCCATCGCACATGGTCATCCACCAACTGACCGCCAGCAGTGGCGCTACCGGCAACGTACACGGTGTTTGCCGGAATCGTGTCAGTGACGACCAGGCCAGTTGCCCGCTGGCCCAAGTTCTCCACAAGGATCGTGTAGCGCAGGTTGGCGCCTTGATCCACCGGGTCGGGCGAGGCTGATTTGGTGATGCGCAGTACAGGTTTGTCTGTGATGTATGCAACGGCCCAGCGCTCGATCTCCCTTGGCAGATCCGGGTGGCTGATGATTGCCGTATTGGTGATAAGCCCCTGGTAGTCCGGAGCGACTAGCACGGAGAACGTTATGACCTCAGATGAGAAGGGGGCCACGTCACCCATCCAATGGATACTGACAATGTCCTCCTCACTAATGGTCCCTCCGCTGAGGACGGCGTCAAACTGATAGGTGCTGAATTGCCAGGGCAACAGGTCTTCGACGGTGACACCACTCAGCGCGATTCCGCTCGAATTGACGATGTGCACATAATAAGTCAACACGCTGCCGCCCGGCAAGGCTACTGTCGGCGTGACCTCTTTATAAGAGTCAATCAAGCCCACCTCCTGCACGGTGGTCGTGACAGGTTGGCCTGTGTTGGAAAGGAACGCGCCGCCGCCTTCAGCCTCATACCAGTATGTGCCGTAATCGTTGTTGATAATCTGCGTACCGCTGATCAAGTCGTCGTCCACGTGCACGGTGAATGAACGGGTCAAAGTGTCTCCAGGGCTCATCGCGGGCAGCGTCCAGGAGACGACAATCATGCCAGTCAACGTTTGAGTCACACCGCCGTCGCTGACACTGACCACGGTTATGCTCATGGGCACGGTATCCGTCAGCAAGGGCCAAGGCGGTGGTTGCTCGGTACTTAGGCCGCTGTTCCAGACGGTGATGGTGTAGGTCAGCAACTGCCCGGGACCGATCACCGGCAGCGCGGATTTGGTCGGGATCAGGTTGGCAAAGTGCGTGACCTTGCCGGTGGCCGTGCCGGTGACGGGCTCTGTGGTCAAGCCGCCCAGGGTATCAGTGACAACGGCTGTGGCCGTGTAGATGGTACCTTCCTCGCCGCCGATGGTGCTCTGCTCTATAGCGGTAAAGGTGATGACTTCTCCGTGGGCCAGGTCCCCCATCCAGACGTAGGAGACGCACTTGTCACCGCAGTCGGGGCCAACAGGGAAAGGCGGAAGCGTGCCAATAGCTGGGATGGCGTAGAGGTCGTTGGCACTCACGCTGATGCAGTCAAACTTTAGCAGGACCATCGCGTCAAGGGCGTTCCCGGGACCAAGGTTGCGCACCACCAGCGTCGGCGTAACTGTTGTTGGCCCTCCCGGACCTCCCCCCGGTTTTTTAGCGATGGGATCCAGCATGGCGACGACTTCAAACGTAGGCCCCTTCACAACACTGATCAGCACCTCACCAGGCTGGCAAATCCCTTCGGCGCTGCAAACCGCATAATTATCATTGACAATGTCCATCTCCGCCACGTCGCCGATGGAGACAGCGAAGGTGAATTGGGCTGCTTCGCCGGTATCCAGGCTGGGCCACGCCCACGACACCACACCTCCTGGCTGTAATGACCCGCCACGCTCGTAGGTAACGCCCGCTGGCACCCGATCGGTGACGACCAGGTTCGTCGCCAGCGACCCCTGGTTGAGCACAGTCAGCGTATAGGTCATTTCACGGTTGGAGCCAGGTGGATCGGGCCAGATCTCTTTAAAGAGTGAAAGGATAGGGTCAACAATGGTGACCGTATATACATCGCCGCGCGCCACACCGACCGGACTGGCAACCTGATAGTCTTCATTGGCGATAACCGTCCCGCTGGGCACATTACTCACGTCCACGCTAAAGGTAAACTCGGTTGTCTCGCCCAGATCCAAAGTAATGTGACGCGTCCAGGTGACTATGTCATTGGCAGGGCTGGCGGAACCGTCGGGGCCGACGGCGCGTAAGGTCGTATTGAGCGGTACCCGGTCGGTGACGGTGATCGGCAAGTTGGTTGCTGGTTGCCCCTGGTTGGTAATAACGAGGGTGTAGGTCAGCGGCCTATTAGGTCCGGGTTTGGCCGGCGCCGACGTCTTTCCAATGACCAGGATTGGGTCGTCGGTCACAATGGTTTCGGCCGTCACCGTGACCAGTCCGGTGATGAGCGGAGCGCTGATGACCGCTGTGTTACTCACTATGCCACTGAATGTTTGGGATACGCTGACGCTAAAGCTCACGACGACGGTGGAGTCAAACCCCACATCGCCTGCCCACGTCAATGTCCCGGTGTCGAAGGTAGGCGTGGAGCCATCACTAGCCTGTGCGTCATTATTGTAGATAGTGCCTTCGGGGATATCGTCGGTTAGCGTCGTGTTGGTGGCAGTCCAAGCGCCAGTATTACGGATTTCGATGCTATAGTAAAGCGTTACGCCGCCGCCGGCGGCTAGGGTGGGTGTGACGGTCTTGACCGACTGATCGAGCTTTGGATACCCTTCCGGTGGCGGAATAACGTGGGTAGCCGTTACCTCACCAATGGCGGTCAGGATGGGAGTGGTCATCTTGACCGGCGGGCCGAGATTTGGGATAGAGTCAGCATACACCACCGAAGCGTTACTGCGTATGATGAGTAACGCAGCCACCAGCAACAACAGCCCACCCAAGGTAGTGAGTCCTAGACGAAGCTTTTTTTCCATCATTATGAGGCCTCCTTTCTCAAACGTTGGTATAGCTTAATGACTCCAAAAGCAGGGTTTCCTTGCCTCACCACCGCTATGAAGGCCTTCCAAGCGGCCATTTACCCTTTCCAGGAATGATGTAAGGCTCCACACAACATATACCGCACCAGCGGATAAAAAGATACGGGTAGTGTTCATCGTCGCCGCATTGGCTTGAACCAATGGGCTTCCAATTGGGATACTGAATGGCCCCGTATTTTTTAAGGTTCTGGCACTTGACAAACCAGATGAATTGGAGTATAATCTATCGTGGTTATAGAACTAACGTCTACGTTATCATACTAACGCCCAAAATGGAGGGCAAAGGAAAATGGACGACAATCCTATTGACAAGCTGGTGAAAATCGGCTTCTCGGAGTACGAAGCCAAGGCCTATGTAGCCCTGCTCAGGGAAAGCCCTGTCACGGGTTACCAACTCTCCAAGCAGTCTGGCGTTCCCCGTTCCATGATCTACGAGGTTCTGGGCAAGCTCACCGCTCGTGGCGCAGCGATGACCTTACGTAAAGGCGGCGCCACCCAGTACGCGCCGGTCCCGGCAGCCGAGTTCCTCGACCAGATCCATCGTGAGCAGGAAGAGCTCATTCTCTCACTCAAGGACGACTTGTCTGCTCTGACCTCAGCCCCCGACCTCGAATACGTCTGGAACATCGAGGGGCACGAGAACGTCATGGCCAAGGCGGAGGAGATGATCCGCCAGGCAAAGACCCGCATCTATCTGGCCCTCTTGCCGGCCGCATTCCCAGACTTGCAGCCTGCACTGGAGAAGGCGATCCGACGAGGCGTGCGGGTGGTAATCTATACCCCCAGCGACCTCGATCTGCCAGGTGGTCAGGTGGTCATCACTCTCATGCCCGAGGAGGCCCTTGGCCAGGTAGGGAGGCTGATGTTGATCCTGGTCATTGACGGGGAGGAGGTGTTGGTCGGCGAATGGCTGACCGCGACCCAGGCCCGGGCTTCCTGGACCAGCAGTCCCCTGCTCGTCTTTATCGCCGAACACCACCTGCGGACAGACCCGTATCTCCCCCAGATCCTGGCCCTTTTGGGAGATCGGGCACTGGACATCATCCAAGAGGAAGATCGGGAGCTGTTCGCCCGCGCCTTGGAGAGTCACATTAGCAATTGAGCGCTCATCGAAGGCCACAAGCCATGCCGAGAGTCACTTATCTCCCGGTATGGTTCAGACGGACTCGCCCGTTTTTATTTCAATACAATTACAGCGGAGGTTTTTCAATATGGATTGGAAAGTGTTCCTCAGTACCTTTGCCCTGTTGTTCGTAGCCGAACTGGGGGACAAGACACAGTTGGCCGTAATCAGTATGACTGGCAAACACGGCAAGCCGTGGCCGGTATTTATCGGTGCGACGGCAGCATTGGCCCTGGTGACTCTGCTAGGCGTGGTCGGTGGCGAAGCAGTATGCCGCATCGTCCCTGCGCCGCTTCTGACCAAGATAGCAGCCGTCGCCTTCGTAGTGATGGGTGTGCTGATGTGGTTCGATGTACTGTAGGCAAGGAAGCTAACCCACGCAGAGGAGACTATCATGAACGACAACGCATCCGTTGAACAAGAGATGACACCTGAAGTAAGGCGCGGGGTTGTGAGGTGGCTGAGGAGGGAAGTGATAGGCGTGCTGTTTGTGGCAGCGACCCTGTTCATCCCCGCAGGCCGCCTGGACTGGGCGATGGGGTGGGCGTTGGTCGGCATCTACGCGGTCTGGGTTAGCGCCAATGCACTGATTCTGATCCCCAGAAGCCCGGAGTTGCTCGCAGAACGTGCCCAACGCAAGAAAGGCATCAAAGATTGGGACGCGGTGCTGATGAGCATCGTTGGCGTCGTCACGCTGTGCAAACACATCGTGGCCGGGTTGGATGTGCGCTACGGTTGGACCGTGGGAATTCCGCTCTGGCTTCATATCGTCACGCTGGCTGTCGCGGTGCTGGGATACGCGCTGGGGACATGGGCCATGGCAGTGAACGCGTTCTTCTCAATGATGGTCCGCATCCAGGACGACCGGGGCCATACCGTAGTCACCGACGGACCTTACCAGTTCGTGCGCCATCCCGGTTACGTCGGAGTGATCGCTTTTGAGCTGGCAACGCCGGTTATGCTCGGCTCGCTGTGGGCGCTTATTGCTGGCGTGCTGGGGGCGCTCCTCGTCGTCGTACGCACCGCGCTTGAAGACCGGACACTGCAAAAGGAACTCGAGGGCTATACCGAGTACGTTCAGCAGACGCGCTATCGCCTGCTGCCCGGCGTGTGGTGAGATACACAAGAACAGGAGTACCTGATGATCCTCAAGAACCTGCTCGGACGCAAAACCCGCAGCCTGTTGACCATTGTCGGTATCGCCATTGGCATCGCCGCCATGGTAGCTCTGGTCGCTATCGCCGATGGCCTTGAAGAAGGCTACACGGCCATGCTCACTGGCAGCCAGGGTGACTTGATCGTCACCCAGTCCGACGCAGCGGATATTTCCGCCGCGGCCGTTGATGAGCAAGTCGGCCAGCAACTCGAAGCCCTGCCCGAGGTGGATGACGTGACCGGCATGTTGCAGAGCATCGTCACCGCCGAGGGTGCCCGCTACTTCATGCTCTTTGGCTATGATCCACAGGGCTTTGCCATCGAGCATTTCAAGATCGTGGAAGGCGAAGGGCTGTCGGACAGCAAACAGGTGATCATCGGCAAGATAGCTGCCGAGAATTTCAAGAAGGGCATCGGTGATTCCCTGAAGCTCTTTGGCAGTGCTTTTCGCATTGTGGGCATCTATGAAACGGGCAACGGTATGGAAGAAGGGGGTGGCGTAGTCTCCCTGAGCGACGCCCAGGCCCTGCTCAGCAAGCCTCACCAGGTCGCCCTGTACACGCTCAGGCTCAAACCCGGAGCCGATGTCGAGGAACTGCGGCGCAAGATCGAACGGCGCATCCCCGACGTGACCACCTCTCAGTCGGGCCAGGTTGCCAACGTCCAGCAGACTATTCAGATGGTGCGCGGCTTCGCCTGGGGCATTGCCTTCATCGCCATCCTCATCGGCGCAGTGGGGATGATGAACACGGTGCTGATGTCGGTCTTTGAACGCACGCGGGAGATTGGGGTGCTGCGTTCTCTGGGTTGGCGCAGAGGGCGGGTGCTGGGCCTGATCATGGGCGAATCCCTGGCTCTGAGCCTGATCGGCGGCCTGGCAGGAACCGCCCTGGGGGTGGCAGCCGTCAGAGCCCTGGGCAGCTCATCGGGCACGGGAGGGCTTTTGCAAGGCCGTTTCTCAGCAGGGTTGTTCATTCAAGCTCTTGTAGTAGCTCTGACCCTGGGTGCTTTGGGCGGATTCTATCCAGCCTGGCGGGCCTCGCAGTTGACTCCTATGGAGGCGCTGCACTACGAAGGTGGCTTGACCAGTTCTAGAGGGAAAAGCGGAAAGGGCCACAAAGGATGGACCCTTCCTTTTGGAGTTAAGAAATTGCCCATGACGGCCCGCAATCTTTTCCGCCGCCGCACGCGCACTCTGTTGACCATGGTCGGCATTGGCATCAGCGTGGCAGTGATCGTGGCCCTGCAAGGCATCGTTGATGGTTTTGTAGCCCAGTTTGAAACGATGATGGGAGGCGGTGGACAAGCAGACCTCATGGCCGTGGAAGCCGACATCTCCGATATGGAATATTCCAGCATTGACGAGCAGGTAGGCAAGAAGCTGGTCACCGTACCAGGTATAAAGTACGTCTCTGGCCTCGTCTTTGGCTTTATCTCCGATCCAAAGCTGACCTATCTCATCGTCTGGGGCTACCATCCCAGCGAATACGCCATCCGCCAGTTCAAAATCGTGGAGGGAGAGCCGCTTTCAGCCAACCGCCAGATCATCCTGGGCAAAACAGCCGCCGAGACGATGGATAAAAAAGTCGGCCAGACGATCAAAATTCTAAATAGCAATTTCCGCATCGTCGGTATCTATGAGACGGGGACCGGGTTTCTAGACATGAGTGGGGTCATCTCGCTGCGCGAGGCGCAAAAGCTCTTCAAGAAACCGCACCAGGTGGGCTGGTACATCATCAAGCTGGAGGATCCCAAAGAGGCCGACCGGATGATGGCCTATCTGAAGGCGAATTTTCCTGAGATCTCTGTTTCCAAGACCTCGGAGTTGACCGAGGCCCTGCCCGATTTCAAGACCACACAGACCATGGAGACCACCATCTCCCTGTTGGCGGCCGTCGTGGGTGGCCTCGGGATGATGAACACAGTGTTCATGTCGGTCTTTGAGCGCACGCGAGAGATCGGTACACTGAGAGCCCTGGGCTGGCGCAGGCGGCGGGTGTTGGGACTCATCCTACGGGAATCGCTGCTGCTCAGCCTGGTGAGCGGTGTGGTGGGAATCATCGGGGGAGTGTTGCTGGGTCAGTTGGGGAGCCTGTCGGAGGGCCTTGGCAGCCTGTTCCAAGGCAGCTTTGGCCTACCCCTATTCATCAGGGCGCTGATTATGGCTCTCGTCTTGGGGGCCGTGGCCGGCCTCTATCCCGCCTGGTGGGCCTCGCGGCTGAGCCCGGTGGAGGCGTTGCGGTACGAATAGATGAGGTGAAGGAGTGACTGATTGGTATCATCTGGAAGCAGAAAACGTCCTGTCTACTTTAGACACAGATCCTGGACAGGGGCTAACCAATGCTGAAGCCCAACGTCGCCTGATCAAATACGGCCCTAATGAGTTGATCGAGCGCGGCCTCAAGAGCCCCTGGCGCATCTTGTGGGAACAACTGACGGCGGTCATGGTGGTCATCCTGATCGTTGCGACCGTGATTTCGGCTTTCCTGGGAGACTACAAAGACGCCATCGCCATCCTGGCCATCGTGGTGCTCAACGCCATCCTGGGCTTCACCCAGGAGTACCGGGCCGAGAAGGCCATGGCCGCCCTGAAGAAGCTGGCCGTGCCCACGGTCAAAGTCCGCCGCGAAGGTCACGTGCGCGAGATCTCAGCCCGGGAACTGGTGCCGGGGGACATCGTGCTGCTGGAAGCCGGGACCCTGGTGCCAGCCGATGGCCGGCTGCTAGAGTGCGTGAACCTGCGGACCCAAGAGGCCGCCCTGACCGGTGAATCCGAACCGGTGGAAAAGCACCCTGGGGCGCTGGCCAGTGGGGACCCTTCGGCAAGCGGTTCGACAGGCTCACCACACAGCTCAGGACAGGCTCTACCGCTAGGCGACCGAAAGAACATGGTCTACATGGGCACGGTGGTCACCTACGGGCGAGCGGTGGCCGTGGTCACCGAGACCGGGATGCGTACGGAGCTGGGACGCATCGCCGAGATGATCCAGACAGTGGAACGCGAGCCGACGCCTCTGCAGCGGCGATTGGAACAGTTGGGGCGAGGGCTGGCCGTGGCTGCCCTGGCAATTGTAGCGGTTGTCTTTGTCCTGGGACTGCTTCAGGGTGAGGATCCGCGCTTGATGTTTCTCACAGCCATCAGTATGGCAGTCGCGGCTGTGCCGGAGGGTCTCCCGGCCGTGGTCACCATCGCCCTGGCTCTGGGCGCCCAGCGTATGCTCAAACGTCAGGCCCTCATCCGCAAGCTGCCAGCCGTAGAGACCCTGGGCTCGGTCACCGTCATCTGCTCCGACAAAACCGGCACCCTGACGGAGAACCGCATGACCGTAACCGTGCTCGATGTGTTTGGCGAAACGCAGCGTATAGAAACTTTGTTAAGCAGGGGAATTCCCGTGCTGGACGCCGAACTGACGCCGGGGGAAAGGCCCCCGGTCCGCAGTCTGGGGTTGCTGGTCAAAGCGGCGGCCTTGTGCAACGATGCCACGCTGGAAGCAACTGACGAAAGCAATAGCAAGTACCGGGCCATCGGGGACCCTACCGAAGGTGCGTTAGTCGTGACAGCCGCCCAACTCGGCCTGCTGAAATCACAACTTGACAAACGTTGGCCACGCGTGGCGGAGGTTCCCTTCACTTCTGAACGCAAGCGGATGACCACCATCCATCAGGTCAATGTGTCTCCGGATCAAACCGACGCCCCCTGGCGGAACGCACCCTTCGTGGCCTTTTGCAAAGGTGCAGTGGATGGACTGCTGGAAATTACCAGCCAGGTCTGGGCTGGCGACCAGGCAATGCCGTTGACGGACGATTTGCGCCAGCGCATCCTTGCTGCCAACGACCGGCTGGCCCAGGATGGCCAGCGGGTGCTGGGGGTGACCTTTCGCCCGTTATCCGCCCAGCCGGTGAAGGCCGATGAAGCCGATTTGGAGCGAGAGGTGACCTTCATTGGCTTGGTCGGCATGATGGACCCGCCGCGCCCTGAGGTCAAGGGCTCTGTACAGACCTGTAAAACGGCCGGCATTCGCCCGGTGATGATCACGGGTGACCACCCCCTAACAGCCCGGCACATCGCCCGGGAGCTAGGCATCGCTGCCGATGGGCGGACATTGACGGGTCAGGACCTGGCCCGCATGTCGGTGGAAGAATTGGAAGGCGTTGTCGAAGAGGTGCCGGTCTACGCCCGGGTCTCCCCGGAGCACAAACTCAAAATCGTCCAGGCCCTCCAAGACAGAGGTCACATCGTGGCCATGACGGGGGATGGCGTCAACGACGCGCCGGCCCTCAAGAAGGCAGACATCGGGATAGCTATGGGCATCACCGGCACCGACGTCTCCAAAGAGGCGGCCGACATGGTGCTCCTGGATGACAATTTTGCCACCATCGTGGCCGCCGTAGAAGAGGGCCGGGTCATGTACGACAACATCCGCAAGTTCATCAAGTACGCCGTGGCCGCCAACTCGGGTGAAATCTGGGTGATGTTACTGGCCCCCTTCCTGCGTATGCCACTGCCCCTGTTGCCGTTGCAGATCCTGTGGATCAACCTGGTGACCGACGGGTTGCCCGGGCTGGCGCTGACGGTGGAACCGGCGGAACGCGACACCATGCGCCGTCCTCCTTACCACCCCCAGGAGAGCATCTTTGGGCGGGGGATGGGCCGGCACATCCTGTGGGTGGGGTTGCTCATGGGACTGGTATCCCTGGGCATGGGCTTCTGGGCCTGGAAGATCGATCGGCCGTATTGGCAGACCATGGTCTTCACCACCCTGACCCTGTCTCAGATGGGACATGCCCTGGCCATCCGTTCAGGCCGGGACTCGCTGTTCCGCATCGGCCTGCTGTCGAACAAGCCGCTCCTGGGTGCCGTGTTGTTGACCTTTGTCCTGCAACTCGCAGTGGTGTATGTGCCCTTCTTGCAGGGTTTGTTCAAAACGGTCGCTTTGCCCTCTACTGACCTGCTCATCAGCCTAGTCCTGAGCACAGGGGTGTTCTGGGGCGTGGAATTGGAGAAGTGGCTGTTGCGCCGTAATCGCTGACGAGGAGAGTCACTCGATGAATACGACTTGGTCACCCACTACACGTATTCTGGTCATTATTATAATCCTACTGGCAGCGATCTGGCTTGCGGTTGTGGCAAGCCCGCTGCTTGAGGCCCTGATGATTTCTGCCTTGCTGGCCTATCTGCTGGATCCCGTGGTTCGGCTACTTATGCGCCGAACCCGACTGAAGCGTTCCCTGGCCGCGGTATTCGTGTATGTGCTTTTCCTTCTGGTATTGGCCAGTATCCCGGCTGCACTGGGCGCGGTGACTGTGGGTCAGTTCCATCGCCTTGAGACAGAGTTTGCGGCAGCGGTAGATGCACTGGAGCGATGGCTGTTCCGACCAGTAAATGTTCTCGGTTATCAACTTCGCCCACGAGCCCTGCTAGACGATCTGGAACAGTCTGCTAGCAGTGCGCTTGCTGCCCTACCGGGCGGCTCGCTGGACGTCCTGTCCGATATGACCACCAACCTGCTCTGGGGGCTTGTGATCTTGGTCAGTCTATACTACTTTCTCAAAGATGGCCCCAAGATCAAACCGTGGCTGGTGGGGTTGGCGCCGGACGAATATCAGGCTGAGATCCAACGATTGCTTGATGAGATTGATAATGTTTGGAGAGTGTTCTTGAGGGTGCAGCTCTTGATTTTCATCGTCCTGGCGATCCTCATAACGACCGGCACCTTTACGGTGATCTGGTTGTTCCGGACGGGTTTGTTACCGTGGTCCCCCTTTGTATTCATCCTGCTCTTGGTGCTGGTCTACACTGCCGCCCAGCAGGTGGACAACTTGTGGCTCCGCCCTCAACTCATAGGCAGGCAACTGCGTTTGCATCCAGCGCTGGTATTTGTAGGCCTGACAGGGGCACTGGCTCTGAGCGGCGTGCTGGGGACGATTATCGTGGTGCCTTGCATGGCCACTGCCAAAGTGGTTGGTAGATACGTCCGTCACAAGCTGCTAGGACTTCCCCCATGGCCGGCGGAAGCCCTAGCTGTGGCCAGCCAGGAGAAACGTGAAGGTAGTCTTGCTGACCAAGGAGAATTAAAGCCAACAAGCCCTGCCCTGATGCCAGGAAAAAGCACAACGAAGGGACTGATTCCCTGCTTTCTAATGGACATCTCTCTCGTATTGGCTTACCTGGCATCAGGGGGCTACTCGCTTTTGGTTCGATTAGCTCACTGGCTCATGCGCAAGCGCTGAGAAGGCGTCTGAGATTGAGAATATCCGGAGGTAAAAATGAATGCCAAAGCATCGGTCAATCAACCAAACGAAAAGTCCGACCTGACAAGCAGGGTTCGGAAACGGATGCTACAAGTTGTCATCCAAACATTATTGATCGCAGCGATCTTGTTCATCTCGTCGGGCCGCCTGGATTGGGTGTGGGCGTGGGCCTATCTGGGCGTGGGGGTGGGCATTTTGGTCATCAACGCGTCGGTTCTACCCCCAGAGTTGATCGCAGAGCGCGGCCAGATCAAAGAGGACACCAAAGGCTGGGACAAAGTGCTCGGCGCCCTCATCGGCATCCCCACGCTGGGCACGGTGATTGTGGCCGGGCTGGATGAGCGCTTCGAGTGGTCGCCGCAACTGGCTTTGGCGATCCAGGTCATCGCGCTGGTTTTCTATGCGCTGGCGCAGGGTCTGTTCACTTGGGCGATGGCGTCGAACAAGTTCTTCTCAACTGCTGTTCGCATCCAGATGGACCGGAGCCATACCGTCGCCAGCGGTGGACCTTACCGGTACGTGCGCCATCCGGGTTACGTTGGGTATATCGTGTCCTGGCTCGCAACGTCGCTCGCGCTCGGCTCGCTGTGGGCGCTCATCCCGGCAGGGCTTACGATGTGCCTTCTTGTCATCCGCACGGCGCTTGAGGACAAGACTCTACAGGAGGAGCTCGACGGCTACCAGGACTATGCCGCACGGGTGCGTTACCGCCTGCTGCCGGGTGTTTGGTAAGAGAGTTTGCCCGTTGTGGCTCGGTCAGAGACCAGCCACAGCTCAGTTCGAGGTAAGGGCTATGGAGAATGAAAGGCCATTGTTACTCGAGGCTTTAGAATCAACACCTTCCTACTTTGAATTGCAAGCCTATGTGGGCACCACAAAACACATGGGAGGGTTCGAGACTACAAAAGCGCTCATTGAGTTATGCCACATCAACCAGGATACATACGTCTTGGATGCGGGTTGCGGCGTTGGCGCAACGGCTTGCTACCTTGCCAAAAGGTATGGCTGTAGCGTGGTCGGCGTGGACCTTTCTGAAGGAATGATTGCCAGGTCCCATGAAAGGGCAAAAAGAGAGCGTGTGGAGGACAACGTTGAATTCAGGGTAGCCGATGTGCGAAATCTGCCCTTCGACGATGCCCTTTTCGACGTCGTCATTTGCGAGTCCGTGGCCACATTTATAGAAGATAGACGGCGAGTGGCAGGCGAATTTGTGCGAGTGACCCAGCCGGGCGGATACGTAGGGCTGAATGAGGAAATCTGGCTCAAGACGCCGCCAACAGAGTTGGTCGAGTTCGCAAAACGCACCTGGGAGATCAAAGCGCAGGTTCCAACTGCTGATGACTGGGTAGGATTGTTGGAAGGCGCCGGACTATGCGACATCGTCGTGCAAACCTACAAATTCGATGCGCGACGGGAGTCCACTCAAGTTCAGCGGTATCGTTTCCAGGATATGTGGAGAATGTTTTATCGAACGCTTTTCCTGTACATCAAAAATCCGGCTTTCAGGAAGTATATGGCAGAAAGGCGGTATCTCCCGAAGGATCTATTCGAATATCTGGGGTACGCGTTATTCGTTGGGAGGAGACAAAAATGAACGCCAATACATCTGCGAATCAACCAAATGAGAAATATGGCATCCGCCGCGAGATTGTGAAGTGGGTGATGAAGACCTGTTTCGGTGTACTGATCATGGTAGCTATCCTATTCGGCGCAGCGGGTCGCCTCGACTGGCCGATGGGCTGGGCCTATATCGGCGTGTTCGTGTTGGTAACAGCGGTCACCCCACTTATCACAGACCCGGAGTTGTTGGTAGAAGAGCGCGGTAGGGCCAAAGAAGGCACCAAAGGTTGGGACAAAATCCTCTTCTCCCTCTTCAGTCTGGTTTCACCTGCCCTAGGTCTGCCGGTGGTAGCCGCTCTGGATTTGCGCTTCGAGTGGTTGCCGGAGATTCCGCCTGTGTTCCAGATCGCCGCGCTGGTTGTCTACGTGCTGGGGTGGGCCGTGCATCTTTGGGCCATGGCGTCAAACAGGTTCTTCGCACGCTCTGTTCGCATCCAAACGGATCGGGGGCAGACTGTGGCCACCGGTGGCCCTTACCGGTTTGTGCGCCATCCGGGTTACGTCGGGGGGATCCTATCGCAGGTTGCAGCACCGATCTCGCTCGGCTCGCTGTGGGCGCTCATTCCAGGGGGACTTGGAGCGCTCCTGCTCATCATCCGCACAGCGCTGGAAGATAAGACGTTGCTGGAAGAACTCGAGGGCTACAAAGACTATGCCCAGCGCGTGCACTATCGCCTGCTGCCGGGCGTCTGGTAACCGCTAATATGCGGAATAACGGGAAAGGAATTAGCCATGAAAAAAAGCACTATTGCCATCATCGTCATTGTTCTTCTCGGCCTCAGCTATTGGGGTTACACCAGCTACGTAGCACCCAACACAGCCCCCACCCCCACGCCGGTTTTCGAAGCCGAGGAATTCGACAGGGTGGTCTCGGCCACAGGAGAGGTGATTCCCACCCGCTGGGCCCAACTGAGCTTTAAAATCGGCGGCTATCTGGACGAGTTGGCCGTGCAAGAGGGGGACCACGTTGAGGCTGGCTACGTTCTGGCTCATCTGGAGACGAGCGACCTGGAGCGCCAGGTCGAGCAAGCGCAGGCAGCCTTGGCCGTCAGCCAGGCCAACCTGGCTCAGACCCAGGCCGGGGCCAGGCCAGAGGAGATCGCTGCCGCTCAGGAAGCCCTGGCCGCAGCCCAGGCGGGGGTCTCCACCGCCAGGGCCAACCTGGCTTCCGCCCAGGCCGAATTGGCCCGGCTGGAAGCAGGGGCCAAACCGGAGGAGCTGACGGCGGCCAAGGCGGCTATGGACAAAGCAGCCGTGGCTTTGCAGTTGGCCCAGAGCGAGTACGACAAGATTGCCTGGCAGAGCGGCATCGGGGCCACCCAGCAGGCGGTGGCCCTCCGGCAGGCCAGCGACGACTACGAGAGCGCCAAAGCCAACTACGAAGCCCTCCTGAGGGGAGCGACGGCCGAGGAACTGGACATCGCCCGGGCGGCGGTGGAAGCGGCCCGCGCTCAGGTTGACGCAGCCCAGGCTCAGGCCGGGCAGGCCAAGGCCCAGTTGGACCAGTTGCTGGCCGGACCGAGGGCCGAGGACATCGCCGTGGCCCAAGCCCAGGTGGAGCAGGCTCAGACGGCTGTCGCTCAGGCCCAGGCGGCTCTTCAAGACGCCGAGCTGGTGGCTCCTTTCACCGGCACGGTGGCCCAGGTGACAGTCAGGGAAGGGGAAATGATGACTCCTGGTCAGCCGGTGATGTTCCTGGGTGACCTCTCTCACCTGCGGATCGAGACCACCGACCTGAATGAGGCCGATGTCTGGGCCATCGCCGGGGGGCAAAAGGTGACCCTCACCTTTGATGGCCTGCCGGGCAAGGCCCTCTCCGGCCAAGTGACCCGTATCGCTCCCATGGCCACCACGGAGCAGGGCGGCACCAATTACACCGTAGTCATCGAATTGGACGAGCAGGACCCCGGCCTGCGCTGGGGCATGACCGCCTACGCAGACATCACAGTGGAATAAAAGTCATTAGATCACAAGAGCTCGTAGCAGATCTGACGATCCGCTGCCTAATGCTGGTTAGGCCGCTATTCTGCAAAGGAGGATGATCCTATGACCACAGAATCAGCCTCTCGCATCGCCTTCTGGGTTCTGTTCGGAGGGGTGTTTGTTATGCGGGTATACTTTTCGCTCCAGGTTCGTCGGGCTGGGGAGCGGGTAATGCCCGACCGTGAAGCCATCGAACGGGAAGGATGGGGGATGTTCGCCATCCGGGTTCTGATGTTCTTTCTCCTGCTCGCTTGGCTGGTGCTATATGCCATCAATCCGCCCTGGATGGAGGTGCTCTCTGTCCCATTTCCGGGCTGGCTACGCTGGATGGGGTTTGCCTTGGGACTCGCTAGTCTGAGGTTTTGGGCATGGACTCAGGTTGCGCTTGGGAAGGAGTGGTCACCCCAACTACAATTGCGTGAGGAGCACCACTTGGTGACCACAGGACCCTACGCCCGGATACGCCACCCGCTCTACACGGCTATGATCGGCTATGGTGCAAGCCTTGCCCTAGTGACTGCAAACTGGGTCTTTGTAGTCTTGGCAGTGGCGGTGATCGCCGGCTTATTTGCCCGCGTCCCCAAGGAAGAGCAAATGATGATCGAGGAGTTTGGGGAGGAATATAAAGCATACATGCAAAGGACAGGAAGGTTTTTCCCGAAATGAAGCGGCCTAACCCAGAGCGTGTGACTTGGTGCCAAATGCCATAGCTCGCGAATTGCAGTTCACTGATCACTGAGAACCGCTTTCAGAGGAGGCCAACATGACCGAGACTGCTTACCAAGACCTGAGCGGCGTGGCCGAAACGTTGCTGATCATCCTCGCCATTCGAGCCTTTGAATCGCAACGACCCGATGCCCTCGTCAAAGACGAGAGAGCCGAGGCGATGGTCCGCCAGATGGATCAGGATTTCTTGCGGGGCAAGCTGGCCAAAATCGAAGACTACAGCCAGGTCGCTACCATCCTGCGCAGCCGGGATTTCGACCGCTACGCGCGGGATTTCCTGGTCCGCCACCCGGAGGCGGTCGTCGTCCACATCGGGTGTGGCCTCGATACGCGCTTCGAGCGCGTGGACAATGGCCAGGTGGAGTGGTATGACCTGGATTTGCCGGAAGTCATCGCGCTGCGCCGGAAGCTCATCGGCGGTGAAGGGGAACGCTATCATCTGCTGGCTTGCTCAGTGCTCGACAGCGCCTGGCTGGACGCGGTGAGTGCGCATCGCCAGCGTCCCTTTCTCTTTCTAGCCGAAGGTGTTTTGATGTACTTCGATGAAGCCCAGGTCAAGTCGTTGGTGCTGACGTTGAAGGAGCATTTCCTGGGTGCGGAGCTGGTCTTCGATGGATTTTCGCCGTTTTTCAGTTGGGCGAACAACCTCAGGGTCACCCTTACCAAAGTTGGTGCCCGTAGTCACTGGGCCCTGAAACACGGCAAAGATCTCGAACGGTGGGGCGATGGCATCCGCCTGCTCGATGAACAGTTCCCTTTCCAATACCCTGAGCCGCGTCTGGGCCGTGCCCTATCGGTGCGCCATATTCCGTTTTTCGCCAAGACCATAGGCATTTTTCACTACCAACTATAAGGAGACTGACATGTCCGAGACTACTAACCAAGACCTGAGCGGCGTGGCTGAAACGTTGCTCATGACGCTCTACATCCGAGCGATGGAATCGCAGCGCCCGGACGCACTCATCAAGGACGAGAAAGCCGTGGCGCTGGTCACGCAGATGAGCTACGACTTCGACCGGGTCAGGCAGGTCAAGATGGATGAGGAAGACAAAGTGACGGTGATCCTGCGCAACCTTGAGTTCGACCGCTACGCGCGAGATTTCCTGGCGCGCCACCCGGAAGCGGTTGTGGTTCACATCGGGTGTGGCCTCGATTCGCGCTTCGAGCGTGTGGACAATGGCAAGGTGGAGTGGTACGACCTGGATTTGCCGGAGGTCATCGAGCTGCGCCGGAAATTCATCGGCGGCGAGGGGAAACGCTATCACTTACTGGCCGGCTCGGTGTTCGACAGCGCCTGGCTGGACAAGGTCAGTGTGCATCGGCAGCGCCCATTCCTGTTTCTGGCCGAAGGCGTCTTGATGTATTTTGAGGAGACGCAGGTCAAGTCGTTGGTGCTGATGCTGCGCGACCACTTCCCCGGCGCGGAGCTGGTCTTCGATGCCTTCTCGCCGTTTCTTGTCAGGGCCAACAACCTTCGTATGGCCATCAGTAAGTTCGGTGTCCGCTACCACTGGGGTCTGAGGCGCGGCCAGGAGATCGAAAAGTGGGGCGATGGTATCCGCCTGCTCGATGAGTGGGGGTACTTCGACCGGCCTGAGCCGCGGTTGGATCACATTCGGTGGATGCGGCACATCCCGCTCCTGGCCAGGGTGATGCGTGTCTACCACTACCGCCTTGGAGAGGCAACAGGGTGAAAAGACCTGTTATCGGCAGGCAAGAAAGAGGGCGGCATGAACGAGACCGCTAATCAAAACCTAAGCGATGTGGAAAAGACCTTGCTCATTCCTCTCTACATCCGGGCCATGGAATCACAACGCCCCGACGGCCTCGTCAAAGACGAGCGGGCCGAGGCGCTAATCCGCCGGTTGGATTCGGAGTCTTTGCGGAAGACGGCAGCCCTGACCGAAGATTCCGGCCGGGCCGTTTTGATCCTGAAAGGCCGCGAGTTCGACCGCTTCGCCCAGGATTTCCTGGGGCGTAACCCGGATGCGGCGGCGGTCCACATCGGGTGCGGTCTGGATACGCGCTTCGAACGCGTGGATGATGGCCGGGTGGAATGGTATGACCTGGATTTGCCGGACGTCATCGAGCTCCGACGAAAGCTGGTCGGCGGCGAAGGCGCGCGCCACCATTTCCTGGCTTGCTCGGTGCTCGATAACGCTTGGCTGGATATTGTGAGCGCGTACCGCCAACGCCCATTCCTATTTTTGGCCGAAGGCGTTTTTATGTATTTCGAAGAAGCGCAGGTCAAATCGCTGGTGCTGACGCTGCGTGACCGTTTCCCGGGCGCGGAGTTGGTCTTCGATGCCTTTTCGCCGTTCATGCGCTGGGCGCACAACAACAAGGTCAACCGTACCGGAATCGGCGCCCACCTGCACTGGGCCCTGAAACGCCCGCAGGACCTCGAACGATGGAGCGACCCTTCGACTTCGCTCAGGGCAGGCGGCATCCGCCTGCTCGATGAACGGTACCCCTTTCAGTACCCTGAGCCGCGTATGCGACGTCCCCTGTTCGTACTCCTTGTTCCATTCCTCGCCAAGGCGCTTGGCGTTTTTCACTATCAACTCTAAGGAGGCAGACCATGTCCAAAACACCGCGGATGGGTACATCCGTTGAGCAAGATCTGAGCGGCGTATCTGAAACGCTGCTTCTCACGCTCTGTCTTAGGGCGATGGAATCGCAGCGCCCGGATGCACTGATCAAGGACGAGAAGGCCGAGGCGCTGGTCAAGAAGATCAGCGACGATGGGCTCTATGATTTCAACCGGATGAGATCCCTCCATCTGAGCGAGGCCAACAAGCTAGTGATCATCCTGCGCAACCGGGAATTCGATCGCACCACGCGGGATTTCCTGGCGCGCCACCCGCAAGCAGTTGTGGTTCACATTGGATGTGGCCTCGATACGCGCTTCGAGCGCGTCTGCTCTGAGCAGCCAGACAACGGTCAGATCGAATGGTACGACCTGGATTTGCCGGACGTCATCGAGCTGCGCCGGAAGTTGATTGGTGATGAGGCGGGGCGCTATCATTTGCTGGGTTGCTCGGTGCTCGATAATGCCTGGCTGGAGGCGGTGAGCGCGCATCGCCAGCGCCCATATCTCTTTCTGGCCGAGGGTGTTTTGATGTACTTCGATGAAGCGCAGGTCAAGTCGCTGGTGCTGACATTGAGGGGGCGCTTCCCGGGCGCGGAACTGGC
>Ga0315308_1000549_pt1 | contig 21022 bp, 24 predicted proteins | sample TDP3_MG_FD_203078 | JGI IMG/M metagenome (GOLD analysis project Ga0315308, IMG submission 203078) | Freshwater sediment microbial communities from Lake Towuti, South Sulawesi, Indonesia - TDP3 | ecosystem: Environmental > Aquatic > Freshwater > Lake > Sediment | place: Indonesia: South Sulawesi... | reverse complement strand
TGGGTCAAAATGGAGAGTCCACGATTCAAGGAGACCACAACCCAAAGTAGTCACTCCTGGCACAGTTAGCACCCAAAAGAAACAAGGTCGACCGCCCTCCGACGCCGTTATCCTCTTCAACGGAAAAGATGCGTCTAAATGGATGGGGCAAGATGGGGGACCCGTCAAATGGAGGATAGAGAACGGTTACATGGAGGTCGTCAAGGCGACAGGCAACATCCAAACCATAGACCAGTTCGGAGATTGCCAGCTCCACATCGAGTGGGCTGCACCGGCTGAGGTGAAGAGTGAAAGTCAGGGTAGAGGCAACAGCGGCGTCTTCCTAATGGGAAGGTACGAGATACAGGTTCTTGATGGATACAGCAACATCACATATGCAGACGGCTTGACAGCTGCCATATATGGCCAATATCCTCCGCTGGTCAATGCCTGCGACAAGCCAGGCAAATGGCAGACCTACGATGTTTTCTTTGTGGCCCCACGTTTCGAAGGGCAGAAACTTGTCAGTCCAGCCTACGTGACAGTCGTGCACAATGGCGTACTAGTTCACCACCACACCGAAGTCATGGGCGCAACAGCCCACAGGAACCGACCGGAGTATAGACCTCAACCTCCAAAAGGTCCGATAGTGCTTCAAGACCATGGCAACCCAGTACGCTTCCGCAACATCTGGATCCGGGAACTAAAAGGCTACGACGAACAGTGAACTTAGAATCCTAGCAACTACCCTATGCTAGTTCTTCAGTTTGATACTGTCGACAAGTCGCGAGAAAGGAATAGACACCTCTGCCAGCTTTTAGGACTAGACCGCAATCTCAGGAACCATCATTCACGTTATTGTGTTCCTCTAGAACCATATTGCCACAGGTCTCTTCCATCAGCTTTGGTCCCCGCATTCACTGAAATCCTTCAATCGTTGGTAGAAATCTTCGAAGACAGCGAGACGGTCCACATCATACACTCGGATTATTGGGCCATGATTAACAGAGAAGTCGTACGAGTAGTCGACCCTAACGTCAGGAGCATCAACCTCTTCCCATTTGCACCAGCTTGCATTCAAAGCGAAAGCGATGTCTCCCATATCAAACATTGCCTTATCATCAGATTGAAATCGCGGTTTTCTTGAGCGGATCTCGTGTAGGTACTTTCCGATCCTCCCGCACGGCGAAATTCTCTTTGTAGACTCCGCATAGGGACAGTATAAAAATGTTCCAGTGTCAAAGAGTATGAGTGGCAGTTGGGAACGGAAAAGGACTTGTGCAGCTTTTAGGTCATTATGGACATTGAAATTCCATGCCTTGTCTGGCCATTTCGTTCTTCCATGCCAGACAACAACAATCCTATCCTTGATTGATGGGTCTTTCAGATAGGCTGAAGCAATATCTGTTGCAGCCCCCAAACCCATCACGTACAGCGGTTGATCTTCTTCAGCATGAGCTCTTTGAACAATAAAGTCCGCTCCAGCTGACTGTTCGGCTTTGGTAGTATATTGAAGGGGGTCTCCTCCCTTTCTAATAGCGAACGTGTCGTCGAAACCCATCTTCTCGAGGATAGTAGAGATCTCATCGCAGCTTTTCTGTGCTCCAGTAGGTCCACCTGATTCGCCGAAATGCGTCCCGACAAACCCTTCAATAAGGAATCTCTCGGGGGCTAGAAGCGCGTAGACAATAGCATGTTGATCGTCAACTTCAGTTGCCGTGTCTGAACTGATTAGAACACGCAACTGACCCTCAGGAAGCGGAACCTCTGGAACCTCTCTCAACGTAGATCACGCTCATCTCGGGGTATCTTCTGGTAACTAAAGAGATAGGTGTATCGAAGCTCTCTTTCTTTGGCTACGACGCAGCGTAAGCTCTACTTGAGACGAGCTACTGTCAGAGTACGGCGTATATGTCTCCGTTTTCTTCAATCTTGAGCTCTATCTTTCTTAGCGGTGTCTTAGGCAAGCCCATGAATGGTCTGCCTGTCTTCGGGTCGTACATGCCGTCGTGCATGGTGCACCAGATCTTGGCCGTCTCTTTGTTCCAATTCACCTCGGCGCCCATGTGTGTGCAAAGGCCATCATAAGCAACGAAGCCGTCGTCAATATGAAGTAGCAGACCGGGCCTTGCTGTGCCCGCTTGGTCGCCAGTCGGATACACAAAGCCCTTGGCTTCCGCAACGGGAATCCCCTTAGCGTTTGCTATGTATACAAGCTTTTCACGGCTCATGGGTTCCTCATCAACACTCCTTTTCAGCCTCTTATCACTTAAGCATTCCTCTTAGGTTGTCTAGGCAGCGCTTCACACATTCAAGCGGGGGGTAGGCGTAAGACTCCTGTTCAACAATGTACCATTTCGTTGCGCCCTTGGTCTCGCAGAGCTTGAAGAACTCTTTCCATTTCATCTCACCCTCGCCAATCACCGCCTTCTTGTCAGAAGAAGAGAACTCTTTGAGGTGCACGGTGATTGCGCGTTTCGGGTAACGTTTCATAATGTCCAAGAGACCGTTTGGGCTGACACCGCCGTGCATCGCGTTCCCGGTGTCAAGCTGCATAACGACATTCTTAGCAGTTGCACTCATGAAAATGTCCCAAGGCATTTCGCCATCCACCGGCTGGAACTCGACAGCATGGTTGTGGTATCCAACCAGCATTCCTTTGGGTTTCACTTTCTTAGCGAGATCATTGAACAGACGAGCGGTCTCTAGCCAAGTAGCCTTTGAGTTCCTTCGCTCCTCAGGTAGCGAAGGCACAATCAAGTATTTGTTGCCTAGGGTCTTGTTGAACACAACTGTCTTCTCAAGCTCGCCACCGAGCAAAGTGTTGAGACCAATATGGGTTCCCGCCACCTTCAGACCAAGGTCATCAACCATCTTCTTCAATTCCTCAGCCGTTCGACCGTGGTAGCCTGCAAACTCAACGCCATCATAGCTCATATCAGCTACGGCCTTAAGGGTTCCCGGAAGGTCCCGAGCGCAGTCCTCACGCACAGAGTAAAGCTGTAACGCGATCGGTATTCTTCCCATCTAACATTGCTCCTAGTGTTTTCAGTATCTATTAGGCCCTTGATATTTAAGAATTACAGCAGGACGGCTTCTTCTCCGCTCCAATGGCTTTACACCCGGCAAGTGCATGTTCTCACAAGTGTTGTCCGTGACATGGTCTGGTCTTGAATGCCCGATCTTCAAAGCGTCAACTACCAGAGCCGGAATAGGAGACTGACGGGTTGCAGGTTCAGGCCGTTACGTTGGCTATAAAGACATTAATACCCCATGGGGGTCTAGATTACGAAAGAGGGTTGGGTTTGGACCTCGAGCTTAAGGGCCGCGTTGCCATCGTTACCGGTTCCAGTCAAGGCATAGGCAAGACCATCGCGCATGGTCTGGCAAAGGAGGGCGCAAAGGTCACGATATGCGCCAGAAACGAAGAGAGGCTGAGAGAAGCAGCGAAAGAAATCGCGTCCCGGACCGGCGCAGAAGTGTTGCCTATTCAAGCGGACCTGAGAAACGCGGAAGACATCAAACGGCTCGTGCAAAGAACAGCACAGAAACTTGGGGGGGTGGACATACTCGTCAACAACACTGGTGGTCCTCCAGCAGCGCTCTTCCTTGAGGCTTCTGAGTTAGACTGGCGAGAAGCCGTCAACTCGCTTTTGATGAGCGTCGTGAACTGCTGCCGGGAAGTCATACCTCACATGAAAGAGCGCGGATGGGGCAGAATAATCAACATGACTTCATTTGCGGCGAAGGAACCCGCTGAAAGGCTGATTCTCTCCAACACAGTGAGGGCTGGGATACTGGGACTTACCAAGACATTATCCAACGAGTTAGCACAGTATCGAATCCTCGTCAACGCCGTTTGCCCAGGGTGGACACGCACAAAGAGAATCGACGAGCTAGCAAGATCGAAAGCCGGAAAAACCGGGCAAACCAGTGATGCAGTGATTGCTGAATGGGCGAACAACATCCCACTTAAGCGGCTGGGACAGCCTGAAGAGATCGCCAACCTTGTGGTGTTCTTGTCTTCTGAACGGGCGAGTTACATAACGGGAGCCGTGATCCAAGTTGACGGCGGCTTCATAAAATCTCTCATATGAGTCCGGGCTTGATCACATGACCGCAAGAGACCCCAACTGCGGAGTTCCCGTAGACCCCAGCCAAGCCCAGTTCAAGGCCGAGATCAGAGGCAGAACCTACTACTTCTGCAGCGACCATTGCAGACGCAGCTTCCTAGAAGGCTCAAACATCGCGTATTTCTCCATGGAGATAGGAATCAGAAGTGAAATGCCAACCTACAGTGGCGGTCTAGGGGTCTTAGCTGGAGACACAATAAGATCCAGCGCTGACTTGAAGATCCCTCTTGTAGCAGTCACACTCGTCAGCAGGAAAGGCTACCTCAGACAGGAGGTAACCAGTGACGGCGAACAGCTTGAGTACCCCGACAAATGGAGCCCCTCCGAGTTCATGGAGCTGATGCCCAAGGAAGTCAAAGTGTGGATTGGAAGCAGGGACATAAGGATCAAAGCGTGGCTATACGACTACCAAAGCATGACAGGAGGAACCGTGCCCATACTGTTTCTTGACACCGACATCGAAGGGAACGCAGCCGAAGACAGAACGATAACCGACTTCCTCTATGGCGGAGACGAAAGGTACAGGCTGAAGCAAGAAATCGTCCTAGGCATAGGCGGCACAAGGATGCTTGAAGCTCTGGGGTTCAATGTCAGAAAGTATCACATGAACGAAGGACACTCCAGCCTCCTTGTCCTCGAACTGCTTAGCAAGAACGGGATGAACCCCGAGAAGGTCAGAAACCTCTGCATATTCACCACTCACACGCCAGTCGAAGCCGCATTCGACAAGTTTTCCTACGACATCGTCCAAGAGCTGCTGAGCGGCGAGTTTCCCATAGATGTGCTTAAGGAGCACGGTGGAAAGGACAAGCTGAACATGACGCTTCTGGCCTTAAACCTAAGCAAGTTCATAAACGGTGTAACCAAGGCTCACATGGAGTTCTCGAGGAAGCTCTTCCCCCGACACCGCATCTGGGCGATCACGAACGGCGTCCACTCCTACACATGGACCTGTCAGCACTTTCGAGAGCTCTTCGATGAGCATATCCCCGGATGGATAAACGAGCCCGAACTCCTAGTGAGGGCTGATGGAATCCCCAACGACGAGATCTGGAACGCTCACATGAGAGCCAAGAGAGAACTGATGGACTTCGTCAAAGAGAGGACGGGAGTCGAAATGAATGAATCCAAGTTGACGATAGGATTTGCTCGGCGTGCCACAGCCTACAAAAGGGCGACACTGATCTTCTCGGACCTAGAAAGGCTGAGAGAGATCTGCAGAAGGGGAAGCCTGCAACTCGTCTTCGCCGGGAAGGCCCATCCCAAGAACGACTCGGGCAAGAATATGATCAGGGAAATCTACGAGAACAAGGTGCAGCTGATGGACGACATTGAGATTGCCTACCTAGAGAACTATAGCATTGACATGGCAGCCAAGCTCACCTCGGGTGTTGACGTCTGGCTCAACACGCCCTTGCCCCCTCTTGAAGCCTCGGGAACAAGCGGGATGAAGGCGGCGCACAACGGCGTCGTAAATTTCAGCGTTTTGGATGGCTGGTGGATCGAAGGCTGCATCGAAGGAGTAACGGGATGGGCTATTGGACGGTCGCCCGATGAATCATTAGCCGAAGAAGAAAGAAGAAAGCGCGAACTGCAGGACCTGTACAACAAGCTCGAGTATCTGATCACCCCTATATTCTACAAGAAGAGAGACGATTGGGTGAGCATGATGGAGAACTCAATCTGCAAAGTTGCCAGTTACTTCAACAGCCATAGAATGATGCGCAGATACGTGACTGAAGCGTATCTGCTGTGACATAGTCTAGGCTTCTTAATCATCACACTAAGCGAACGAGCCAGATGACACAGAGCAGTGTGATATAGCCCAGTGTTACCCCAATGACGCTCGTCAACCCCACTTTGATGTACTCTCTTGTTTCCAGGCTCATCTTTCTGAACATCTCTTCAACCTCCTTTCATCCTCAAGCATTTTGGGTGCAGTCTCACGAGGCTAAACTACTGCGAAAAAGTGACCGAACATCTCACCTTACAGTGCCAGCTAGGGCTCCTATCAGGAGTAGGTGGGTGTGCAGTCTGAACCAGTTCTCATTCTTGAGTGTCTGATTCCCATTGTTCTTGGTTTCTATTGGTTTGTACATCATGTTCACCTTGAGAAAGCCATCGGTAAGTCAGCATATAAGACTAGGGCACGACTAGAGAACACTGAATGTGGTCACGAAGTAGACACTCAGTAGGTAGTCACAGAATGTTACTAGCCCAAACAGGCCTCGCGGCAGCGGTAGCCGCAAAAAGCATATCCCTTTTCTCTTGCCATCCGTTGCCGCTAAAAGCATATCTATTTCGGAAGCCATATTGGCTACGATGAAGAATTGAGCCTTGAGACTCGCAAACAGCTCTACCAGAAGCTGGAAACCGGGTTCACGATGGTCTTCATGGTCTTTCTCTCAGTCGTCACTCTAAGCGTGATGGTCTTTGTAGCCAACATGTACAGGTTTTCGGGTTTGAACGAAGTCTTGGCGGTCTCGCCTAGTACACCATGGGGAGTCGTGACCTCGTTATTCGTTCACGCAGACGAGGCGCATCTGTTCAGCAACATGATCGCGCTATTCCTTTTCCTGCTACTGCTCGTCGGTTCGAACGTGTTTCTGCCAAAAGAGGAGATAAAAAGAAGAATCTTGGACTCGATGGTAGTCATCTTTCCTCTCCCTATCGTGCTGAATCTTCTCGTGATATTCACCCTTCCTAGTGTTAAGATGATCGGGTCCTCGGCAATAGTCTACGCCTTGGAAGGAAGATGCCTCGGGTATGCGTTCCTTAACGCCTTAGAGCTCAGAAAGGTGCGCACTTACGCTCAGAACAAAAGGAAGATGACTCTGGCGTCATCGCTTTCCAACCTTATAGTATTCGTGGGGTTCATCCTTAACCTAGTCCTCCTGATACCAGCCTTGCTCCAAGAGAATATGCTCACAGCAGTTCTCTGGGTTCATATCGTAGCGATCGGAGGTGGCTACCTTACAGTTCTCCTACATGAAGTCCAATGCCGGCTTAGCCTAAGGGCATCTTCTCATTCCGAGTCCCTGCAGACACCTCTGACGGGATCGCCAAGTTCGGATTCCCGGAGATTGCCTGTTTCCCGCTAATTCACGTACAGGCATGTGCCCGGAAATTCTTCCAAGAGACCTGAATGGCTGAAACAGGAAACGAACGAAAAGGCCGAGGGGCAGATCTCGCTCAGCACACATTGGCTGCATTTCGGCTTCTTTGCTGAGCAGACTCGCCTTCCGTGAAAGATCAATAGGTCAGTGAACCTTGCCCACTTCTTCTTGGGGACAATCTCCATGAGATCTTTCTCTATCTTGTCTTGGGCCTTCTTCCCTGTGAGTCCTAGTCGTTGAGCCAGTCTCCTGACGTGTGTGTCGACCGCAATTCCCTCTATCACTCCATAGGCGTTCGAGAGCACGATGTTGGCTGTTTTTCGAGCAACCCCTGGAAGAGTCGTCAGCTCCTCCATGGTTCCCGGAACCTCTCCGCCAAATCTTTCAACCAGTACTTGACCCGTCTTCTTCAGGTTTTTCGCCTTGTTGTGGTAGAAACCAGTCGGCTTTATGTTCATCTCAAGCATCTTCAGGTCAGCCTTTGCATAGTCTTCAGCGGAACAATACTTTTCAAATAGCCTTTCTGTGACCTCGTTCACCTTCTCATCAGTGCACTGCGCCGAAAGCATCGTCGCAACCAACAGCTCCAATGGATTGCTGTACTTCAGCGCTATCTTCGCGTCTGGATGCTCCTTTTCCAGAAGGTCGATGATCTTGAGAACATTGTATTTTGGATCAATCTTCTCAGTGTTCAACTTGAATTCACCCTGCATCAGCGCAGCTGTCGCTTTTTGGTCGCTTCGAGCTCCACCAAAAGGCGCTCAACCTTTGTCTCTATGGTATCGCGAACTTCACGAAACTCCTCTATCCCCTTTCCCGCTGGATCCTCTATCTGCCAGTCCTCAACTTCCCTCGGAACGATCGGGCAAACATTGCCGCCACAACCCATAAGGATGACGTTGTCGGCTTCCCGTATCATCTCAGCCGTAAGCATCTTCGGCTTATGCCCAGAGATGTCCACTCCAACCTCTTTCATCACTTGAACAGCAAGAGGGTTCACCCATTTGGCGGGCATGTTCCCAGCGCTTACCGCAGTTGCCTTTCCGCTAGCCAGAAAGTTGAAGAAGCCTTCAGCCATCTGGCTTCTGCAGGCGTTCTCAACACAGACGAAGAGAACCAGCTTCATCCCAGCTCTCTTCCCACTTCGTACCCTAAGCCTGGTTTCAGCCACGGTCTCACACTACGAAAGGTGATAGGTCATGTGATATGCAATCCATCAACCAGCTAGACGTACTTGGCGTACTTCTCAACTAGTCCTGTAACCGTCTTCACCCGGCTTATGTCTCCGTCAGGTGGTACTTGGTCAGCCACGCCCAAGATAAACTTGTGCCCTTCCAAGTGGTGCTGTATGACTTTCAGCGCCATCTCGCGAAGGGTCTTCTTGGGGTATAGATGGCTGAAGTAGACTCCGGGCAAGCCGCCCCAGAGGATAATGTTTGGTCCAGCGAGTTCACGCAGCTTCTCCACGGGAACGTCTCCGACAGGCGCTGGAGTCATTGATTGTGCACAGTCCACATCCGTTTCCTCCATGAGCGGCAAGACTCCTCTGAGGGTTCCATCAACGTGAACGAAGATATATTTTCCCGTGGCGTGAAGCTGGGCGGCTCGCTTCTTGTAGTAAGGCGTGTGGTACTTCTTGAACATCCACGGCGTGATCGCCTCGCTCGTGATGTTCTCTCCGAAGTAGACACCGGGCGCAGGGGACTCGCAGATTGCCTCATAGATTGGTTCATCGGACTCAGCCATAATATAAACGGTCTCCTCAACTTCCTCGGGCTCCCTCATAAGAAGCTTGACCGTGTTGACCAGACCCGCCCATATCACAACCAGCCTCTGGAAGGGCGTACGTGGCGGAACAGAGCTGACGAAGCCTACCCCCTTCCAGTTCTTAAGCCGGTCATACTGGAGCGAGAAGTCCGGCTTGAACTCTTGGTTCTTGTGGATGTGCTGCAGAACTCTTAGGTCCTGTCTTGTGGAAACCGGGTATTTCAGGTAGGCGGAGCTGACGGACTGTGGGATGAATTTGCGCACGGCGACGATGCTGCCTACCGGCGTGCTGTACCCTTCCTCGTAGATGATTGTCCCGTCTCGGCGCTTCTCAGCGGAGTTGATCCGTTTGACATCATAGTAGGTTAGTTCCCCAGGCAAGTTCAGCAGTTCCTCGTGGCTTCCGCAACCTAAATCCTTGAAGAGCCTGATCTTCCCGCTCTCTCCTGCATATCTGGGGGGCAACTCGGCACGGTAGACCTGAGCCGCATACCAGTACGTCAGATCAGCGAACCAGGGCATCACATCAGGTTTCTTCCTAGAAAAGACTGCCAGAATTCTCTCTTCTAGGTTCATGTTACCAGTCTATCCCGCGGTAGACTCTTAACCCTTTCCTAGAGCAAGTGGCAGAAACTTGTTTCAGCGCTTTATGCTTACTTCCACTCCGTCTCCGCCTGCTGCTACCAAACTGCTATCATACTTCCCAGATTTCCTCACATAGTCAAGGTAGTCTCTCATGGAGTACGCGTAGGCGCCAGCGTTGTCTGCAATGACCACACTTCCTTTGTGAACGTGGGCCTCAATGAGTCCCAGATGATCGAGGTAGTCGCTCTTGTCCGCATCTAAGAATACCATATCGAATTCGCCTTCGAGTCTTGGAATAACGTGCAAAGCGTCCCCGATCAACACTCTCACTTTAGGATTGATCTCTGCGTCTCGAACGTTTCTTTTCGCCCATTCAGCTTCGGCTTCGTCGATCTCGATCGTGACGATCTCCGCGTCGCCGTCAAGCTCCTTGCCTATGAGAATCGTCGAATACCCCACTAGGGTCCCAACCTCTAGGACCCTCTTCGGCTTGAACCTCCGCGCCAGCTCAGCAAGGATCCTTCCTCTTTCTTGTCCAATGATGGGAAGAAAGTGTCTCTCAGCTGTTCTCTCTATTCGCCTAAGGACTCTCGAAGCGTTGCTGGAAAGCATCTGATGCACCACAACGGCGTTGATCCATGAAGTAAGCATTCTTACCATATAAACGTGTCTTGGTCAACGTTCATGCCAAGGTGAATGAAAAGGGACAGATGGCTGGGTCAAGAAGAAGCTATGGATGAAAACGTCTCCATCTGTGCGCAATGATCGATCGACCACCACAGAAGAGGAGCCAACAAAGCCCGGAAAGCTTCAGAGAGCCCATTCCTGCTTTTCAATTATGACTTGGCAACAGGACTCAATCCTTTTCTGGCATCTGCAAGTCAATATTGAAAGGATGAAGACGATGGTCCCTCTCAGAGCAATCTATCAAGGTGGGATGATTTTTATTGCTTGGACTGGACATTGGACTTCGCATGCGAGGCATTGTATGCAGTCCGGCTCTCTTGCAGGATCGGATTTCTTCTCGGAAGTTGGGTGCCCCGGAGTGTCTGCCCAGTCAAATACGTTCACGGGACAGACATCGATGCAGACTCCATCTCCCTCGCAAATATCCCAGTCAACCGCCACAGTAGTCCCATGTATGCCTAGTCTTGTAGGAGGCTCTACAGGTCCCCAAACATCGTGACCTTTGCATTTCCCAACAGTCTTCCTATTCTTTTGGAAATCAGAATCTATGGGCAAACCTTTCCACCTGCTACCTAGTAGCCTCTGATTAAGATGAAGATATACTAGAGCTTTTCTGTTGAAGATGTCACATCTGGGCCATCCGTTGTCGATCAGGTTTCTTTCATCGTCGATCTTTATTGCATTCTTGCTAGTTCAAAATCTGGAGGACTTCTCTCAATAGTCAGGTGCAGCTCTTAGCGCGTACATGTGAAACCTTAATATTCGCGCCGAAGAATTGAGTATGACGATGATGTGGAGGATGCTAATGGCATCCTAAGAAATCTGAATCGTGGATGGCATTTGTTGTCAGAGGAAGCGACTTGTGAAGGATGCGGCAAACCTGTCGATGAGTGTGATTGCCGATGCCCATATTGTGATGAAACAGAACACTGTGAATGCTGTTGCGGCAGAGAAGCTGCTACTGGAGGCTGAAGACTATGACATCCTTGAGGGTGAATGGTGGCGGCTAGAATGATCAGAGACGATTTTGTATGGATGGCTGCTGGGCCCCAAGGAAGCGGAGTTGATTCCATAGCTAACATCTTTGGCCGGGCTTGTTGTTATGGAGGACTGCATGTTTACGGGAAGAGGGAGTATCACTCCAACATCAAGGGTCTCCACAGTTACTTTCACATCAGGGTCTCCCCTAAAGAGGTGAGAGCGGATGTTGAGCGAGTAGATGTGCTTTGTGCCTTCGACGCCGAGACGGTTGTCCGACACATATGGGAGGTAGCGACTGGCGGAGGCATAGTTTGCGATACTGGGGCGCTAAGGATCCGGATATCTGACATTCCGTCTTTGCCGCCGTCCTTCTGGACTGAGTTTAGGAAAAAGCTTGAAGAGAAGAACATTAAACCGGAGACCGTCGGGGACCTTTTGGAAGAATCTAAGAAGAACAATGTCCATGTTTATCCGGTCCCCTATACGAATCTGCTGAGAGAAGTAGGCCAGAAGATCGGTGAGGAAAAACTCAGCAGACTAACCAGAATGCTAAACGTTATGGCCTTGGGCGTATCCTTCGGACTTGTTGATTATGACAAAGCCCTTGTTGAGAAAGCTGTCGAAGCAACATTTCGTGGCAGACGAAGAATAATCGAAATGAACCTTGTGACCTTGAGCATAGCTTACGACTTCACCAAGAAGAATTTCGAAAGCTTCAGCTTCAGATTGGAGCCAGTTCAGACGGACGAAAAAAGGATATTCCTTTCAGGCAACCAAGCCGTCGCTCTAGGCAAGTTAGTTGGAGGCTGCAGAGTACAGACTTACTATCCCATAACTCCTGCAGCAGACGAGAGCGAATACCTGGAAGAGAACGAGGTGCTCGAGACCCTTTCCAACTCTGGCGAGGGCTCAATAGTGGTTATGCAGACAGAGGATGAAATCGCAGCAATCAACATGGCTTCCGGCGCGACACTTACCGGAGCAAGAGCCGCAACAGCCACATCCGGGCCTGGATTTTCACTCATGGTTGAAGGCTTAGGATGGGCTGGAAACAATGAGGTTCCAGTCGTAGTAACTTATTATCAGCGTGGCGCGCCTGGAACTGGTCAACCTACCAGATATGGGCAAGCAGATCTACGCTTCGTCATTCATGCGGCTCATGGAGAGTTCCCTAGGATTGTTTTGTGCTCAGGTGACATTGAGGAATGCTTCTATGACGCTCAACGGGCCTTCAACTATGCCGAACGTTACCAGATGCCAGTCATCCATTTGATCGATAAAGCCTTGGCAAACAGCAGCAAGAGCTACAAGATGTTTGACACGAATCGGCTGAGAATTGACCGTGGACAACTCCTAAGCGAAGCGGATGTTAAAGGTACACAATACAAGCGCTTCCAGTTCACAGAGTCTGGCATTTCACCTAGGCTGCGGCTTGGAACTCTAGGCGCAGTCTTCTGGTCTACAGGCTATGAGCATGATGAGCGAGGAAATATCGATGAGGAACCAAATGAACGAACGAGGATGCTGGACAAGCGAATGAGAAAATTGGAAACAGCCGACAGAGAGATTTCCTTCGAAGAGAGGTTTAACTTCTTTGGGGACTCGGATGCTACTGCCACAATCGTCAGTTGGGGTTCTCCGAAAGGCGCCATCATAGAAGCCATGGAAAGACTACGACAAGAAGATTACAAAATCAACTTCCTACAAGTTCGTATGCCACATCCATTAGCAAAAGACTACGTTACCGAAGTCTTAGGCAAGATGCAGAAGAAAATCATTGTAGAAGGCAATTACACTGCACAGTTGGCTGGGATAATAAAGCAAGAAACAGGCATATCCATGGACCATTTTGTGCTGAAATGGACTGGAAGACCCTTATACGTGGACGAGGTCTATGAAGCCATCAAGCTGATTATGCTAGATAAAGCACCTAGGAGGCAGGTGTTGACACATGGCGCCTGAAATCTGGGACTATAGAACACCGGTCTCCGCGTGGTGGTGTCCCGGCTGCGGAAACTTCGGCGTACTCTCAGCCGTACATACGGCCTTGGCCGACCTCCAACTGCCCCCTTCCAAGGTTGCAGTATTCTCTGGAGTAGGCTGCCACTCCAAACTCCCCCACTCCGTAAACGCCTATGGAGTTGAAACGCTGCACGGCAGAACGCTACCGTTTGCTATAGGGGCGAAGCTGGCTAATCCAGATTTAGAAGTGATCGCCGTCATGGGCGACGGCGATGGTCTCGGCATAGGCGCTGGACACTTTGTCAACGCAGGCAGAAGAAACGTCGACATGACTATCCTCATTCACGACAACGGTGTCTACGGCTTAACCAAGGGACAAGCTTCGCCTACACTCAGGCTAGGCTTGAAGGCAAAGGCTCTTCCCAAACCAAACATAAACGAAGGAATAAATCCAATAGCCTTAGCTTTGGCAGCTGGATACACATTCATCGCCAGGGGCTACGCCTATGATAGCCGCCACTTGAGAGAGATGATAAAGGCAGGGATAAGACATAACGGGCTTGCTGTGGTGATCATTCAGCAGCCTTGTCCAACCTATAATGACATAAACACTAGAGAATGGTATGGAGGAGAAGACCGAATCGACCCGATGACTGGTAAGCCAGTTCCGAGAGTATATAAACTTGAGGAAACAGGCTACGACGGCGTTGTACACAAACCAGAAGAAGCTTTTCCAAAGTATGTGGCTGCCTTAACAAAGGCTCAAGAATGGGGAGACAGGATCCCACTCGGCATCTTCTACCAAAATGAGCTTGTGCCTGCATATCATGATAGAATATCTAGGAGAATCCCGAGCTACCTGAAGAACCCGCCGGCCAAGCAAGCAATCAGCGACAAGGAGGGAAACCCCATAACAAGCATCAAGAAGATGCTCAGCAAACTACAGGTAACAGGTTCAGAGGGCATACCATAGAAACGTGTCTCTCTCACTGATCGGCCCTAATCAATGCTGCAACTTCCAGACAGAGACAATCAATGAACAGGTCACCCTTTTCTTAGTCTTCGCGCCCAATCTACCAGGTTCTCGAGAAGATCCTTTAGCAGCTCTTTAGTTCTCAGGTCAGTTACGTTGCCCTTCCTGTCAAACTTCTCTCTGGCGAAGGGAACAATAACTTCGGGTCTGTTGACTGCGTGCATGTTGAGGGAGACGAGAACTTGTCGAAGGTGGGACTGAGCCCTCACGCCGCCGAGCATTCCTAGAGAGGCGCTCATGATCGCGATCGGCTTGCCCTCAAAAGAGTTGCTGCCGTAAGGTCTTGAAGCCCAGTCAATCGCGTTCTTCAAAACACCGGGCACCGAGTAGTTGTACTCGGGCGTCGAAATCAAGATCGCGTCGGCTGCCTCAATCTTTGCCTTGAACTCCTTGACCCTTTCGGGCAAGCGTTCTTCGTTGTCTTGGTTGAACGGCGGTATACCCTCTAGGTCGAAGAGCTCGATCTCTACATTCCTAGGTGCGAGCTTCGCGGCTTCCCTCAACAACGCCTTGTTGTAGGAGCCTTTCCGCAAGCTGCCGGCGAAGCCCAAGATATTCACTTCCTTGCTTGCTATGTCGGTTGCCACCTTCTCACCTAGGGTTGAGCCGCATTCGGGCTACTACGACGCTTTGGCTGCCAGTCAAGGTCTCGGCTAATTTGACGGAGACCCTTGCCGCCACTACCGAGGGTTCTGTTCAATTCTCTCGGCTACTTCGTCCCAATCTACTATGTTCCAGAACGCCTCGACGAACCTGGCTCTGTCGTTCTTGTAGTCAATGTAGTACGCATGCTCGAAGACATCGAGAACCATCAGAATCCTGAACATAGGATAGACGTTAGTGTTATGCTTCTCCACCTGCATTATGATTGGTCTGCCGGTCTGTCTGCAGTAGGTTAATGCAGCCCACCCTGACCCTTCGACACTAGTGGCGGCTTGGCTGAACTCTTTCTTGAACCTTTCAAAGCTTCCAAACTCCTTCGCAATCACTTCTTTCAGGGCCCCGTCAGGTTTCCCGCTTTTGACCGCTGGAGCAAGATTCTCCCAGAACAACGAGTGCAAAAGATGCCCACCAATGTTCCATGATAGCTCCTTCAGCGTAGACTTGACATCCAAGTCAGTATTCTCTTTTCGTGCTTTATCAAGTCGCTGAAGAATAGCATTTGCGCCATTAACGTATGCTTGGTGGTGCTTTGTGTGGTGTATCCCCAACTGTTCTTCTGACATGAAAGGCTCAAGATCCTTGTACTCGAACTGAAGTTTCGGAAGAACGTATAAGCCGCTTATCTCCATAGGCCACCTACCTCCGCAATTGCCAGACATCTACTGAGGATGTATATCTTCCCGCGTGAATTTTAAGCGTTTCTTTTTCTGTAAACCGATGTCACCAGTGGCAGAGTCAGTATAAGGTAGGTGAAGTGAACTACCAGCCTACCCCATTCAGGTGCCACTGTGTAGCCAAACATCACCGCAAGCATGGAGCCCACGAAACCTTTGTGATGGAATGGGCTATCTTCAGGAACATCGAGGACATAGGCTTTCTCTGCTAGCCAGCCCACCTCGACCCCGATACCATCAGAGTACTCCAGTAGCTCATGGACGCCGTAACCAGCAAGTCCTCCAGCAAGGAGAACGAGCAGCAGGCTCGTAAACAAGAAGAACCTCTGCATGTTGATCTTAACACCCAAAATGAACACAGCCCACGAGAACACCAGTGAGGCGACGAACCCAACTAAGGTCCCAATGAAAGTCCCCCCGAAGTCGGTTACCAAGAAGGGAGCGAGGAAAAGCACAGTTTCAAGTCCCTCCCGAAATACCACGACGAACGAAAAGGAAGTCAAAGCGTAAGCAGCTCCTCGCTCCGCAAGATCTTCCACTTGCTCTTCGATCTCCATCTTGATACGGCGCCCCTTGGTTGCCATCCAATAGATCATCGACGACAAAACGAAGACTGCCAAAAGAGCGGCTACCCCTTCAAACAACGCTTTGACCAGTCCAGAAAAGCCCCCGTACAATAGCCAGACAAATGCCCCAGACGAGAAGCTTGCCACTGATGCGAAGCCTACGCCGTACCACACATGACGCGTCAGCTGTTTTCTGCCCGTCCGAATTAGGTACGTCAACGTCACAGTAGTTATGAGAGCTGCTTCCAGCGTTTCCCTAAAGACTAGAAGAAATTGCCCCATCAAAGAGTTCCACATCCCATTCTCTCTTGGACGACTAAAAGGTATAACGGCGTTATATTTATATGTTGCCCCACACAATATGTACATATGAGGAGCTCAACGGCATGACCTCAAGAAAAAGCGAGTGGGCCTGGTCTCTAGCGATCCTTCTACCACTAGTCGTTGGGATGATCTTGCTAACGCTTTTCCCGCCCTTCTTGGGAGGATACATGCATGGGATGATGGGCATGATGGGAGGGGGATGGGGCTTCATGCTCCTAACATCGCTGGCGTTCCTCTTGCTCATAGCACTAGGAGCCTACTACATTATCACAGCGCTTACGCGACGTGACGGAGGCAAGACTGCACTAGACCTGCTTAAGGAACGTTACGCCAAAGGCGAGATCACCCGTGACGAATATCTCAAAATGAAGGAGGATTTAAGGTGACGAGCGGAGACAGAGCCATACTACTCACGGGAATGGCGCTTGTTACCCTAGGCATATGGGGGACCGCGCTGCAGGTCGCCTCTTCTTCGCCTTGGAGTCACTTCTACAGTCCAATGGGTTCGATGATGGGATGGAGGTATGGGCCTCTCGACGTGGTGAGCGGCACTGTTCTAGAGACAGGCATGATGGAGATCGAACTAGACAGCAATGGGAAAAAGATCGAGGTGCATGCTCCCTACTGGTTCTGGCAACTAATCGGCATCAAGGTAGGTGACACTGTAACCGTTAAGGGCGCTCGGGTATTCATGATGGGTCACGGCGAAGGTTGGCACGAGGAACTGATACCGTTCGAACTTACTGTAAACGGCAAGACCTTCGGCGAAACAAACTCTCGACTGCCAGTATGGATGCAGGAATGACCTCGGTCTGTATACGTGAATCTTGAACAGGGGTTCGAGTATGAAAGTCGTTGTTGTAGGAGGAGGATATGGAGGAACAGAGGTGATAAGGCAGTTAGTACTCAGGGGAACCAAAAACTTAGAGACCACACTCGTCTCCAACCGAAGATACTTCGAGAACATTATAGGTGGCACGGAGATCATAAGCGAGAAGATACAGGCAAGCGATTTGAGATATGACCTTGGGGAGCTCTCCAAGTACTGGGACTTCAGCCTAATCGTCGGCAGAGCGAACAGGTTCGATCTGCTCAGAAAGACAATTGCAGTCGGCAATAGGCAAGAGGACTATGACGTCCTGGTCGTGGCTGTTGGCTCTGAGCCGAACTTCCCGAACGTTAAAGGGGCAAATTTGGCTCACCCTTCCTACCGCCTGTCGGATTTCTCGAGGCTAAACGGGTGGATCAGGAAGAACGCCGACGGCACTTCAAAGATCATAGTGGCAGGAGCAGGCTTCGTGGGTCTTGAGGTCGTTGCCGAGATTCTTGACCTTCTTCGAGGAATGGGTAATGGGGCGGACATTACTGTTGTTGAAAAGATGAACACTGTGCTACCTGCCTACAATAGCGACTTGGCTAGGGAAATCGCGTTCAAAACCTTTTCGTCTCGAGGCGTAAAGTTCGTCCTTGGCAACGGGGTGAAGTCAGTAGAAACGGGAAGAGCAGTTCTCGACGACGGAACGAAAATCGAAACCGATCTGACAGTGTGGACGGCTGGGATCAAGGGCTGCCTCAGCTACTCTCAAGTGCCGAGAGGGAGTCTTCGGAGAGGATGCATTGACGTTGACGAACGACTCCTCATCAAAGGAGTAACGGGCGCCTTTGCGATCGGAGACGCAGCCAACGTAGTCATCAATGGGAAGGAAGCAGCAAAAATGGCAGCTGAAGCCTTAGTACAAGCAAGAACGACAGCTAAGAACATTGAGCTCATAGCTCAGGCACGGAAGCCGAGGATCTCGCACATGCCGAACTATACCACAGATTTTCCGAAAGCATTGATGTCAATAGGAGGGGGAAAGGCAATGCTCATCTTCGGAACCCAGTTCGTGAGCACAGGAGTAACCGAGTACTTTCTCAAGAAAAGGATAGATGTCGACGAGATCATGGGGAGATTTCCGCAGTAGCGGCTGCAACTAGCAAACGACTTTCTCGCAACCCTTAAAAGAGTCAGAAATACACTAAGCCTAGCAGTCGCCCTAGATTTGAGGGAAAAAGCATGCCGGATGAAGACGTTGTTGATATGATAGAGAAGGCCAGCAAAAGCGTGGTCAACATCAATACCCTAAGGGTTTTCCACGACTTCTTCTATCAGGTTGTTCCCGTGCAAGGAATGGGGTCAGGCTTCATTATCGATGAGAAAGGCCACGTTCTGACCAACAATCACGTTATATCGAGAGCAGAAAGAATAGCCATCACACTGACAAATGGTCGCGTGCTCGAGGGGACAGCTGTGGGAACCTGCAGAAGCTCAGATATCGCTGTCATCAAGGTAAACGGTGACAACTTGACGCCAATCGAGCTTGGAGATTCAGACAAATTGAGGGTTGGGCAGAGAGTCTTTGCAATCGGCAATCCCTTCGGTCTAGCCGGCGGACCAACAGTCACCTCAGGAGTGATCAGCGCCCTAAACAGGACAATCGATTCGCCTGAAGGAACCTTTAGAGATCTGGTTCAAACGGATGCGGCTATCAACCCTGGCAATAGTGGTGGACCCCTCGTAAACACAGAAGGGAAGGTTGTCGCAATCAACACGGCCATCATCCCATTTGCACAAGGCATAGGTTTCGCGATACCGATAAACGCGTCTAAGCAGTGCTCAAGTGAGATCATAGTCCATGGAGCCATCACAAGACCTTGGCTTGGCATAACAGGACTGAACATAACACGCGATGTCGCCAGCCACTATGACCTTCCAGTAGAGAGAGGTGTGCTCGTGGCCAAGGTTGAGCCCAATAGCCCAGCGGAAAAAGCCGGAGTCAGCCGTGGCGACATAATCCTTGAGTTTGATGGGAGCAAAGTGGACCGTGTCGAAGACCTACAAGGCATTCTGCAGAGGATGAAACCAGACGCTAAAGCTTGGTTGACGGTTCAGAGAGGACCAAGACGAGGTCAGCTTCAAGTGACACTGGAAAGAATGCCGTAAAGCTGAAGAAGAGGCAACGTTAGTATTTGCCGATTTTCACATATGACACAGGGTGATATGGTTTTGGCGATTGATCCTGATTTTCAGAAGAGACGAACGAAAACCGGCGAACAGGAAGGCAAAGCAGTCTGGGGACCAGTGGAATTGCCCAAGAGACTCGGAATACATGGCACTAATTTGGCAGTTGATTGGGATATCTGCGAAGGACACGGAATATGCCTCGAAGTCTGCCCAGTGCAACTGTATGAGTGGCGTGACACGCCGGAGCATCCGACCTCCCAAAGGAAGTCTTTCCCAGCAAGAGAAGAGGAATGCATACAATGCCTCGCATGCGAAGTCCAATGTCCAGTCCAAGCGATAAAAATCACCTCTCCATGGGTGACAAGCAGCTCTTCGCCGTTTGCCATTGCAGGACCACTTCTTGTCTCCTTCATTCTAGCAGGTTATTTTGTGAGGGATGACCCGTGGCATCGGTTGAGTTGGCTAAGTACGTATACTGGGTCGGCGTTATAGACTGGGATATCAGGGATTTTCACGGCTACGAGACTAAGAAAGGCACTACGTACAATGCTTACCTGATCATTGACGACAAGACTGTCCTAGTAGACACCGTGAAGCACTCGTTCAAGAAAGCTCTGGTTCAAAACATCCAAGAGCTAACCGATGTTGGAGACCTTGACTACGTGATAGTCAACCATGTCGAAGTGGACCATTCAGGCTCGCTAAGCTCCATCCTACAATGCGCCAAGAATGCTACCGTGATAGCGACGCAACGGGGCAAAGACGGCGTGGCAAAATACTTCGGAACGAACGACTGGAGATTTGAAACAGTCAAGACGGGCGATGAGCTGAAGACTGGCACCAAGACCTTGAAGTTTGTTGAAGCCCCTATGCTGCACTGGCCTGACAGCATGTTCACATACTTGAGAGAGGACGAGATCCTATTGCCAAATGATGCTTTCGGGCAGCATCTAGCGACTTCGAACAGGTTCGACGACATGGTTGACCAAGCCGTCCTAATGGATGAAGCCGCCAAGTACTACGCCAACATCCTGATGCCCTTCGCACCGCTGATACCAAAGAAGATAGAAGAGTTGCCACGGTTAGGTATGAAGCCGAGGGTCATCGCCCCAAGCCACGGAGTCATATGGCGTGCAAACCCACAGAACATCATCAAGGCCTATTTAGAATGGAGTAGCGGCATAGCCAGAAGCAAGGCTGTTATCGTCTACGACACTATGTGGGAAAGCACACGCAAGATGGCGTATGCAATTTCTGAAGGCATCGCAGAACACGGCGTCGAAGCCCAAGTCTTCCGCCTAAGCACATCAGACGTTTCCCAAATCCTGAAAGAAATCCTGGAAGCGAAGGCCGTGGTTGTGGGTTCATCCACGCTTAACAACTCAATGCTGCCGACCGTAAGCCGCTTTCTCAACTACGTAGCCGGGCTGAGACCCAAAGGAAAGATCTGGGCGAGCTTCGGCTCCTATGGGTGGGGAGGAGGAGCTGTCAGAGCCACAAACAAGCAGCTCAAAGAGGCTGGATTCGAGGTTCTAGAACCGGGTCCAC
>Ga0315308_1000548_pt1 | contig 21024 bp, 18 predicted proteins | sample TDP3_MG_FD_203078 | JGI IMG/M metagenome (GOLD analysis project Ga0315308, IMG submission 203078) | Freshwater sediment microbial communities from Lake Towuti, South Sulawesi, Indonesia - TDP3 | ecosystem: Environmental > Aquatic > Freshwater > Lake > Sediment | place: Indonesia: South Sulawesi... | reverse complement strand
TCAACAGTGCCGATTAATTTTATCGCGTAGTTAGACCTCTTGGCTAGGCTGACCGCTTCTGAAGTGATTCCGCGGGTTCCAACCCTCTCAACATCCTCAAACTTTGCATCTCGATCCATCAGAGCATTCGCCAGTATCACAACCTTGCAGGCTGCGTCTATGCCGTCAACGTCATAGGAGGGATCTTTCTCCGTTATCCTCCTCTCCTGCGCCTCCTTCAGGGCCATCTCGAAGCTTGTGCCCTCAAAGTACATCTTAGAAAGGATGAAGTTTGTGGTCCCATTCAGGATCCCCGAGATCTTAGCTATCCTGTCTCCCTGTAAACATTCACTTACAAGGGAGAATACAGGTATCGCCCCCGCAACTGTACCTTCGTATCGAAACTCGCAGCCCCTCGATTCAGCTAGGTTTTTGAGACTCCTAAAGGCTACAACCAACGGACCCTTATTTGAAGTTACAACATCGATGCCAAGATTCAATGCTCTTCTCATAAACGTTAAGCCTGGTTCTCCATCTCTGATATTAGTGGGCGTAGCCTCAACCATGATGTCTGCGCCACTTTTCTCCATCATTTCGAGAGATGAACCACCTTTGACAAAGCATTCAGGATAATCTGGTAGCCTACCGATTCCAGAAAGCCTATCTAAATCCAAGCCTTTCTCGTCGAGGAGGTAGCCCCTGCTATCTGAAACTCCGATGATCTGAAAATCCTCGTCGAGTCGTTTGAAGAGTTCGTTCTTCTGGCGAATCGCTTTTGCAAGTCTCTTTCCGATGAAGCCAAAGCCGATTATCAGAAGTTTCATGTTTCCATCCTCAGATGGAGCATACCAGAATCGCGTTCTCTTCCTTCGATATCCTCTTCAGCTCCTTCATTGCTTCGTCAGCCAGTTCCAGTGGAACTTCGATATTCAGTTTGATGCAAGCGTCTCTAGATGTTGGGGCTGAAACCTCGAAGTCAACGATCCTCAAGCCCTTAATCTTTGTGTCAACTATCTTCTTAAAATCAAGTTTACCGATGATAACTGCGGTAACGTTTGCCCTTTCGATGACCTCCTCAGACTTCATGACGGTGACGCCCATCTTTTCTAACTCTTCTCGGGCTTTCCTGAAATTCTCGTACGCTGGAAAATCCGCGACTAGACTTACTGGCACGTAGACGCCAGAAGTCTTCTCCCTTTCGTGAACTATTGAGATTATGTTTCCCCCATTCTTGGCTATTGGCTCTAGTGCTTTCAGTAGTTGTCCAGGTCTATCAGCCAAGCCTAAGGTCAAGTCAAGCCTCAATGATCATGCCCCTCTTGGAAGTCTCCTCTTAAGGATAAAAGAGTTACTCCAGACTGGTTCTTCAACTATTTATCGATCCTTGAAGGTTCCACCCATGTCCGCAGACTGCACAAGCGATGAGTATCTTCGAAGATAGCCTCGTCTTGCCTTAGGCGGTCTCTGCTTCCATTCTGCCAATCGCCTCGTCAATTCCTCTTCACTCAATTCGATATTCAACTTCCTCTTTGGAATATCCATGCTGATCAGGTCTCCATTCTTCACGACAGCTATTGGTCCGCCCTCTGCTGCCTCCGGTGACACGTGTCCAATGCATGGGCCTCTTGTGGCTCCCGAGAACCTCCCGTCAGTTATAAGGACGACTGATTCGCTTAAACCCATTCCAGCTATGGCTGCAGTTGGAGATAGCATCTCCCTCATTCCGGGTCCGCCTCTAGGTCCTTCATAACGGACGATGACTACATCTCCCTCCTTGATTTCTCTGTCTAATATCGCTTTCATAGCATCTTCCTCAGAGTTGTAAACCCTTGCTGGTCCTTTGTGAACGAGTATTCCAGGTGATATGGATGTTACCTTAGCGACGGCGCCTTTTGGAGCCAAGTTTCCAGTGAGTATAGCTATGCCGCCCTCCTTGTGCACAGGATTCGTCAAAGGCCTGATGACGTTTCTGTCATACACGATGGCGCTCTTGATATTTTCACCAATGGTTTTGCCCGTAACCGTAATAGTTTCCAGATGTATGAAGCAGCTCAGCTCTTTCATGACCGCCGGAATCCCGCCAGCCACATCTAGCTCCTCAAGCGCGTAAGGTCCGCTTGGACGCATATCGCACAAGTGCGGAACTTTCCTGCCAAGATCGTCAAATAGACTGAGTGGCAGCTCCGTATCCGCCTCATCAGCTATGGCTTTCAGATGTAGCACTGTGTTGGTTGAGCCTCCAAGGGCCATGTCAACCATGATTGCGTTCTCGAACGCCTCAAGGGTCATGATGTTGACCGGTTTGAGGTTTTCCTTTACCAAATCGACTATTCTTTCGCCGCTTTCTTTGGCGATTCTAAGCTTGGCTGAAGAGACGGCGAGGGCAGTAGCGCATCCCGGAATTGACATTCCCATCGACTCGACTGCACACGCCATTGTGTTGGCTGTATACATTCCGTTGCATGAGCCGCAACCCGGGAATGCTCGATCCTCTATCATCTTGAGATCTTCGGCATCCGTCTTTCCAGCAGTGACCTCTCCGACGGCTTCGAATATTGCCGTGACATCGACTCGTCTTCCTTTGAACACGCCTGAAAGCATAGGTCCGCCAGTGACCACTATCGACGGAATGTTCAGCCTTGCGACTGCCATCATCATGCCCGGCGTAATTTTGTCACAGTTTGGAATCAAGACCATGCCGTCAAATCTGTGTGCCTGAACCATAACCTCAACCGAGTCTGCTATCAGTTCGCGAGATGGGAGGGAATAGTGCATTCCCTCGTGACCCATTACAAGCCCATCGCATACAGCGATTGTGTTGAACTCGAAGGGAACCCCACCAGCGGATCTCACTCCATCCTTGACGAATTTTGCCACCTGGTTTAGATGCATGTGACCAGGAACGATTTCGGTGAAGCTGTTGACAACGGCTATGAATGGCTTACCCATATCCTTGTCCGTGACCCCGAGGCACTTCAGTATAGCCCTGTGAGGGGCTCTCTCCAAACCTCGCTTTATTGAGTCGCTTCTCAATCCTCACACCTCGGCGGAATGATACCTAACTTTAGGGTGATCCTGTATAGAAAAGCTTTTATAGCATATCTACATTTCCTTTGGTTGCGAGGATTATAAAATGGGGTATTGCTTTATCCAATAGATTCGCGGAAAAAATCCGTATCTTTGACACCACGCTGAGAGATGGCGAACAAACCCCTGGAGTCTCTCTAACCCCTGAGAAGAAATTGAGGATAGCCAAGCAACTCGATAAGCTAGGCGTAGACGCAATCGAAGCGGGCTTCGCAGCCGCCTCAGAGGGAGAGATGGAAGCAGTTAGTTTGATTGCTAAGGAGAGCTTAAGAGCCAAAGTCTTCAGTTTCGCTAGGGGAGTAAAAACTGATATAGATGCAGTGATAGAAAGCGGTGCCAACGGAATCTTTCTAGTCATTCCAGCATCGGACATCCATCTCAAGTATAAACTCAAGAAGACGAGGGAAGACATTCTTAGGCTTACAGGGGACTGTGTCCAATACGCAAAGGATCACGGCCTCATCGTTGAGTTCGGAGCTGAAGATGCAACCAGAAGCGATCCATCCTTTCTCAAGGAGATGATCGCTACAAGCGTGTCGGCTGGCGCGGACATGATCTCTCCATGTGATACAGTCGGCATCCTAACGCCCGAGAAAGCATACGACTTCTTCTCAAATCTGTTAAAGGATTTCCCAAGGGTTCAATTCAGTGCCCATTGCCACGATGATTTCGGTATGGCCGTAGCAAACTCGATAGCATCGCTGAAGACGGGCGTCTATGAAGTTCATGCCACAATGAATGGTCTAGGTGAGAGGGCTGGAAACGCGGCTTTAGAAGAGATCGTTGTCGCCTTGAAACTCCTCTACAACGTCCAAACCTCCATAAAGCTAGACCTATTATATGATACGTCGATGCTAGTCTCAAGGTTGACAGGGATACCAGTTCAGCCCAACAAAGCAATAACGGGTGAGAACGCTTTTGTGCACGAATCAGGAATCCACACGCACGCTGTTCTGAATCAGCCTTTGACCTACGAGCCGATTCCGCCTGAGATCGTCGGTCGTACAAGAAGATTGGCAGCGGGTAAACACGCCGGTTCGAGGGGGTTAAAAGCCACCTTGAACGAGATGGGTCTAAGTCCAAACGAAGAACAGCTAAAGGAAGTTTTCCTAAGAGTGAAGACTTTGGGAGATAAGGGCAAAAGGGTCACAGATGCCGACTTGCAGGCCATAGCTGAAACGGTTATGGGGCTCCCGAAGCTGCGTTCGATTAAGCTTGAGGAATTGACCGTCGTAACCGGGGACAAGGTGACTCCGACGGCTTCTGTTAGGCTTAACCTTAACGGGAAGATGCTCACGGAAGCAGCCACGGGAATAGGGCCTGTAGATGCGGCTATGAATGCCATTAGGAAAGCGGTCTCAGCGGTCGAACCGATAAGGCTTGAAGAGTACCATGTCAACGCTATCACTGGTGGTACTGACGCGCTTGTTGAGGTGATTGTCAGACTTCGAAGGGGAGATAGAACAGCCACAGCTCTGGGGGCTCATGGAGACATAGTCATGGCGAGTGTTGAGGCAATGTTGAGCGGAATGAACGTTCTAGTAACGAATCACAAGAGGAATTGACTATGACTGCCAAAAAGTTTTTAAGGTGAGACTGAACACTAGTACGTGCTTCGTTCCAATGGAGGACAGAGTGTGAGGGATAGCCGGGTACGGAGGAATCGTTACCTCCATAGATCAACATGAATTCCCAGAGTTTTCTCTAGAAAGAACAGCGGCAGAACTGCCTTCGAATAAGACTTTTACTGAAACATCGTCAAATTTCAGTCCGGATTTAATGAAAGTGGAGGTGCTATACAGATGGTTACAATGACGGGCACAGATGCTCTTCTGGAGGCGTTGAGGAGACAGAAAGTCGACGTTATCTTCGGCATACCAGGAGGAGCAGTACTACCGATATATGATGCGCTTTACGACTCTGACATAAGGCATATTCTGATGAGGCATGAACAATGCGCGGCACATGCTGCTGATGGTTATGCCCGCGCAAGTGGGAAGGTAGGGATTTGCATGGCAACCTCAGGTCCGGGAGCAACAAACCTAGTGACAGGAATCGCCAACGCATACATGGATTCCTCACCGATCGTCTCGTTCACAGGTCAAGTTCCCAGACCTATGATAGGTAAAGATGCCTTCCAAGAAGCTGACATCGTAGGCATAACCACGCCCATAACAAAATGCAATTTCCAGGTCAGAAGCGCGTCAGAGATACCGAAGACGGTTAAGACAGCCTTCTACGTTGCCTCAACAGGGAGACCTGGCCCAGTCCTCGTTGATCTTCCAAAAGATACACAGACAGAAACTGCTGAGATGGACTTCACTGACAAGATTGAGATACGAGGTTACCGGCCGAAAAATGATCCACACCCGCTTCAAATAAATAAAGCTGTTGATCTGCTTGTCAAAGCAGAGAGGCCGATCATACTGGCCGGCGGTGGCGTCATAGCATCAAATGCATCTTTGGAACTCAAAGCGCTAGCTGAGTTGCTCTTGGCACCTGTCTCAACAACGCTCATGGGGAAAGGGTGTTTCTCCGAGACGCATCCGCTATCACTAGGGATGGTTGGGATGCACGGAACAATCGCGTCAAACCAGCTGCTTCCCGAGGTCGATGTCCTACTCGCCGTCGGGATGAGATTCTCCGATAGAACGACTGGAAAGTTTGACGAGTTCTGCCCGGGTGCAAAGATAATACACATCGACATCGACTCCGCGGAAATCGGCAAAAATGTCAAGATAGATGTGCCCATCGTAGCTGACGCTAGAAAAGCCCTGCAGGAAATCCACAATATACTGGTTAAACGCTACGAGAAGCTGGATCGTTCCCCATGGTTAGAGAGAGCCCAGAATCTAAAGAGCCAACTCGACGAGAAGACAAATTCGGACAGTGAGGAAATAAAGCCGCCTAGGTTACTGGCTGAGATACGCAAAATACTGCCAGAAAACGCCATCATAACCACGGAGGTTGGGCAGAATCAGATGTGGGCGGCGCTTTACCTGAAAGCGTATAAACCTAGAACGTTCATCTCTTCGGGTGGACTTGGGACGATGGGCTTCGGTTTTCCAGCGTCCATCGGCGCCAAAGTAGCCTGCCCCGATGTCCCGGTCGTTGATATAGCTGGTGATGGAAGCTTTATCATGACTGAGCAGGATTTGGCTTCCTCGGTGATCGAGAGGATCCCCGTCATCGTCGTAGTGTTGAACAATTCAGTGCTCGGCATGGTTGCGCAGTGGCAGAGAATGTTCTATAAGAGGCGATACTCAGCTGTGAAGATTGGCGGAACCCCAGACTTCGTGAAGTTGGCAGAGGCATATGGTGCGCAAGGCATCCGTGTGGGATCGCTTGACGAGTTTTCGAGGGCACTGAAGACGGCTCTAGGAAGCGATGTTACAACAGTGATAGACGTTCCGATTTCATCTGAGGAGAACGTGCTTCCGATGGTTCCAACTGGCAAAAGATTGAAAGACATGATCTTGGAGTGAGCAGATTGAGCAAAGAGGAAAAATACATCATAGCTGCAATCGTTGAGCACAAACCAGGCGTGCTCTACAGTGTCTCTAATATGTTTAGGCGGAGAGGCTTCAATATCGAAAGCATATCTGTCGGGCCGACTGAGAAGAGAGATCTGGCAAGGATGACCATAACTATTAACGGAGACGAAAGAACGGTCGAGCAGGTGGTAAAACAGCTCAACAAGCTGATAGACGTAGTCAAAGTAAGCATTCTGGACCCGGCGAACACAGTTGTACGGGAGATGGTTCTCATCAAGGTGAGCACCCCTGACGCTCGGTTAAGATCCGACGTGATCAACTACACAGAGATCTTTAAGGGACACGTCGTCGATGTCTCCCACGAGTCGCTCGTCGTAGAGATCACAGGCGCTCCTGATAAGATAGATGCTTTCATAGATCTCATGAAACCCTTCGGAGTCAAGGAGATATCTAGAACCGGCGCAACCGCGCTCTCCAGAGGAACGAAATCTGTAAAAATTGAGGAATCATGAGGAGAAACCAGCATGAAAAAGGTGTATTTCGATTCAGACGTAAATTTAGATCCACTGAAAGGCAAAGTTATAGCCGTGATAGGATACGGAAGCCAAGGGCACGCCCAAGCTCAGAACATGAGAGATTCCGGTTTGAACGTGATAATCGGTCTCAGACCCGGAGGCGACTCTTGGAAAAGAGCCGAAAAAGACGGCTTCGAAGTATACCCAATATCAGAAGCGTCAAAGAAGGGTGACATTGTCTTTATACTAGTACCGGACATGGTTCAGCCATCCATATATCGGGAGTCGATAGCTCCGCATCTAAGAAAGGCAAAGGTCCTAGACTTTGCACACGGCTTTAACATACATTTTGAACAGATAGTTCCGCCGAAGAATGTTGACGTAATAATGGTTGCACCTAAGAGTCCCGGATTAAGGCTTAGAGAGACGTACCTGAGCGGCTTCGGTGTTCCCGCCTTGGTAGCAGTATACCAAGACTATACTGGTGGAGCTAAAGATACGGCGCTCGCAGTCTCAAAAGCCCTCGGATGTACAAGGGCAGGCGTATTGGAGACCACATTTAAGGATGAGACTGAGAGCGACCTCATTGGTGAGCAGACCGTCCTTGTCGGAGGCTTGATCGAGTTGATCAAGAAGGGGTTCGAGGTTCTTGTTGAAACGGGCTATCCTCCAGAGCTTGCCTATTTTGAGGCCTGCAACGAGGCAAAGCTGATCATGGACCTCATCTATCAAAGAGGAATGATAGGGATGCTGAGGGCTGTATCCGACACAGCCAAATACGGGGGCTTAACAGTTGGACCAGAAATTGTTGACGACCACGTTAAAGAGAACATGAGAAGGGCCGTGAGGGAGGTTCAAAGCGGCGAATTTGCGAAGGAATGGATAAAGGAACACAAAACGGGCGAGAAAAAGCTAAAGGCGTTGATGGAAGAGATAGAGAATCACGAATTGGAGAAGGTTGGAAAGTTCATAAGGAAGATGGCGGGCATCGAGAAGTAACATGAATATATCTGAAAAGATTCTGGCGGCAGCTTCTGGAAGGAGTGAGGTTAGCCCCGGCGAGATAGTGGAAGCCAAAGTAGACATGGCTATGGTAAACGAGATAACTGGACCTCTAGCCATACAGGCATTCCACAAGATCGGGATTGGAAAAGTATGGGACAAGAAACGCATAGTCACGGTCTTAGATCACCAAGTTCCAGCTGACTCTGTCAGATCCGCCGAACTGCACAAGATCATGAGAACGTTCGCAAGAGAACAAAGCATCAGAAATCTCTACGATGTTGGATTCGGAGGAGTATGCCACCAAGTCATGGCGGAGAAGGGGCATGTAAAGCCCGGGGAGCTCATAGTTGGAGCCGACTCGCATACTTGTACATATGGCGCCTTTGGGGCTTTCGGAACCGGAATAGGCTCTACCGAGATGGCAGCTGTCTTGGCAACCGGGCAGATCTGGCTGAAGGTTCCTGAAACCATACGAGTAGATGTAGAGGGAATGTTTCAGAGGTTCGTAATGCCCAAAGACCTGATACTAAGCATAGTAGGGCAGATAGGAGCTGACGGAGCAACATATAAGGCGATAGAATTCATGGGGTCAACCATGGAAAAGATGAGCGTCAGCGGAAGAATGACCATGTGTAACATGGCTGTCGAGATGGGCGCCAAAACAGGAATAATCAACCCCGACGAGACAACACTGTCTTACGTCAAAAGTCGAACCGACAAACCTTTTAGGATTCTTAGAAGTGACCCGGACGCTCAGTATGAGAAAACACTTAACTTGAATGTCGACGATTTGGAACCTCAAGTCGCTCGTCCACATGCAGTAGATAACGTGAAACCCATATCTGAGGTAGAAGGGGTTCCAGTGGATCAAGCTTTCATCGGCTCCTGCACCAATGGTCGTCTCGAAGACTTAAGGTTAGCAGCTCAGTTTCTGAGAGGAAAGAGGATCAAGGACGGCGTAAGAATGTTGATCACGCCGGTTTCGCAGGAAGTATACTTGAAGGCCTTGCAAGAGGGGCTTTTAGAGGTTTTCGTTGAAGCGGGAGCCTATGTTTGTAGTCCAACTTGTGGCGCGTGTTTTGGCGGTCACATGGGTCTGTTAGCTCCAGGAGAGACTTGCATAAGTTCCTCTAACAGAAACTTTGCGGGAAGAATGGGTAGCCCCCAGGCGAAGATCTATTTGGCTTCTCCTGTCACGGTTGCTGCTTCAGCTATCACAGGCAGGATAACCGATCCGAGAAGGTTGGAGGATTAGGGTTTGCAGTTTCATGGGAAAGCGGTCGTTTTCGGAGATGATGTTAACACAGATCTCATTATTCCGGGGAAGTACCTAACGTCACTTGACCCAGAGGAGCTAGCCAAACACGCAATGGAGGGCTTAGATTCAGACTTTGTTGACAAAGCCCAAAGCGGCGTCATCATTGTGGCCGGCAAGAACTTTGGATGCGGTTCGAGCCGAGAACAAGCTCCAATATCTCTAAAGTATGCCGGCGTGAAGTGTGTCTTAGCCGAGTCTTTCGCTCGCATATTCTATCGAAATGCGATCAACATCGGCTTGCCAGTTCTCGAGTGTCCAGGTGTTACGAATAAGATTTGTCCCAAAGATGAATTGGCGGTAGATTTGGCTGAGGGCAAAGTGGTCGACCTGTCTAAGAATGAGAGCTTCCAAGGCTTGAGGCTTGCAAGTTTCATTCTGGACATAATAAAGGATGGGGGCTTAATAGAGAATTTGAGGAAGAGGCTGAGGCAGAATGAGCAGTTATAGAGTTGCCTTGATCCCTGGAGACGGGGTTGGACCCGAGCTGACAGAAGCCACGTTGAAGGTTCTCGACGCAGTTCAAGAGAGATTCGGCTTAGACATTAGATTTCTGCGGCTCGATGCAGGCGATGCTTGCCTCGAAAAGAGGGGCGTTGCTCTTCCAGATGAGACGATCAAGACGATAGAGGATTCTCATGTGTGTTTAAAGGGACCAGTGGGTGAGACCGCAGCTGATGTCATCGTAAAGTTGAGGATGATGTTCGATCTGTATGCGAATCTTCGACCGATAAAGGCCTATCCTGGAGTTCCATGTCTTAGGAATGACATCGATCTAATCTTCGTAAGGGAGAATACAGAAGACCTCTACAAGGGCTTTGAGTTCATGCTTGATGACGCAGCGATCGGGTTGAGGGTCATTACGAGAATGGGATGCGAAAGGATAGCTAGAAAAGCCTTCAACATTGCCCAATTAAGGGACAAGAAACGAAAGGTCACTGCGGTTCATAAGGCCAACGTATTGAGAAAAACGTGTGGCCTATTCGCAGACGTATGTAGGAAGGTCGCATCAGAATATCCAGACATATCGTTCAACGAGCAGTATGTTGACGCCGCTTCCATGAGGCTCATCAAGGAACCGGAGAATTACGATGTCATAGTTACAACGAATATGTTCGGCGACATTCTTTCAGATGAGGCTGCTCAGCTCATAGGCGGGTTGGGTATGGCGCCCGGCGGAAACATCGGCGACAATTTCGCCATCTTCGAGCCTGTGCACGGATCGGCTCCAACCCGCGTGGGAAAACACACGGCTAATCCCTGCTCTATGATCCTAGCGTCTAAGATGATGCTTGGTTGGCTAGGCGAAAAGCACAATGATGAGGCTTGCTTAGAAGCGGCGAGATCAATCGAAAGAGGCGTGTCAGAAACACTTCGCAAAGGATTGACAGTTCCAGATTTTGGGGGCAATCTTACAACCCTACAGATGGGCGAAGCCATAGCCGATGAAATTAAGATAATTCAAGTTTAATGTCATTGAAGGAGGATCGGGACAGATTGGAGTATGTTAGAATCTTTGATACGACGCTCAGAGACGGAGAGCAAACCCCCGGAGTTTCTCTCACACCCGAAGAGAAGATGGAGATAGCCCTCCAACTTGACAAACTAGGCGTAGATGCTATAGAGGCCGGATTCCCATCCGCGACGAAGGGAGAGGAAAAAGCCCTCAAAGACTTGGCGAAGGCCGGCTTGAAGGCCGAGATATGTGCACTTACCCGTGCCCTGAAGAGTGACATAGACGTAGCTATAGCCTGTGAGGTCAACTCCATTCACACTTTCATCTCAACGTCGGATGTTCAAATGAAGTACGCTTTGAATATGACGCCAAGCCAAGTCTTGAGTGCTGTCGAGGATTCAGTTCAATACATCAAAGACCACGGGTTTCTATGCGAGTTTTCACCGATGGACGCCACAAGAACCGAGCTAGACTTCTTGAAGAAGGTCTGCATAGGTGCGGGGGAGGCTGGGGCTGATCGGATCAACATACCTGACACAGTGGGTATAATGAAGCCTTCCTCCATGCGAGAATTCATAAAGGAGTTGAGATCGACGGTGAAGGCCCCCCTGAGCGTGCACTGCCACAATGATTTCGGAATGGCTGTCGCAAACTCTTTGGCAGGAGTTGAAGGCGGAGCTTCTCAAATTCATGTCACCGTGAACGGACTGGGCGAGAGAGCTGGAAACGCGGCTCTAGAAGAGGTTGTGATGGCACTTCACCTCATTTATAACAAGAAAACGGGAATCGATACTCAGTGGCTATACGAGACCTCGAAACTCGTGTCGAGGTTGACCGGTGTCACTTTACAGCCGAACAAAGCCATCGTGGGTGAAAACGCTTTTGCTCACGAGTCTGGAATCCACACTAGAGGAGTCGTTGTTGAACCTTTGACCTTTGAGCCGATCAAGCCTGAGCTTGTAGGTAGAAAGAGGAGGTTAACGGCTGGTAAACTTGCTGGAAAACATGGTGTAAGGGCTGAACTCGAAGAAGCGGGGATACATCCGAATGAGAAGCAGCTAGAAGAGATTGTAAGCCGCGTCAAAGATTTAGGAGATAAGGGTAAAACCGTGACAGACGCCGACCTCTTCGCGATCGTGAGAACAGTTATGGGCGAGATATCCGAGGAGAGAGTCGTAGACTTAGCTGACTTAGCCGTTGTAACCGGTATAAGAGTCATACCAACAGCCTCGGTTAAACTGATACTAGACAAAAAAGAATACGTAGCTGCAGAAACAGGCGTAGGACCAGTTGACGCAGCCATAAAGGCAATTCAGAAGCTCACGGATAGCCTGGTCGACGTTAGATTAACCGAGTACAGGCTAGAGGCTTTAACCGGAGGATCTGACGCAGTAGCTGAAGTCATCATAAAGGTTGAGGACAAAGATGGAAACGTGGTTTCAGCGAGAGGAGCACGTGAAGACATCGTTATGGCCAGCGTCGAGGCGATGATAAACGGGATAAACAAGATCCTACTTAAAAAGCAGAGACGCATTTAATGCTGCCAAGTTTCCTGTCGTAGACAAAAGGTGCTTTTCTCTCTTTCTCCAATACATGGAATTCTTGTAGTTGGGGATAGCGGTTTCTCTTATCCTTGGCATACCTGTTTTCCGTGAGTATAAATAGAAAAATGATGTGCCAATTGAGACCGCGAACGCCCTAACGGTAGCGTCGCAGCAGATGGGATAAATTATTGCGGTGTTGAACTTAACGAGGGGCGTCATTTTCCAACATATATCACGTAAGCCAGATTTTTGAAGTGAGGATCGCCGGTGACAACTCGCCCCTTCCTGAGGAGAGCCACGGAGTAGACAATTGAATCAAGCATCCCCCAACCTTGAATCTTTTTCTTGTTCTCGAAGTTTATGTCCCCTGCTTTTTCAGCGATCTCTGCATCGATATTAACGATTAAGCTCTTGTTCCTAATGTACAGAAGGATGGATGATATTTTTGAAGCTGTCACACTATGCCTTAACATTGATTCTTTGAGCTCGCCTATTACCGATGCTGGCGTGAGTGGTTGGCGGATTGAAGAAAGCTTTTCACTTACCAAATCTGCGTAGGGGCCATCAAGGGCGTACTCACACCACGCGTGTGCGTCAAGTACCACCGAGTGGTCAGTCTCTTTGGGATTTTTTCTTGGCTTGCGCAAAGGATTCATCAATCTCCTCATCTCGGTCTATGGATTCCCTCTCAAAAACGATTTTTGTTCCTTTGAGAATGCCACGTATCTCTTTCACATTTTTCTCGATTCTGGGGATAACTATGGTGTCCCCTTCACGCACGCTCAACTCCTCCAGCTTTTCTTTCGGTATGATTATTCCCATGCTTGTGCCAATCTTTCGAACCCTTGCCTTTACACCCATATTCTGACCCATTATGAAGACATTATAATCGATTATAATAAATCTTTCTAGAAATGCCTCAATAGACGAGAAGAAAATGCTTATATCTTAAGAAAAGCGGTGAGGCAAATGACCTCAAGAAGAACATTGAGGCTCTCATTTATCTAACCGTGTATTTTTTAAGAAAGATCTTCATTTTATCTTGGGACATAAAATGGGAAAGACAATATCTGAGAAGATCTTCAGCCGGGCGTCGGAAAGAGATGTCTATGCTGGCGATATTGTCGTAGCTAAGGTTGATGCTGCCATGGCTCATGATGGGACGGCATTATTGGCCCTTGATGCCTTTGAAGAGATGGGTGGAAAGAGCCTTTGGAATCCGAAGCGAGTATTTCTTGTGCTGGATCATGTTGCACCAAGCGCAAACGAGGTGTCCTCAAAGGTTCATGAGAGGATGAGGGAGTTTGCGTTTCAGCAAGGCGCCAATTTTTACGAGGTAGGCTCAGGTGTTTGTCACCAGCTCATGGTGGAATCTGGCTTTGCACAACCGGGAACATTGATTGTTGGCGCTGACTCACATACTTGCACCTATGGGGCACTAGGAGCCTCTGCAACCGGTATAGGCTCAACCGAGATGGCTGCTGTTTTTCTCTCGGGAAAACTTTGGTTCAAGGTTCCGGAAACTATGCGCGTGATCTTTGACGGTTCACTTCCATACATGGTCACTCCTAAGGATGTGATCCTTAAGACCGTTGGAACGGTGAAGGCTGACGGGGCTGCGTATCAGGCTGTTGAGTTCAGAGGATCAACGATCAAAGAGATGAGCGTACAAGGCAGATTGACGCTCTGCAATATGGCTGTCGAGATGGGTGCAAAGACGGGCATAGTTGAACCGGACGAGAAGACTGTTGAACATTTGACGAGCCTCGGGTTTAGTCCACAAATGACGCTCCAAAGCGACGAAGATGCCGAATATTCCGGGAAGGTCAAGCTGGATACTTCGGAGCTTGAACCGCAAGTAGCCTGCCCGCACTACGTGGACAACGTTAAACCGGTAACAAGCGTTGAAGGCATTGAGGTTGACCAAGTTTTTCTAGGTTCGTGTACGAATGGGCGGATAGAGGATCTTCGTCTGGCAGCAAATATCCTTAGAGACAGAAAGGTGAAGAAGGGAGTTCGCATGATCGTCGCTCCAGCATCGAGAAGGGTCTATTTTCAAGCCTTAAGAGACGGCTTAATCGAGGTTTTTCTCAGTTCTGGTTGTGTCGTCTGTAACCCAGGTTGCGGACCATGCGTTGGAGCCCATCAAGGTGTTTTAGCCCCAGGAGAGGTATGCGCATCTACATCAAACCGGAATTTCAAAGGAAGAATGGGCAGCACCGACGCGGAGATATATCTGGTTTCTCCTGCCACAGCGGCGGCAACCGCGGTAAACGGAGAGATAACTGACCCAAGGAGGTTGAAGATAGAATGAGCATGCTAATACAGGGAAGAGCATGGAAGCTTGGAGACGACGTTAACACAGACCTCATCATTTCAGGAAAGTATAAACTGAGCATAACCGACCTGAATGAGTTGTCCAAACACGCTATGGAAGGTGTTGACCCAAAATTTGCGGAGAATTTCGTCAAAGGCGATTTGCTTGTTGCTGGTAAGAACTTTGGCTGTGGCTCAAGCCGTGAACAGGCTCCTTTAGTTTTGAAGTACGTAGGCGTAGGCGCCGTTATCGCAAGATCATTCGCTCGGATCTTCTATCGGAACTCAATAAATATTGGATTGCCAGTAGTGGAATGTAAGGACGTAGAAAAGATTTCTGAGAGAGACCTCTTGCAGTTAGATCTTGACAGGGGCATCATTGGAAACCTTACGAAGAACGAGAACTACCGGATCAAGCCGATTCCACAGGAAGTTTGGCAGATTCTATCAAACGAGGGACTTGTTGCATACGTGAAAAAGTATGGTAAGCTACCTTGGTGATCCAACCCCGGGAAACTTCCTTCACCCTCACTTTCTTCTGAGCGGGTATTTGCCGTACTTCCGAGCAAACTCAACCAGCTTGAACAGGTTTTCCTCCGGGGTGTCTCTGCCAACTTGATCTCCTGTAGATAAGACGTAGCCGCCGTCTTCTCCAGCTGCATCGATGCACCGCTTAGCCATCTGTTCCACTTCTTTTGGTGATGCCATGAGGAATCTTGTAGTTTGAATATTTCCCTTCAAGGCAAGCTTCTCACCAAAGATCCTTTTAACCTCAGTCAGATCGCAATCTCCTCCCGGAGGGGGTTCTAGGGGCTCAATAGAGGATAAATCAGTTTCGTTTGCGGCTACTTCCACAACGTATCTCTCTCTGCCACAAGAGTGCAAATGTGAGGGCACATCTGCCTCCTTCGCCATTCTTGTAATCTTCTTCAATGTTGGAAGGCTTAAATCCCGAAAGATCTTGGGCGACTGAAGCGTAAGCAATCCTGAGCACCCAATCATGAGGAATTCAGGTTGAGTCTCTAGGCTTCTTTCCACGTAACTCACTATGTATTCGTGATACAACTGACGGTATTCCTCCAACAGGTCACGTTTCTGCATGTAGAGTCTGCAGATATCTTCTAGACCACCATCTATTAAGCCAAAGAGATCTTGAAAACCCGGAAGGCCGACGGCTAAGCCGGTCGTTCCCAAGTCTCCCATGGCATTTGCCATAGTGCAGTAGGCTTCTCCGCTGAGGTTAGAGGGATCTGGATAAAAGTAAGGTAGATGATCAGATTCATCTTCAAGGTCTTTAAAGTATTTCCTCGTCGTCCAGGGAGGTTGATCCCTGAAGAATGTGGTTTCACACCACAACTCTCCTTTTGGCGTCATACAATATGTGCGAAGAGTGATTGTCTCACTTGTCTGACCAATAATGACGTTTCGGAATCTTCTCTTGTCGCTTGTGTTGACTGGTTTCAGCTCCTTGACTGAGTCGATCAATGGACCTAGGCGTCCTCCATACTGCCATCCATCGATTTTATAGTGCTTAACTGCTTCGATGTAAGCTTTCCATAAAGGAGGATCTCCATACAGGTATATGTCCCAGAATGGTTTACCGGTAAGTTTTGCCGGTATCATATTCGACATATCGGGTGAGACCGGAACCCTATCTGGCTGTTGGTTCCTGAAGGCTGTAAGCATCCTCTCCCTAGAAGTCATCTTAGTAGACACTTCGATAGCAACTCCCTATCGGCTATTTTCAGTTTTTTTGACTAATTCAGGAAAAAGGTTCTTGAATTAATGCTTTTTCCACTCTTTTATTCCTCATCTCCAAGATTGAAACGACCGCCCCAGTCGGACCTCGGCAGAAAAGCTTTGAGCAAGTCGCGCAAAACTCTCCTCTTTTTTTGTTGTAACTAAGTTCTAGTCGGATCTTCCACTAAAAGGTAAAAGATGATAGCTGCTGCGACCATCATAGCTCCAAGAGATATACCTACAGCCTCATAATCGTACAGCAGAAGAACCCATCCCCCAACTGCTGCTCCGAGAGCTGAACCGATAGAAGCGGTTGCCGAGCTAATCGACATCATTGTGCCACGGAACTCTGGAACTTGCTCAAGAGTCAAGCTAGTAGATGCCGTAAACATCATACTTGTGAACAAACTTCCAAGGCATTTCACAGCCACAGACAACCATAGAATGGGCAAGTTAGCGTAGGAGATTATGAAAATGCCAGCGAAGAAGGCAGTTAAGACCGTTAAGGGTTTCATCCCAAACCTTTTGACGAATCGACCACTAGCCAAGCTACCTAGAGTATAACATAAGGCTGAAGCTATGATGAAAATGGACGCCAAAACTGTAGATACCAGAAATCGTTGCCTGTAAAACGATGAGCTGTAGATCAGGACAGCTTGAAAGGCGCCCGAGGCAAGAGCAGAACCAACCAAACAAGCGACAGCAGATGTGTTTGAGAAGACATTCTTGAAACCCTCAAGAGAGTTCCATGTTGCTGATTGGTGACTCGATGTGTATGGCAGACCTTTGACAGCCAACAAGAGACCTAGGAGAGAGATGGGCAACACGAACCCAAGGAAAGCCAAACGCCAGCCTCCTAGGTCTGCAATGAAGCCGATGACTGGCGCTCCAATAAAGTATGATAAAGCTGCGCCAGCAGAGATCCATCCAATTGCGCTTGGTCGCTTTTCGAGAGGGAAGTAATCTGCAACTAGTGTGAATGACATTGGTGAGACCATGGCCATCCCTAGGCCTGATATTGAATAAGCTAAGAGCATTGTGTTGAAGTTCGGAGCAAGGAAACAACCTAGAGCTGAGATGCTGAAGAACAGAAGTCCCAACGTTAGTAACGATTTAGGTTTGAACCGAACGCTCAGAGCTCCCACTAAAAGAGCCGAGATGACTGCAAGACTTGAGGAAAGAGTTATGACCTGTCCCATAATGCCTACGGGACATCCGAATGTGAGGGCAATGTCTATTAGAAGGAGTTCTGCTAGAATCCCTGGAGGCATTGTCACGAAGTTAGAAATGACTAGTGAGGGCAGAACAAGCCTTCCAAGTGAATGCTTTTCATCGTTGAGTCGTGAAATATCGCTCATATTCTATACTATCTATATGTTAATTGCATATTAGTTTACCAGACTGATAAAGATATGCTTGCGTACTATCCTCCACTGGAAAGTAACGATAATTGACGTTCAACGCTTCTTAGGCATTAAAACATCAAAAAACACAATGATCTCATAACTGTTGAAAAGGCGACACTTGGCGAAGCAAGTGACGAGTTACGGTTGCGGGGAGGCTTAAAGAGGCCTATAAGTTGGTTGAAGTCTGCTTTGAATAAGTTTCTGAAATGGGAGGAAAGGAGGGCCTTCAGGGGACGCATGTGATCCGAAGGTAGTCTTTTCGTCCTAGCAGTAATGTTTCATGTTGAGTTGATTACTCTAGTCAGATTCCCACTTCTTCCCTTCTCGGCCTTGGTTTTCTGGCTTTGTTCAAGAATGTCAATATTTTTTCTGATATGTTGAACTGTACCTCTAGGTTTATCGGCGGTTCCTAACACAATCTTCTGATGCTCTCACCATAGGTATGGAGTCTAGAGCGGTTTTTCGAAATCTCTCAGCGCTAAATTGACCGCTTGCCTCAATGCGAAACCTTCTACCTGAACGTAACTTTCCCGTTCATATCTTTAGCTAGTTCTGTCAAGAGTTCTTTCTGCCGTTTAGTCAGGTTAGTTGGTGTCTGAACATTGACTCTAACAAACTGATCTCCACGACCCCATCCCTGAAGATGCGGTATACCCTTGTTTTTCAACCTAAACATTGTACCCGTTTGTGTGCCTTCAGGAATCCTTAGCTTTGCTTTGCCATCAAGGGTTGGCACATCAATCTCTGTGCCTAGGGCTGCTTGAGGCAGGCTTATGTAGGCATCACATGCGATATCGTCTCCATCTCTCTTGAAGATGGCATGCGGCTCAACTTGAACGACGACGTATAAGTCTCCTTTTGGACCGCCTCTACTTCCGGGTTCACCTTCACCGTTTAATCTCAGCATGTAACCAGAGTCAACTCCGGTCGGAATTCTGAGTTTAATCCTCTTTCTGCCTTGCGTGTATCCTGTTCCTCCGCAGTTTTTACATAAGCTTTCAGGCGGTATTCCTCTTCCACGGCACACGGGACACGTTCTGGTCTCCGTGTAAAACATGAACCCCATCTTTCTTGTCTGTCTTATCTCGCCCATTCCGTTACAATTTGAGCATTTCTTGTTTACGAATGATGGGCTGACCCCGCTACCATGACATACTTTGCACGTTTCAGAGCTGGGAATCTCTATCTCCTTGTTTGTACCGAATGCAGCTTCCTGAAGGCTTACTTCTAGATCGTATCTTAGATCTGAGCCTTTTTGGGGACCGTACCTCCTCCGTTCTCGACCTCCAAAAAACATGTCAAAAATGTCTTCAAAACCAAATCCTGATCCCAGATCTCTGAAGATGCTGCCAAAATCCGCTCCTCGGAATATGTCGTCCCATGTATATCTCTGGTCTATTCCAGCGTGGCCATATTGGTCATACTGCGAACGTTTCTCGTCATCAGAAAGAACGGCATAGGCTTCTGATATTTCTTTGAACTTGTCCTCAGCTTCAGGAGATTTATTTCTGTCAGGGTGATACTTTAGAGCCAGTTCTCGGTATGCTTTCTTGATGTCCTCTTTTGATGCATTTCGAGAGACACCTAAGACATCATAGTAGTCTCTTTTTTCAGTCATTCATAATCAGCCGTCAAGACCTATCTGGCTTTTTCTCTTTCACTTCCTCGTAATCCGCGTCGACAACCTTCTCCTTTGGGCCTTTTTCTTCTTCCTTCTTACCTTCTGCTGCTTGTCTCTGGGCGGCCTGCTGATAGACGGCGGCTCCAATCTCCTGCAGGGTCTTTGCTAATTCCTCGTTCTTGGCCTTAATCTTGTCTACATCCTTACCGGCTAGAGCATTCCTCAACTCAGCAACAACCTTATCGATTCTTTCTATCTGCTCTTTGCCAATCTTGTCTCCCAAGTCGCTCTTAGTCTTCTCAGCGGTATATATTAAGGAATCAGCAGTGTTCCGAATCTCAGCTTCCTCTCTACGTTTTCTGTCCTGTTCTGCAAATTGTTCAGCCTCGTGAATCATGCGTTCCTTCTGCTCCGAAGGCAGCTTCGTGGAAGCGGTGATCGTTATCTTCTGCTCTTTTCCCGTAGCAAGATCCTTTGCAGAAACATTCAATATTCCCTCAGCGTTAATGTCAAAAGTAACCTCGATCTGGGGGACACCTCTAGGCGCCGGAGGAATACCCATCAAGTTGAACATACCTAGAGAGAGGTTGTCGGCAGCCATGCCCCTCTCACCTTGTAGAACATTGATGGTCACTGCTGTTTGGAAGTCAGCCGCAGTTGAGAAAATCTGATTTCTCTTCGTTGGGATAGTTGTGTTTCTCTCGATTATCTTGGTGAATATTCCTCCTAAGGTCTCTACGCCTAAGGACAGAGGCGTCACGTCTAGGAGCAGAAGATCCCTCACCTCTCCCGCCAATACGCCTCCTTGAATTGCTGCACCGACAGCAACGCATTCCATGGGGTCAACGCCTCGTTCCGCAGGCTTACCCATAATGTCCTCTACGGACTTCCTCACAAGGGGCATCCTAGTTTGGCCGCCGATGAGGACAATCCTATCTATGCCCTTCGGCTCAAGCTTCGAATCTGACAGAGTTCGCATTATCGGATCTCTAATCTTTTCAACTATTGGCAGAGTCAGTTGTTCGAGCTTCGCTCTGTTCAGCGTGCTATGCAGATGTTTCGGTCCACTTTTGTCCGAGGCGACAAAGGGAAGATCGATCTCCGTGGTCGTTAGCGTGGAAAGCTCTATCTTCGCCCTCTCAGCAGCTTCCTTTAGTCTTCGCATAGCCATCTTGTCGCCGCTGAGGTCGATGCCTGTCTGGTCACGAAACTCTTTGAGGAGGTGTTGGACAACCTCATTGTCTAGGTCAGTTCCTCCGAGTTGTGTGTCACCGCTCGTGGCCAGCACCTCGAAGACTCCGCCGCCGAAGTCCATTATAGTAGTGTCGTTCGTTCCTCCCCCGAAGCTGAAAACCATAATCTTCATTTCTTTCTCGAGCTTATCGAGGCCGTACGCTAGGGACGCAGCTGTTGGCTCGTTTATGATCCTGGCGATCTCGAACCCCGCGATCTCACCTGCGTCCTTTGTGGCCTGCCTCTGATTATCGTTAAAATGAGCCGGAACCGTTATCACACACTTACTAATTTTTTCTCCGAGGAAAGTCTC
>Ga0315308_1000547_pt1 | contig 21024 bp, 21 predicted proteins | sample TDP3_MG_FD_203078 | JGI IMG/M metagenome (GOLD analysis project Ga0315308, IMG submission 203078) | Freshwater sediment microbial communities from Lake Towuti, South Sulawesi, Indonesia - TDP3 | ecosystem: Environmental > Aquatic > Freshwater > Lake > Sediment | place: Indonesia: South Sulawesi... | reverse complement strand
ACTGGCAAACGAGTCGCCGTAATCGGTTCAGGTCCGGCAGGACTCACTGCAGCGTATTATCTGGCTGGGCTAGGGCATTCCCTAACCGTTTTCGAGGCTATGCCGAAACTTGGCGGCATGATGCGCTACGGTGTTCAGGAATATCGTTTGCCAGCAAGCGTTCTGGAAAGAGACCTGCAGAGAATACTGCATTTAGGCATCGACGTGAAAGTCGGCACGCCGATTAATGAGTCGTTGCGGCTAAAGGAATTGAAAGCACAGGGCTACGACGCTGTTCTTATAGCAATCGGATTGCAGAAGAGCCGAATCCTGAACGTTGAAGGCTCGACCAGTCCAGATGTGCTTGGAGGCTTGGACATCTTACGCGATGCGCGACTTGGAAAGGAAGTCAAAGTGAAAGACCACGTTTTGGTAGTAGGCGGCGGCAGCGTAGCAGTAGATGTTGCCCTAACAACATTAAGGCTCGGCGCTAAACAAGTAGACCTAGTGTGCTTGGAGAAACCGGAGGAGATGCCTGCCTTTCCTTGGGAGATTCAGCAGGCTGTTGAAGAAGGCGTGAGCATTCACAACTCGTGGGGAGTCAAACGAATTCTGGTCAACGAGAGTCAAAACGTCACTGGCATCGAACTCGTCTGCTGCTCATCGGTCTTTGACAGAGATGGCAGGTTTAACCCATCCTATGATGAGTCAATCACTAAAGTGATGCCGGCGGATATGATAGTTTTCGCGATTGGACAGGCACCCGATCTAAAGGGTTTGAGCGATGCTGACTCGCTCAGATTGACAAAATCTGGGGTTCTCGATGTGAACAGTTCCACTTTAGAGACAAGTATTGAAGGTATGTTTGCATGCGGCGACATTATTAAAGGACCCGGCTCCATTGTGGACGCAGCGGCACTTGGCAGACGAGCGGCTGCAGCCATAGACAAGTACTTGGGCGGGAATGGAAGCATTGACGAAACATTAGAGCAAGCAGAGAAACCAAACGGCTGGATCGGACGAGAAGAAGGTTTCGCGTTCAAACGTCGGGCTGAGATGCCTCATCTTCCCATTGAAAGGCGTCAAGGCAATTTCGCCGAAGTGGCCTTAGGATTAGGCGAGAAAGCAGCAGTTGCCGAAGCTAAGCGATGCCTGCGGTGTGACTTGCGGTTGCGCATAAGACAGCCTATGTTACCGCCTGAAAAATGGTTGAAACTTGACATTGAATACGTGTCTAAGGTTCCAGAGGTTGAAGGTGTATTTCGACTTCTCGATGAAAATAAGATCGTAATCTACATAAAGGGCGCCATCAATTTACGCAGGGAATTGATGGAACAGGTGTCGACCAACAAAGAGGCAAGATACTTCCTGTATGAAGAGGCAAAGATGTTTACAATGCGTGAGAGCGAACTGCTACAGCAGTTCATGAAGAAACATGGCAAAATGCCCAAGCAAAACGTTGGGTTGGAAGAAGACCTTTACTGAACAGCCATTCACCCAACAAAAAGGTTCAAGAACAATCCCAAGATTTTGTCTTTCATGCTTGAAAGCTCGACAATGGTTTCTGTGCCACGCGCAGTCAATTTGTAGACAGTCTTTCCTTGCGAGTCTTCAGCTTCAATCAAACCATCCTTTTCGAGAGTGGTAAGGTGAGAAGAAACTGTATCTGATGTTAACAATATCCGGAATTTTTTGTGAGTGAAATCGATGATGTCGTGATTGCTCAATGAACGCTTTCTTAACTCCAGCAAGATGGCTAAGTCTAGGAAATTGTGAACAATCCTATCGTGCATTCTGTTCAGTATCTCAGTCTGCAAGTGGGGTCACAGAACATAGTTCTAGAAGATTAATGCATATAAGTTTTATTTTTGTCGAGATAAAGGGTCTTTTTGCGACAAACATAAAAGGTGGTGAAACCTATGAACTGGAAAATGGCGGTCCTTTCGAATTGGAAAATCATCCTCCTAGTAGTTCAGCTAAGCATACTAGTGATAGGGATCGTAACACCTTTAGGAGATCCCATCGACGATCCCATCGGCCCGGGCTTAGAGTAGCAAAAAATATACAACGGACCTGTGAGAAAGACATAGAGACATGCGGGTAGAGCCAAATGCGAGACAAGCTTGACCTCCTTGACGCAAGAATTGTAGAAGGCTTAGGACAGTACGGACCCAGAAACACTGCAGAAGTGGCACATAGGCTGAGAGTGCCTAGGGGGACTGTGGTTTCAAGAATTAAGCGCATGTCTCCCCTCTTTAATTTGAGGATGCACGCAACTGTCTATCACACAAACATAGGATTGAAGAAGTCGGTAGTTTTTGCGAAAGCAACTCCTGGCAATGAGGAATTGCTTTTCAACTGCATGAAGGCTAACGATTTCTACATTTACCTGAGCCGCTGCTTCGGAATGTATGAAGGATGCGTTGGAATCTACGTTACTCCCAAGAATCAATGCAGTGAATTCGAGCAGTTCATTCAGGAAATCAAAAGGCTAGGAGTCGCCGAGAAGACTCAGCTTTTCTGGTCAACCTGCTTTCACGCAGTCAACCCGACGACCAACTGGTTTGATACTGCATCGGAAGAATGGATTTTTCCTTGGAATAAATGGATCCAAGAGGTTCCGGCTGAAACAAGCTGGCTGCCCTACACGCTTGTTGATCCCGAAGATTTTCCAATAAAGGCCGACTCAACAGACGTATTCATTTTGAAGGAAATGGAGAAAGATGCTACAATCGATTTGACAGACATTGCAAGAAAGCTTAGAATGACCCCACAGAATGTTCGCCATCATTATGAAATGCATGTTCTCAAAAGAGGGCTGATTGAAACCTTTCAAGTAGGCATCATGCCTTTCGATAGAACCTTGTCAGATATGCTATTCTTCGTTTTCAAGTTTCAGACTAAAGAGAATATGGCGAAGTTTGCACAATCATTGCTGGACAAACCTTTCGTGTACATCGTGGGCAAAATATTAGGCCAGAACGCCATTGTGTCGCAGGTATATCTTCCTCGTCAAGAATTCAGAAATTTTGTTGAAAGCTTGTCAAAACTCGCCAGAGATGGTTACCTGGAGAGTTACGATTACGTTTTCCAGGATTTGAAATCAGGAAAATGGTCGCGGCAAACCATCCCGTTTGAGCATTTCATAGATGAGTCTTGGGATTACGACCATGAAAAGCATATTGAGAATTTACGAAGCTTAGTGAAAAGCACCCTTAAGCCATTGAACGTTTAGTCTCTTCTGCTTCCAAAGAAACCTAGACATCTGCACAGTAGTGAATTTGATAAGATCATTTTCGATGCAGGCAAGCGAGACAACACAAATTTGGCGTCTAAGATTTATACGCGATTTTCATACATATATCGTGAGGAACCAGACTTGAGTCTGCGGTGCGGCGGCGGCAAGGAGAAAGAGGAAGAGCTGAAGAAAAAGGGTTGGAGTAGACAGTTTGTTACTGATGAACCGCGTCTCAGCGAGGCTGTTGAACTCTACAGAGAACTGGGTTATGAGGTTCATTTGGAAGACGCCACAATGGACGAAGTCAACCAAATATGCGTGAACTGCCTTCCAGGCGACTGTAACAAGTACAAGATCATTTACATAAGGCAAAAAGCATAGGTCAACGTGCGCTTAATCAGCTTTTATTTTGGCGTCAATTCTATCCAGTTTGAGGCTAGCTCTTGTGCCCGCTGTCTTCTGCACCACGTAATGTAGAGTTTCATGAACAATTATGTCTTCGATTTCATCTTCATGCAGCTCACCGAAAATGTAGACCACTCCGAATCCCGTGTCGAATACTCCCTGAATCGGGGGAAACTGGAACACGAACTCTACAGATTTGGCCATATAGCATTGCTTCCCCGTTGGTGAGCTTCGTGTATCGCCTCAAATATGACATAAGTCATAATTCTCTTATAAACTTCTCTAGCTGACCAGCATCATAAAACCGCTTGGAGAAGAAAGCGCGAAAATCAACCGAAGCTCAAGTTGTGGCTGAGCTTCACCCTAAGCGTTTATCTTTCAACCCATGAGAACTTCTTCTGCAATGTCTTAGGATAGTAGAGTTTCCAATCAAAGTCGACGCTCTTGCCCCACGAATAATAGATTCTCGGATCAATGTAACTCTTCAACGAAGTGCGCAGATTGTAGTCACGAGTAGCCTCGACTTCTCGGATCTTGAGCCTAAGCGCCCGAATTCTCTCTTCCATTTTCGGGGTCTTCTTGGGCGAGCTTTCTAATGTTTGCAGCCTGTCGCTCTTCTTCGCTAGTGATTCTTCCCAGTTCTTAGGGGGCTTCCGCTTATGGTTCAGCATAATTGCGGCTTCAAGATTTGCCGTAGTTGCCGCGTGTTTCTTCAGCATAATCGGCTCAGACCGTGACACGTTTGCTTTCTCAAGAGATTTGTTCACGACATCTGAGGCGTAATATGTTCTGAAAACCTTGGCCGTTAGGCCGGGCGTGACTTGGCTGAGAAAACTGTTAACATGCTCAGACCGTATGCCTTCGAAGATTGTTGACTCGGAGTGGCTTCCAGACTCAGCTTCAGTCTTGAATTCTTCGATGTTTCGCACCACAGCCTCTGGCAGTTCCACTTCTTTTTGCCATCTGACAGAGTCTTTGCCTAGGAAATCAAAGGCGACCTTGTTCTTCGAGTTTATCTTGACGTGGCTGGGGCGCAGCGTTGTTGCACCGACCGTGTCTGCTTCATCAGGATCCTTCTCGTCTCCAACACGAAGTTTTAATTCGTCGATCAGGTAGGCTACAGTGGCGACCTTTCTTTTTTTGAGGTCTTTGGATTCCAGACCTTCCCAAATGTGCCTTCTGAGCCTATCGATTTTCTTAGCAAGTTGTTTTGCCTTGTCGAACTTTTCAATCTCTTTCTGTTGTTTGACATGCGATGAGTCGGAGAGCCAAATGTACTTCTCTTTGCCTACAAGTTTGTCGTCCCATTTAGCTATCCACATGTACTCGGGTTCCCAGACAATCTGTTTCCAATTGCCTTGGGGACGGGGTGCATCAGGCGACAAGTTCAGGATTATGTCGCTTTCGCCTACGTAGGGCTTCCATCGTCCTCGCATCGGATGCTCGCCACGCCCCATAAAAATTGAGGGTGGCTCAACAGTGTAATTACCTACTTCAGTCTTGAGACCGTCAATAACCGCGTAACCGTACTTCTCTCTGTTTGCTTCTCTCAGCACTTTACGCTCTTGAGCCTGCTTCTTCTTTTCTTCTTTGGACATGTTGGCTTTGATCAATTTCTCCTTTTCAACAAAGCCTATGATTTCTGAGAAGTCCACTTGATCGGGAGACAGAGGCTTTTCGCCCATTCCCATGGCTTCTGAAAAGTCTTGGAAAAAGTTTTTGATGAAAACTGGGTCTTTCACATAGTCAGTTCCTAGCTTCTTGACCCACGCGACAGCCATCTCCTCTTGATGTGGCGTAAGAGCTGTTGTTTCGCCTCTGATTTTGATGTGGAAGCCCTTAGCTTCGTAGCGTTTGGGTATGAGAACGCCTGAATGGATAAGCTGCTTCATCTGCTACTTGACCTATGTCGCTGTCTTGTCTGCTTTAGTTTTCAGAAGAGAAGTGACGCTGTCATAATAATCTTACGTTCTGGAAATCAGCAAGAAGAAAACTCTTTATAACAAAAGCTAGAGTTTTCGGTTGTCTAACTCATCTACTCAACATGAGGTATTTGCGATGAATGGTCAGTTGATGGAAGTGGAGCTTAAAAAGATCCGTCCAAACCGCCTCAACCCAAGGCTGGAAATCAACATAATAAGGTTGAATGATTTGGCTGACAGCATCAAGCATGTTGGCTTGCTTGAACCCTTGATTGTTCGCCCTGCAGGCGACGGATATGAGGTTGTTGTGGGCGAACGACGGTATCGAGCCTCGCAACAGGTCGGTTTAAAGACTGTGCCAGTTGTAGTCAGGCAGTACACGGATGAAGAAGTCATCGAACTGAACTTGGTTGAGAACATACAGAGAGAAGATTTGAGCGCGGTTGAAAAAGGCAACTGCTGCAAACTCCTGTTGGAGAAGTATCCGCAGAAATTCGGCAACATTCAAGCGTTAGCCAAGCGGCTTGGATTGTCAGCTGCCACAGTTAAGACTTGGCTGCAGTTGACTAAAGCACCTGGGGAAATTCAGAAGATGGTTGCTCCTGCACAGGTGGAAAGGAGAGGCACGCCTGAGGGCAAGATAGACTACACCACGGCTAGAACGATCATAAGGCGAATACCTGAGCAGGAAAGACAAGTTGAATTGGGCCAGAGGCTCGCCAGCGAGGGCATGTCCCAGAAGCTTGCTAGAAGAGTGATAGAGGAAGCCGCTAAAGCACCGGACAGACGAGTGGAAGAGATATTGGCTGAGATAAAGGCTGAGCCTTCAGAATTCTTCTTTCAACCCAGCGAAATGGAGCCCATCATGAAAGGAGCGAAGACCCAGATTGTTAGTCGCAGTGCACCAGACCCTAAGATAAAGACTGGCGCAACAGTTCACGCCAGCATCTACGTACCGCACTTCGCTGACCTCCGTGTTGTTTCTGTTGAAAGAAAACGGTTACGATTTTTCGATGCAGAGGACGCTAAGAAGGAAGGATATTCGAGCCTCTCTGAGTTCAAGCTTGCTTGGAAGAAAAAGCATGGAGAATGGAATGAAGAGGAGCTGGTGCACATCATTCATTTCGAGAAGATTGCATGAGCGAAAATGGCATGGTGAACACGGTTTTGGGAGACGATCGCAGAGGTTGTTGTTGCCTCAGAGCCTTTCGTAACAACAACTTCTAATCGAGCCTATGGGCAGAGTCAGTTCTCTATTAGGTTCTGGCGAATCTGAAAAAGACTCTTCCGTCTGGCAGTTCAACTAGTTTGAGGTGCAGTTTGTCGCCTATTGTCAGTTGGTCGTATTTGGCGTTGTCTATGCGACTTGATATGGTCAAGCCCGCGATTTTCACCAAGCCTACGCAGAAAGGCGCGTCTTGAACATAGCCAAGGGGTGCTCCAATTCGCACTTCTGTGAATGCGTAGAGTTCGCCCTCTGTGCCTAAGTCAATCCATTCGAACTCGTTTGAGAAGCAGTTGGGGCAAACGATTCTGGGAGGCCATAGAAGCTGACTACATTTCTTACATTTGGTGGTGGTTAGGCGCCCTTGCTTCAAGTTTTGGAAGAATTGGCTGATTTCGGTCGTTTTGGCGTCTTCAAGTGGATAGAAGTCAAGCATAAATGGCAGTTTCACTGTTTCAGGTCGATTCACTTTGTCGAATTGTGCTTGGTCCATTTTTTGTGTCACCTCGTCGACCTCGAGTAGACGAGAACGCTGTGTACGTTGGCTGGTCCGCTCAGGTTATGTGTAACGGCTACGTCAGCGTCTGGCACGTGTCTTCCTTTGGGCACTTCTCCTCTGAACTGCTGCATGACATCGATGGCTTGTAGAATAGCTGTGGCTCCAAGCGGGTGTCCGCATCCGATTAAGCCGCCTCTTGGGTTGACGGCTATTTTTCCGCCTATGTAGCTTTGTCCTTCTTCGATGAATTTGCCTCCCTTGCCTTTCTCGCACCAGCCCATTGCCTCGTACTCCATGATTTCGCTTATTGTGAAGCAGTCATGTAGTTCAGCGATGTCAACGTCTTCGAGAGTTATGCCCGCGGATCGGAACGCCTCCTTTGCAGCGATTTTAAGGGGAACCCATTCAGTGAGACTTGCCAAATTGTTCACGTTGTTTCCTATGCTGGCTTGTCCACTACCAATCAAATACATAGGAGTGTCCGTGTATTTCTTCGCGTCTTCAGCTGGCACTAGGACAACGCCTGCTGCACCGTCGGTTATGCCGCTGCAGTCAAGCAATTTCAAAGGTGGCGCCACTACTAGAGACTTCAACACGTCTTCAACTGTTACTTCTTTGGGAAACTGTGCCAACGGGTTCAGCGCAGAGTATTTGTGGTTTTTGACGCAGACCTGAGCCATCTGCTCTTCAGTTGTGCCAAACTCGTACATGTGCCTTTGAGCTGTCATAGCGAAGAAAGGCGGCGCCGATAAAGCATTAACGCCATCCCATTCACGGTCAAGAACGCAACTCATGTTTGTCTGAGCCTCAGCCATGTCAGGCATGTACATTTTCTCGGCGCCAAAAGCCACAGCTACGTCAGACAAGCCTGTAGCGATGCAAGCCCAAGCGTAACGGATTGCGGCTTGACCAGAGGCGCACATGAGTTCGGTTCGAGCAAGCACTTTTCTTGGCTGGATGCCCAAGCATTCGGCAACCATTGGAGCCACGTGGTTTAGAAAGGCGAATCGTCCAGGATCAGCGGCTCCAACAAATAGGCTATCCACTTCTTTAGGCGACAAGTTTGGGACGTTTGCGAACATGGCTCTTCCCGCTTCTTGAACCAAGTCTCGCCATGTGGCCTCGCGCCTGCCGCAACGAGTTGCTCCGCCGCCAACAATCGCAACCTTGCGCATGCAACACACCATTCCAGTTATTCTAAGTGGCATGAATCTGTGATTTGGAGAACTATTGATAATGCAGAGAAGGCTATATTAACTAAATGTAAGCCTTTACGTGTGCTAACTTGTTCTAGTTTTTAGCAGCAATATTATTCCTTCAAGTAGAAACAAGATCATTGATAGGCCTGTTATGAGCGTCAGAAACATAAACTCCATCCCGAGGGGTTCTCGAAACCATGAGCGAATGACAATGACAGCGACTTCGACGCTGAACACACCTATGAAGAAAAATGAATAGAACACGAGCCTGGGCACGAGGTTCCGACCAATCCATAGGTGCCCTTTTACGGCGACCTTCTCCCTCAAGATATACTCGCCGTATGTGTCTCGTTGCAGCAATTCCAGATTTTCGAGTTTTTGAAGATGTCGGTAAGCTACGCTTGGACTGCTTAAGCTTAGGCCTCTGGTCACGTCTCTCGGACCCACTGGTTTTCCTGCCTTAGCTACATACAGGTAGACTCGGAATGTGGTGCCTTCGAGTTCCTCGGTGGCTGACAGGTTTCAGCGCCTCGCCACAACGTAGACGTCTATTCCATTTGCTATACGTAAGATTTGGTTTTCGGAGAAGACAGTATTGTACAGAAGGTCTCTTCCAGCCATCTGTAGCTGAACAAACTTCAAACTGAACCCGTGAGACGAGCCGCCACTTATGGGTCTCCCTTCAGCTTCTGCATACACGTATATCTGTCGCTGGGTGAGCGGAAGATAAGCGTTGCCTCCAATGTCAGTTATTCCCGACAATCCAATTAGTCTGGTTTGGTTTGGGGACCAGTATGAGTCCCAGCCAACACCACCTTTGCGCATGTCTCGCGTGTCATGGACTATTGTGTTCACAGCAGCCACCGAGAATCCTTCAAGCACGGGCTGACCGTTGACCAAAACGGTAGCGCTGTGGGTTCTTGCCAAGCTTTCACTGCCCATTGTTCTGCCATCGTAGGTAACCGAGATTTCTTGAGCTGCTAGAACTTGGAACTGATCAACCACAACAAGTCTGTCAGAACGGTTCGTCACGTTGAAGACAATCAGGTACAATATGAGATGAGTGTCCAGTTGATAGTCGGCTTGGTTTCTCCATAGACCTGTAGCTGACTGGTTGAAGTCTTGAAGACCCAAATATGCGTAAACAACTTCGACTTGGATTTGCGTCTGTATTCCTAACTCTAGGGTGGGAACGAGTATGGGTGAAGCCGCGGCAAGACCTAGCAGTAGGGACAGAGCGCCGCCCAACATCAGTTTGATGCGTAGTCTCAATCTGTTCACCGAACAATGCTCTTGAACTGTCGTCCTAATAGCTCTGCTTGAAGAACACAACGGTTCCATTAAAGGAACAATGTCTTTGGAGAGTGTCCTGAGTCTGGGCGCGTATCATAAAGTTAAGAGTGTTCACAAGCTGGAAGAATCTGAGTATGGTGGTCGGTGTATTGGTTAGCACTCAGCCTCTAGGGCGAGTTTGTCGTCTTTGCGTATTGTTAGCTGTGCTGCACAGGGGTTGGTGAGTGTGGTGTCGGGCTATTTTCCTTTGTATTGTGGTTTGCGTTTCTCTAGAAATGCTGTGACTCCTTCGTTGAAATCTTCTGTGGATGCGACTAGTCCGAAGGCTTCTGCTTCTTCCATTAGGCCGGCTTCCGGGTGTGTCTCAGTGCTGTCGTTGATGAGCTTCTTGCAGAATTTGATAGCAATAGGTGGTTTGCTGGCGAGGTCAACGGCGAGTTCTTTGACCTTAGCCTGCAGTTGATCTGGGGGAACAACTAGGTTTACTAAGCCGTAATGTTCAGCAGTTCTTGCGTCGATGCGTTTACCTGTGAAAATCATTTCTTTGGCTAAGCCCTTGCCCACAAGTCTGGCTAACCGTTGTGTTCCACCCCAGCCTGGTACAAGACCCACATTTATTTCGGGCTGCCCGATTTGAGCGTTTTCGGAGGCAATTCTGATATCGCACGCCATGGCTAGTTCGATGCCGCCACCCAACGCGTAACCGTTTATGGCTGCGATAACAGGTTTGCTGCAGGCTTCGACTTGGGTTGTAAGCCGTTGCCCCATTCTTGAGAGTTCTGCTCCTTTCACTGCGCCGGCGCCTTTCATCATTCTTAGGTCTGCGCCCGCGGAGAAGGCTCGGTCTCCTGCTCCTGTGATGATTATGACTCGTATGTTTTCGTCTTTTTCGGCGTCTTCTATTCGGGCTGAGATTTCTGCTATGGTTTCTTGGTTGAGTGCGTTCAACGTGTCTGGACGATTCAGCGTTATTGTGGCTATGCCTTCACTTTTCTCATAAAGCGTATTCCTAAATTCCATCATGCTAATCGCCTTCGTGTTACTTCTTCCAGTCGTAAAAGCCTTTTCCAGTCTTTCTGCCCAACAGCCCTGCTCTCACCATCTGTCTCAAGAGCGGGCTGGCTTGATATTTCGGGTCTACCTCTTTTACCATGACTTCGGTAATGGCTAGGGTTGTGTCTAAGCCTACGTAGTCTAGGAGGGTTAAGGGTCCCATAGGCCAGTTTAAGCCCAGTTTTATGGCTTTGTCTATGTCTTCGGGCGTGGCTACGTCCTCGTTAACTAGGTTGACTGCCTCGTTTAGGGCGGGGATAAGTATACGGTTGACCACGAAGCCTGCCACATCTTTCTTAACTACGACTGGTTCTTTACCCATCTTTTTCGTAACTTCGACGATGGTGTTTAGGGTTTCGTCGCTTGTCTTGGAGCCTCGGACGATTTCAATTAGTTTCATGAGTTGAGGCGGATTGAAGAAGTGCATGCCTGCGAATCTTTCAGGTCTCTTTGTGGCTGAGGCTAGTTCGCTTATGCTGATGGACGATGTGTTTGAAGCTATTATGGCGTCGGGCTTGGCAAGTGAGTCGGCTTCAGCTAAGACTTTCTTTTTGAGGTCGGGGTTTTCGGTTACAGCTTCAATTACTAGGTCAGCGTTTGACAGAGCTTCTTTCAAGTCAAGTGTGGGGTGGATTCGGCTGAGCACTTCGTTCATCTGAGTTTCGGTTATTTCTCCTTTCTTAACGAAGCGTTGTAGGCTGTCGTTTATCATTTTCATGCCGTTGTCGATGAATTCTTGTTTGATGTCGCGCATGTACACTTCGTATTTGGCTGTTTGAGCTGCAACTTGGGTGATACCGTGTCCCATGAGTCCGGCGCCTAAAACCGCTACAGTCTTGATTTCCATGATTTTGAGTCTCCTAGATGAGAGCTTAGTGTTAAGCTTGCGAACCGCATATATAATTTCCGACAATCGGTTTGGCGTTTACTTCTCGAGTTCGTGGATGAGAGCTGCAACTATGAATAGCGCTGGAATAATCATTGCCAGTGTTACGTAGAATGGCAGCTGCGGGAAAAAGGTGATGTACAGGTAATTGCCCAGCAGCATTCCAAGTCCGTTGAATATGTAGCCCACGAAGTTTCTGAATCCAACGACTTTACCTCTGTTTGAAGGGTCGATCAAATCTGTTGACAGCGCCATTGCCGAAGACATAACTAATAGTTGCCCCATTGCGAACATTGACATTGCGATCATGACGATAATGAGGTTGCCCACTGAGAAAATGAGAGTTGCTGAGGCAAAGACTATGAGACCTAGAGCCATTGGGATTTTTCTGCCGATTGTGTCCACCATTTTGCCTATTGGAATTGACATAACTATCATACTTAGCAGCAGTGGTATGAAGGTGAGCCACCATTGCTCCTCTGGAATACCTAACACTTCTCTTGCGTAGATGGCGTTCATGACACCGGTCATTGACATGCCGAACATTACCAGTGTTTGCACTATGAACAGCCAGAACACGGTTGGTGGCAGGACTTTCCACACGTGGAGGCTTTCTTTAACCGCTTTGGGATAAGACGAGATGAAGTATCTGACTTTGATCGGCTCAGGGTCTCCGTTTGCCACTGTCTCTTTAAGTCTCAGTCGCCAGATTGCTGCGATCAAGTAGAGAACTGTAACGAGCACGTAGATGATTCTCATGCTGTCGACCAAACCGAACTGAATAAGCAACAAACCTGCGACTATTGGTCCAGGCGTGTTGAAAGTTCCGTGAATCAGCATTATTAAAGAAGAGCCCATGCCTCTCCTCTCAGCAGGCAGCGAGTCTTGAACCATGGCGAACAAGGCGGGCTGATAAATCAGGCAGAGGCTGTGTACAACCGTGCCTACCAGGATGAAGTGCCACGTTGGCGCGAATACGAAGAAAAGGTTGGATAGTGCCATTATGAAGGTCATGGTTGTTATGAGCCAGCGTCTGCCGTATTTGTCGGCTAAGTAGCCGCCTGGAAACGCTACGGCTGCCATGCCTACCCAGTTGGCTAAGCCGATGATGCCTAATGCTAAGCCTGTTCCTTGAAGCGCAGTGACGTAGTATTGGAAGTTTGGCACAGGCATTTCCATGGCTAGGTCCATTATCATCCAGCTTACCACGAGGACTTGGTAGTTGCCGGTGATGAAGGAGAATTCTTGTCTTAGAATGCTTCCTAATCCCATCTTTCCTTTCTCACGTTTTGAGGCACGAACAGATTAGTCTTCGATATAAGGTTTGACTTCGATGCAGTTCAGCTGACTATTACGAGAAGCTTTTAAATCCCGCTTGGAAGATTGCAGATGAAAAGGACGTCGTGAAAGCTGGAAGGGAGCATCAAGGCGTATGGCTTGGTTGAATCTGGGTCAGGTTCTTCGTGTGCACGCTAAGAATTATCCAAGTAAGATTGCTTTGAAGGATAGGTCTGGTAAGGTTCTGACTTATGGTGAGTTGGAGTCAAGGACGAACTGTTTGGCTAATGGTTTGTTGAAGATGGGTTTGCGTAAAGGCGATCGTGTGGCTGTTATGCTTTACAATTGCGCCGAGTTTATGGAGATCGACTGCGCTTTCGCCAAGGCTGGGCTCGTTGTAGTGCCTATTTGTTGGCGTTACGTTCCGAAGGAAGTTGCCTACGTTGTGGATAATTCTGACGCGAAGGCGGTGATCGCTGGCGAAGACTTCATTGACTGCATTGAGAGTATTCGTGAAACGTTCACGCAGAGGCATGCCAACCGGTACGTTTCTGTTGGTTCTCGTAGGTTTGAGGGATACGTTGACTATGAAAGCTTAGTCGCAGGGTCCCCTGACACGACGCCTGATGTGCAGGTTAAGGGCAAGGACACGTGGTTTCAGATTTACACTTCTGGCACGACTGGTATTCCGAAGGGTGTGGTGCGGTCACATGAGTCGTACATTGCTTTTTTCTTGATTAATGCGGTTGAGTTTGGTTTTTCTGAGAAGGACAAGGGCATGATTGTAATGCCATTGTACCATGTGAATTCGACGTTTTATGGACCGTTGTTCTTGTATATTGGTGGGTCTTTGTATGTGGGGCGTGACAAAGGCTTTGACCCTTTGGAGCTATTGCGCGCTTTTAGCGAAGAGAAGATTACGTTCACTTCGTTGATTCCGACGCATTATAATCTAATCTTGAATGTGCCTGAGGATGTGCGCAAGCAATTTGATGTTAGCAGTGTGCGCAAGTTGTTGTGTTCGTCTGCGCCTGCTCGTGGCGAGGTTAAGAAGGGCATTTTGAAGTGTTTTCCGAATGTGGAGTTGTTTGAGGCGTATGGCTCAACTGAGGCAGGCTTAGTCACACTGCTTCGTCCCGAAGATCAACTCAGTAAGATAGGCTCAATCGGCAAGGAATGTCTGGGAACAGATACGTTGAAGCTGTTGGGTCAGGATGGGAAGGAAGTACCTGTTGGCGAAGTGGGCGAGTTGTATTCGCGTGGACCCATGATGTTTGACGAGTACTACAAGTTGCCTGACAAAACGAAAGCATCGTTCAGAGGCAGCTATTTCACTGCTCGTGACATGGCTCGAAGAGATGAGAAAGGCTACTATTACCTAGTGGACCGAAAGGATAACATGATCATTACGGGGGGCGAACACGTGTATCCAAGCGAAGTGGAAGAGCTTCTTTGCAGGCATCCTAAGGTTTTTGACGTCGCTGTGATCGGTGTGCCCGACAATGTGTGGGGTGAAGCAGTCAAGGCAGTAGTTATTCTGAAGCAGGGAGAAAGAGCAAAACAGAACGAGATCATCGACTGGTGCAAAGGAAAGATCGCAGGATACAAGAAACCAAAATCGGTAGACTTCATCAAACCTGAAGAAATGCCAAGGACAACAACAGGAAAAATATTACACAGAAAGCTGAGAGAAAAGTACGCCGAACTTTGAACGTGACTTCTTGGCTAAGCTTTCATTATCCATGCTTTCAAATCGCGCGTGCGGTTTCTTATGTAGGGGTTTTCTTAACTACAGCTTTAGCCCAGTTTCCATACTTTATCCAAGTAATGGAAATGAGCCCTCCTACGATATTGCTTAGTGAAATTGCTAGCCATACTCCTAACGAGCCCAGTCCAAAAGTGAAGGCCATGAGATACCCTGCAGCCAACCTTACCCCCCAAAGCCTCACTATGCCCAAAGATGTGGGAAACAGCGTGTGACCAGAGCCCCTGCCAGTAGACATGCCGCTTACGAACAATCCAAAGATCGGAAGCGTTGGAAGCAATGTTGCCAGAAACAATTCAGTCTCACTCAGAATATCTGGGTTGTCAGCGAATACGTCGATTATAGCTATCCTAGCTGGATAGATTATGCAGACTCCTAACACCATAAGACCGGATATTAAGAGAGCTGCTTTGAAGGCTACCTCTCTGGCCCTTTTTCGGTTCCCCGCTCCAAGGCTCTGCCCTATCATTATAGCCGGCGCTCCCATCAACCCCCAGAGCGCTGCATCTACGATGTCCATTATCACAAAGCCTATGGAGAAAGAGGTGGCTACGATGATGCCTAACGCATTAACGAGTCTAAGCTGCATAAGAAAAGCTAGACCGTTCATCAAGCCCAGCGTCAGAATCGGCAAGCCTATGCGCAGAACCAGCCGAGCCCATTCCACATCAAATTTCTTAGTAAACGCTATCTTAAGCTCCGGATAGCCTTTCCTAACAATGTAGGTTAAGGCGCTTATTGATATCATCTTCCCAATAACGTCGGTGAGGGCGGCGCCTACCACGCCCAAACGCGGGAAGGGCCCTATGCCCAGCACGAAAAAAGGGTCTAACGCAATGTTGATGCTGACAGATATGACGTTAACTATAGCGGGCCGTTTGGTGTCGCCGACGCTTTGCAGTAGCGTGGTGTATGTGAGGGCTAAATAGTTGAAGAATATGTCGAGAGCGATTATACCTGAGTATTTCATTACGTCCTCAAATATCTCGGGCGGAGTGGAAACAACCGACGTGAAGATTAGACCTCTAAGCGTGAAAAGCGAGAGGCTTAGTGTCGCTCCTGCAACAAAAGAAGTCGTGAAGAAGCGTGAGGCTTCCAAACTAGCCTCCTTGTATGCTCTGCCCCCGATGTACTGGGAAACTATGCCTAAGCAGGCAGCTGTCAAAGCCATTACGAGCGCCTGAAAAAGTATTATGACAGGCCACATCTGCCTAGGAACCGCCACAGTGAGTTCGCTGTAGCTACTTAGCCAGTAGGTGTCTGCAATGTTGTAAGCCACGATTACAAGTTGATTTATGAGGGGAGGCAAGCCGAGCCAAAAGATTGTGCGAATGATCGGTCCATTGACGATTTTGTCTCGGTATTTGCTTATTCCAAGCCGCTCTATCGGTCCTTCAGATTCATCGGACATAGCCCCTTTTGACTAGTTACCAGTCATTAAATCTTTCCTTGTGAACAAGCCTTTTCAGTACGCATTACACAGTAAGAAGCGCTTTGGTGTGGGATTCACCCTGAGCCATGAAATCAGATGTTCAACATGCAACCATTCCTCCAGTGACATGCTGAACTTCAGATGTCCTCACTGCGGCAGCCCATTAGACATTAAAGTCGACCTTGGCTTCAACCAGTCAGAAATACGGTCAAAAGACTACTCTTCGTGGCGCTATGCCAAGTTCTTTCCATACATCAATGAAAATGACATCGTGACCCTTGGCGAAGGCTGGACGCCCTTAGTCAAGTTCACTACTAACCTCTACTTTAAACTTGAGAACCAGAACCCAACGGGCTCCTTCAAAGATAGAGGCTCAACCACGCTCATCTCAGCCATACACAGACAAGTTAAGAAACAGGGCGGATACATCGCTGAAGACTCTTCCGGCAATGCAGGTGCATCCATAGCTGCATACGCTGCCAGAGCAGGATTGGAAGCCAAAATCTACGTGCCAGAAAACGTGTCAGGACCGAAAATCAACCAAATCAAATCCTACGGTATGCCAGTCATGAAAGTCGAAGGCTCTAGAAGCCAAGTCGCGCAAGAAGCCCAGCAACCTGAAAAAGGAAAATTCTACGTCGGGCATATATTTCATCCCTTATTCAGAGACGGCATCCGAACCTTAGCCTACGAAATCGCTGAACAACTCAACTGGAAAAGCCCAGAGCGAGTTTATCTTCCAGTTTCTGCTGGTACCATATTGCTCGGAGTCATCAATGGCTTCAAACACCTTGCCAACTCAGGCATCATCGACACAGTGCCCACAATAGTGGCGTGCCAAACACGACAAGTATCGCCATTCTACCACAGCATAAAGAAACTCGACTATAAACCTCCCAAAAAGGTGACATCAATAGCCGACGCCCTCGTCAGCACAAACCCACCGCTACTTGACTTGATGATCAAAGAACTGCAAGAAATCCACGGAGACGTTGAAGTAGTCGACGAGCACGAAATCCTGAACGCCTTCACCGAACTGGCTCACAAAGGCTTCTATGTCGAACCAAGCTCTGCTGTGGCCTACGCCGCACACCAGAAACAGCTCGAAAGCAAGAGAGCATCAGGCAAAGACAAAACTGTAGTAATCCTAACAGGCAGTGGACTGAAAACTGCGCTTCAACCAGCCTCATAAAAGGAATGCAGTCTGGGCGTCCTAGGTTCGCTTTGGTTCTGGTCTGGTGTAGATCTCAATCACGTAATTATCTGGGTCACAGAATGACACAGCGTAATATCCCGGTTCAAATTGAGGATGCTCTTCGCATGGGAATAGGGCTTCAAATCCTTTCTTCTTCATTTCTCTCTCAATTGCATCCACAGCTCCCTTGTTTTGAACGAGGATTGCCAAGTGATCCGCCACGACGAACTCTTCTCCCGTAGGCGCATCACGCTTAACCCTTGGTTCCCTTGATTCGGCTACCCAGACCTGAAAATTCTGATTGGAGAATCCTGTTGCATCTTCACCTTCAATTATGACTTTGAAGCCAAGACCTTTCAGCAATGTCTTGTAGAACTTCTTTGAAGCGCTTAAATCGGAAACCTCGATTCCGACATGACCAACTATTGCTTGAATCGGTTCCTTTGAGACCATAATATCATACCACTGTAGAAAACCATGAGCTTCTTCACATAAATAACTATCCAGATGCAGGCGGGCTTCCGTAGCCAGAGTGAGGGATGCTTTCTGCGACACTCAAGAAGTCCTTGAAAGGCAAGGTTACTATGAGTTCGTTTGGCGACCATTTGCCTCTTCGCCTCTCAAAGACAGATATGAAGTTCACGTCAGGCTTTCCCTTTGCTAAAGCATACGTAATAGTGGAGCACATGCTTGTAACTGGATAATGCATGAAAGGCTCAGCTCCTCTATACGATGCCAACCCAAGAATTCTGTCTGCCTGTGCAGGGTTCACAAAGAACAGAACCACATCTGGGTCTGCCTCGAACTCATTGAGAGGACCTAGAATGAGAAACCTGCCTCGGTATGTTGGCTGAGGTTGTTTGTTCACAGAAGCCTCTGCAGCTTCTTTGGACTCGTAAGCCTTGGCACCTAGAAATATTGTTGCGAGTTCATCTGGAGTAAGTGTTTGCCAACCAGCGATGTGACAGCCGCCTCTGCATGTGCAGTTCTCTTTTGAAAGGTTCACTACGATGTTCTCTTGCATAATGACATTGAGGGCTTCGCAGATCCTCTGCTTTCTGTCGACTCCTTTTCTGTCTGGGCTTTCAGAGAATCTTGCTCCAACTGGAATCCTCTGCAATTCCAAAGCCCGAGCTATCCTCTCGACCCGTTTCCCCAACTTCAGCATAATTCTCCCCAATGGATTGACCGCTCACAACCCTATATGTTTTAGCGAACGCTTACTTTCGGGTTACCAAGTAGACTCCTAGGAAAATGAGAAGCCCGCCAACTCCGATAGGCACGGTGACCTTTTCACCGACAAACAGGCTTGCTAACAAAACAGTCACTAAAGGCTCAGCAAACAAGAAGGAACTAGTCACAGCTGCCCCCACCTTCTTCAAAGCATAAAACCAGATGTAGTAACCCACAAGCGTACAAGCAACCGCCAGATAAGCAATCGCCAGCCAGCTGGATAGACTCAAAGACAAAGCTAAACGAATCGAATTATCTGCCACCGAGAAGGGAAGCAGAAACAAGCCTCCAAGCACGGTCACATAAGTCAAAGCCAGAATCGGATTGTACTTTTCAACCGTTCTCTTACCCAAAACAGTGTAGAGGTTCCAGAGAATCGGCGTTGCAAGCAGGACAAGGCTTCCATAAAAGAAGTCAGGGTTAAACTGCACGTTCACTGAACCGCCTAAGATAACCACCAAGGTGCCCACTCCAGCGAAACCGATTCCGAAGATCTGTCCCCTGTTTATCTGCTCCTTCAGAACGCGTGTTGAAGAAATAGCTATGAATATCGGTGAAAGCAGACAAGCGAAAATGGCTGCAATAGATGCGCCAGCCATCTTTATTCCAGTGTACTGAGCGAGAAAGAAGAAAGTGACGCCTGAGAGAGCCAACAAGGCCATATTAGGCAGGTCTTTAATCTCGATGAATGCGGGGTCTCCTGATTTCCGAATTCTCCTTAACATTAGGATCAAAGCAAACAGTCCACCAGCCAACAAAAACCTGAAAGTCGCTATTGAAACAGGAGTCAGCTCCTGCTCCAACGCCACCTTTACAACAACAAAGGAACTGCCCCAGAAAACAATCAGGATAACCAGCAGAAGGGTCTCAAGCGTCCCTACAGGTTTGCCTACCATAGCGCACAAGATTTCAGAACAAGCCTATAAACAATTACAACAGACTTGCACGAACAAGCTCACTATGTCAACGTTATCCTGCCATCCTTGTAAACAGGTACTATCCCAAAGTGATCCAACTTGCAAGAAAACTCAATGTCTTTCTTAAACCCAAGCTCCACTAAATGCCCAGCATGCCTCGACCTCCTGACATACTCGCTCAAAGCACCACGTACATGCTCAAACCCTAGCACAGCCGCCAACACCTTATCGGAGAAGTTAAACCTGCCAGCTGGAAACTTGGAGGCAACTGCCCCAGCGCAGAGAAAATCTTCAAGCGAGAACAAGCCTCTCTCACCAGCCAAAACAAACGAGACATTCACCTTGTTCCTAAGGGCAATCTCCATAGCTTTCTCAGCAACAGCCTCAGCGTTTAAGAAAGCGCCAACAAGAACATGCTCAGCCCTGCGACATCGAACTAACGCAGCACTCCCGCTCGTAGTTGTCATGATTACAGTCTTCCCTTCTACAATGTCGCAGACATACTCTAATGGAGAATTCCCTAAATCGAAACCTTTGGGTTTACGTCCCCCTCTTTCCCCGGCTAGAAAGTAATCTGGGTGCTGTTCGCGCAGCTTGTAAGCTTCTTCCAAAGTCTCCACTGGAATCACCGCCTTGACCCCATTAGCTAGAGCGCTGACGATACTGCTGCTGCATCTCAAAACATCAACAGCAATGATCGAGTCTCCACTGTTAACAGCCTTTAAGGCATCCTTCGCCGCAAACTCAATATCAACCCTAACAGCCACGCTGCCTCACCGCAATGGTAACGTCTGCATCAACGATTCTTAACGCTTACCCACATAGCCAAACAAGCGCAAGCAGTCTGTCAGCACAATGCTGAACTCGTAAGAGAGTCTGTCTTGTTTATGATAGAATGATGCACGCGCATATGTAATAAGCAAGGTAGATTTCTTAGTATCCGCATTGGAAGCCTGTGATGGCATTGAGAGAGGCTGCAATAGTAATTGAAAACTTAACCAAAAAGTTTGAAGATGTCACTGCAGTGGATGGGCTTGGCCTTACCGTAGATAAGGGAGAACTCTTTGGATTGCTTGGACCGAACGGCGCTGGGAAAACAACGACAATAAACATACTCTGTGGTTTGCTGGAACCAACGAGTGGTTCAGTTAAAGTCGGTGGCTATGATGTTCGAAAGGAGCCACACAAAGTTAGGAAACTGATAGGGGTTTCCCCACAGGAAACAGCCGTGTACCCCCACCTCACCGGCAAAGAAAACATAGAATTATTCGCCAATCTCCACACGATGCCCAAGGAGGAACTGAAGAAGAATGTCGGCGAACTTCTACAAAAGCTTAGTCTTCAGGATTACGCGAAGAGGCAAGCGGGAAAGTACAGCGGGGGAATGATGCGCCGAATAAACCTCGCCATAGCATTAGTGCATGATCCTGAAATCGCGTTTCTCGATGAGCCTACAGTCGGCATGGATCCTCAGTCTCGGCGAGCCGTCTGGGACTTCATCAGAG